>Ga0208434_1000049_pt1 | contig 59744 bp, 68 predicted proteins | sample 13_taG_FD_184086 | JGI IMG/M metagenome (GOLD analysis project Ga0208434, IMG submission 184086) | Marine viral communities from the Subarctic Pacific Ocean - 13_ETSP_OMZ_AT15268 metaG (SPAdes) (version 2) | ecosystem: Environmental > Aquatic > Marine > Oceanic | place: Pacific Ocean | collected... | reverse complement strand
GGCTTCGATGTATCTGGTCATCTTTTCATGCCTCGTCATAGCTGTCAGAGTTCTTGGGTTTGGGGATACGGAAAGCGTGCATCGAGTAGTCGTCGATGTCGATGAAAGCGGCGTGGCGGTAGTACACGGAGGATATGAAGTCCGCCAGTTGTTCGAGGCCATGCACCGATTGGTCGTTGTCCATGACATCAGATGCTACACGGGCCACCAAGGACATACACAAGGGGTTGTAGTCCCATGCAGGGCAGGTACCCTGTTGGTCCCACGTCAACCAACACGATTCGGTTGTGTCTTTGCGGTAGGGATTGTCGAAAGTGATGATAGTGATGATGCACTGCGTCGCGTACTCCATGTCGCCTGAGCCGTCATCCATGTGGTAGTACCACAAGTCCTCTTCGGGGTGGTCGACCTGAATGACCATGTCGTCCTCCTCGAACGTTTTGACAAGCTGACCTGCATGCTTGCGGGCAACGTCAAGGTCGTCGTAGAAGTCGCAGCTTGTTTCGGAGTAGCCCTCCCATATGCCGCATACTCCGTGGACTAATGCGTATTGTTTCATGATGAATTGAATTTGAGTGATTTACTTGTACAAATATAGTGTGGTGTGAGACAAATGTGAATAGAGTAAGTGTAAAAAAGTGTTAAGAGGGGGCTAGACTGACGTTTCAGCGTTCACCCCCTCCTTTGGTCACTCAAACCAATTACCCTTCAAACGTGATTTGCATCTCGCCCTGTTCTGTATACGAGATGGACACGTTGCGCACCCCCTTGCCCAGGTTGATGACACTTTTGCCTGACACACTCTTTGGTGTTCTGTTTTTCTTAGCTTTTGTTTTGATCGAAACCTGCTTCGGCTTGGATTCTTCAACAGGTAACCCTGTCTTGGTGGATAGCACCCTGCCACACTTCGTGGTGATGGTGGCATATTGGCTTGACTCCCTTGTTATCCCAAGGTTTGATGCCTTGATTTGGCATGCACTCGCAGTCCTGCCAATAATCATCCCGACTTGCCAAAGAACTCTGGAAATCGTGAAGCCGCTACGAATTGCACACGGGTCAACGGATGAGCACACTGCACGTACAAGGAACTGCTCCTCTTCGGGTGTCCACTTGCGCTTGCCGTTGCGTGCATAACGAGTGCCATAGAATCCACTGACTGATACGTCAGGTAGAATCTTGGCGGTTAGTTTGTATCGATACGCTTTCCCGTGCTTTTCTGACGTTGAATCGTACTCAGCTTTGATTGACGCAAGGTTGGGGTAGCTTGTACCCTCAACAATATCATCCCCAAGAAATTTGAGCGCGTTCGTGTAATCGCAAACGCGATTCATGGGGTTGTTGTAATTATACTGATAAGACATTGTAAATTGATTTGAGTGAATTAAAATTATGCGAAGTCTCGCGTTGATATTCCGAATGATGTGAGGTCAATGTACGTGTCAATGTCGTACATCTCGACAATTAAGTCGATGGCTTCTACGTCCTGCATGAAAGAGAAGTTGATGTATGCAAGGACTAGCTCTTCGTGTGAGAACTCAGCGAATGGGTTCCCCGTATTTATACTTTTGCACGGGTTTGGGGCACAGGCCTCCACTGACAATGCTTGCTTTCTTGCACTTGTTTTGATAGGCAGTGTGGCATCCCTTGGGGCACGTTGTGCATTTAGACGCTGAGCAACCCGATAGAAGAACGAGCGCAAGGATTGCAGGTAGTATTCCATATTTGATTCTATTTTTCATGATTGTCTCTGTTTGTTGGTGTAATTTCCATGGTCACATCCCATGTTGCTTGGCAGTCCTCGCATTCGAAGTCGTGGCACTGCTGTACAAAACCGCCTGCGGACCACCCTGTTTCTTGTGAGCCGAGGAAGATGCCCTCGCCTCCGCACTTGTGGCATTTATTGTGTTGTGTCATGTCAAATCTACTCCCCTGAATGTTGGTGCCCAAAATCTGATTTCTTCGTCGTGGATACGGAAGCTGTGTGTGTCCTGTAGTTCATCGTTCCACACGCCGTCCAGCCACACGCCGTGGTCGTCAGGTGCGCCCATTACGTGAGAGGCAGAGAAGCCCTTGGTTTGCAGTGCTTTGACTGCACGTTCGCATTGTTTTTGTGTCATAGGTCAATGATTACGCCCTTCTCTTCGAGGGCTGTGATGATGTAGTCAGGGAGTTCGAAGCTGTGTGTGAATTTTATTGCTCTTTGGATTTCAGGAAGTTGGGGTGAGCCATAGCTTCCTCGATAGTTGTGCATTGTGGAGTGCTGATTTCTGTCCCGTCAGTCATATGCAGGCAGTTGAGTTCAGGGGCGTACCTGTGTCGCTCCAATCCGTGTACTTGAATCTTCATTGTTCTTGCGTTTAGAATTCTTGTTGAATGATGGTGTTCAGTTCTAGTTGTAACTTGACGTCTTTTGCCACTTCGTACTTGCTGTTGTGTGGGTGAATCGATCGTTTGAGCAGGGCACGGACTCGTTCGTTTTCGAGTGCGATGTCAGGTGATACTGCGTTGCTGCTGCAAATGAAGTTGAAGTCGTTTCGTGTCATGACTGCAAAAGGGTTGAGGCGATTGGACGCGCTTTCAAGGTGGCGTATGTGACCTGTTGGTACATTGTCCCCGCACGCTGAGGTGAAGGGAGGTCGGCACGGATGTACTCTACGACCTTGTCGAGTTCTTCGTCGTACTCGTACAATGAATAGTATCTGTCTCCGCGCATAATTGCGTTGGCAATCTTGCGTGTCAGTTCCTCGATAGCGAGGTGAAGGTTGTTTTGCATGGTGTTGATTTGAGTGAATGAATAGAAGGGGGGTTGGGATTCGAACACAACCGCCGTCCGACCTTCTCGTAAAGTGCCAAGAAAGGTCTTGGGAGTGGACGTGCGCACCGACTGCGCCCCCTTGAAAGTGAATTACGCCACCAGTTCAGCGACGGCTTCGCCTGCGATGACGTCCTCCAATCCCGCAATGACATCATCGATGTCCACGACCTCAGGGGTCTCCAACAGGAACTCAACGATAGCCTTGACACGCAACGCGAAAGCGCGCTTGGACTTGGCCGCGTGACCAACCTTCAAACGTGCCTGCAACGTCTCGTCGATTGAGCCGAGGTCAATGGTGGATTTGCCCACGTTGAAGCGCATCAGCAACGGGTGTGACAAGTTGGCGAAACGTGCCCCCGTGTCCTGTTGCAGTTGCAAGTGACGAAACAACCGATTGATGAACGTGCCCACAACCTTGTTGCGCTCTGACTTGTTGTTGTTGTCCAAGTTCACGCTGAACGTGAATTCCTGATTAATGTCCACGATGTCGTTTCCACGTGTCGTGGTGAATGCTTGGTAAGCAGTAGCCTTGAATGTGCCCATAATTGAAATAGATTTGAGTGATTAACGCAATAGCGCGTTGAGAGAAGCGGACGGCGCGAACGTCCCGACAAGGCAAACCTTGGTGCTTCCCTGATATAGATTCAGACGCGGCGGGTGGACCTCCCCGCAACCCTCGGATGGCCGATTTCACGTCTGTGGTATTCACTTGTTGTTGCACCTAATTCTTCCTCCATCCCATCGCGCTGTGTCGGCTACGTTGGTAGGTAGTTTCAATAAGTCAAAGAACGTCAACCACAAGGTGGCCGAATGTGTCAACGTGGCTACTGCTTCTCACGTTGTAGTTTCTCCTTCCGCGATAGTGTCTTATGCGATATGCGTGCCGCACGTCAGAAGGAAGGGGTTTAGTCAGTCCCCAACACATACGTCATTGGTCCTCGGTGGAGGGCACTCTCGTTTGAATGCGTTTGCAAGTAACGACACGAATTTGGTTCTCACAAGCCCTTTCACATCTGTTAACATTTTTCGGTGCTTCCCCCTATGCGTATAAGGAATCCCGCACGCACGTCTACACTACGATGGGCATACGAGTCAAGAGGCGTTAACATCTTTTTTGTGTGTACACATAATGTGGTGGATATAATTGGTTGTATAATTTGGGATAAGGTTTGTCCCGTGTCCCCCAATGACATTCACATTTTTTCACAGTCTTCCCTTGACATTCTCCCTTCTATTGCTTATGCCGATGTCAGACACGACAAAAAGCTAAAATATGTGCGCAGTTGCCAACAAATGTTAAGGGGGGTGGGTCGGCAAAGTCACTTCGGGTGCGGCAAGCTGACGCTCACGTACATATATAATCCCCCAGGTACTTATTTCTGACGTTTTTTTTTGATCGGCTCTTCCCCATCAACTTCACCTAACCGAATCTAACTACTCTCTAATCAGTCAATTAGGCTATTTCACTTAAACTGTTGCTTGAGGGTTGACTTTTAAAAAAAAAAGTTATAACTTCGTAACTCTATTGAATGATTTTTAGAGCTATTGATAGTTTTTTGTGTAGGCACATAAAGCTGATGAGCGAAATTCACTGATAAGACAATAGAAGTTCAATACGGGTTAGCTATATCATGATCGTAAAGCGCAAAGAAGGCTATTTTGTACGCTCAACAGAGGGGAAGAACCTGGGCGGACCTTACAAGAGCAGGCTGGAGGCTATGCGTAGATTGCGGCAGGTAGAATTCTTCAAGGACAAGAAATAGATTCTCGTATCTTTGCTTTATGCATAGTCGTAAACGAAGAAAGGCAGGTTTTGCACCTGTAAAGAGGTATGTTGACGGTGGTGTTATGGATTGTCCAAACCCACCTTGCCCACCACCTTCTCCAGATAGAGTAAAATCACTTATAGATAGCGGTATGTGGAAGCTCGGACCTAAAGGTGAGCTTTTGAGGCTATCTGCAGAGGAGATCAACCAAAAGAACTTTGAGACTTCTAAGGCTACGGCCATGGAGGAGCTTGCTGTAGAGGAACCAGCTACGTTTGCCCCTACAGAAGTTGGGTTTATGACCCCTGAAAGGAAGGATTACTTGGAGACCAGGGCTGGTGAGCTTACCCCAGAGGAGGCTAGGGAGTATGCAACTACGTCTTTTGACCCATTTGAGGGTCCAAACGTTGTATTCGGTATGGCTGCGGGGGCTACCCCAGTAGATCCTGTTGGCCAGTTACTTGGTAGAGGACTTAAAGCAGCTGGTGATGCATATAGGGTACTGAAAACACCTATTGTCCCTGTTATGGATGAGGCTAGGATACAGGCTCAGATGGCTGTAATCAGAGATCAGTACAATATCCCATACGCAGACATTGTAGACGGGACCCCAAACACCCTTGAGAGATACAGACAGCAAGCTGTTGAGCAGCTCGTAGGTAAGAATGCAAGCTCTGAGGCTATTGCTCGTGCCGAGTCTCAGATCGATGCAGCTGTAGAGGGCTATATGCCTAAGGCTATCGAAGAGATCATGAAGAACTCAGAGGGGAACATCTTGAATGTCCCTAATGATACAAGAAGGCCAGAACTAGATAGAGTCAGAATGAGGTTCCTCAACCCGAACTCTAAGATTTGGCAGCAAGCTAACAAGGAGGGGATGATCCCCACAAACAACCTGGTTCAGCTCATGAAATCTGATGGCATGTCTGAGCTTGAGAGGGGAGTTCTTGAAGAAGCTGTCTTTGGATCACCTATCTACGACAAGTCTGGTAACCTTCTTGGTGGTGATGAAGCTATAAAGGCTCAAGAAGCAGTCATGTCTGCTATACTGAGGGCAGGTGGTACAGAAACAAAAGAGTTTGCCAGCGGAGATATCTCTAAGTATAGAATCAATCTCAATCAGCTGAAGGGGTTGTCTGAGATGACTAGCATGACCTCGTCACCTATCAGGTCATTTGCCTTGAACACTGACTCTCAAGATCATTTCGGATCTAGAATAGGTGTTCAAAAAGATATATATATGGGAAACATGTATTCAAACTATGGTTTGAATAGAATAGGATACAATAATGCTGATTCAAAGACTTTCGTTGTTGGTAGTGATGACTTTTCTTCTGGTGTAAACCACTTTGATAGGGGTGAGCTTTCTCACTTTAGGGTATTTACCAACGACAGTCCCCCTCTTTTGAATAGAAATTTCCCAGGAACTAAAATAGATGTACCGACTGAGTTTGCATCGATTAGAGTGGGACGTAACGTAGGTGCCCAGGGAGCTAATTTGAACTGGTTCCAAGATGCGAGCAGTTTTCCTGGTGGTATGGGATATAGAAGAGGAGGCAATATGATTATGCCTAGCGGAGATGAGGGGATAAGTGAAAGTGTTTCTAATCTACTATCTGGACAGGGTTTCTTGGAGGGTGTTATTAGAAACGTTAGAAGTGGTATGAACAGTCTAAGCGACATCACCACGAGTGCATCTGGAATAGTAAGAAACATAAAAAACGTTCAAAACAGGGCCGCCGACGTTAGTGCTGGCAGAGGCTCCCTTGTTGGACCATCTGGTGACAGTTCTATCAGGCAACTACTTGAGTTTGCCAATCTACCAAATAGAAGAGAGCTTGTAAACAATGCCATGCGAGGCGTAGAAACCTTTGCTACGGAGATCAATTCACGGTTAGATAATTTAGTTGAAAGCGTATCTAAGGAGCAAGAAGCTTTGGCTAGACTGGGTGAAGCTCCTGTTTATAAAGATGCGCCAGGTAATAAATTGGCTGGCCTTGACGAGGCTAATAAGTACTTGTCCCTGAATAGTGACATTTATTTTGACCTTCGTCAATCCACCCCATTTCACAGAGTAAAAGATAACTTCAGGGGTTACGATTTAATGATTGATCGTGCCAACAGCGATTTCTCATCTGGGTCATGGGCTGATAATGATTTAACGGAGTCACTAGGTACTTTGGAGGGAGATGTAATCCCTACAGCAAAGAACCGTTTTGTTGATAAACTTGAAAATCAAATAGCTGATCTCAGCACTATTGTTCTCAAACCAAACACCCCTCCACAAGTAGTGGATGCGGCCCATAATCTGAGGCTTAAACTCAATGAAGTTAAGAACAGGGGCCAAGAATCTTTTGAGAGTATGCAGAATCTTGCTGGGGAGATATTTGATCTTCAGGACTACTTGATGATTGAATATAATTCAGCTTTTCAACGCGCTGCTAAAAGAGGAGTTCCAGACAACATTAGAAGGAAGACTGCTTTTGAGGAAGTGGAGGCTAAATATCAAGATTCTATTGATGATCTTAAGAGGCTTGTTTTGGAGCTTGAGGCTAATAGAACCAATGCTACATTGGCTCTAATGGACGCTGCTGAATCTATTAATAGCATGAATGATGACGTTGTAAGATCAGTACCAGATTTGTATGAATCAGCTAAAGGTGAGCTGAAGAATCGAATTGACAATGCTCTTCAGGATCAGACAGCTCTAGACTATTACGATATACTTCAATCTCAAACCCGCATTCAAACAGAGGCGGGTAAAGTTAGAGAGTATGTTATGTCGGGAGATATAAACAATCCAACTCTTAATAAAATATTCCTTGAAACACCTGATGCAGATAGGTTCTACGTTTCAGAGATTCAATCTGACTTTGTTCAAAGGTCTAAAGGATCTAAATCAGGAGAGATGAATGTTAGATCTTCTGTTATTGACTCGAAGGCTACGACCCAAAAGGGTGCTCGTATGGAGCTAGACTCCTTTCAAAAGAACTGGAGAACAAAAACCATTCAGCAAGCTGTCCTTCAAGGGCGTAAGGCTGGTAAGAATGAGATCCTATTCCCTACGTACAAAACAGCAGATAATATTCAGGCATGGAGCGGTTCTAAAGACACTGGTGAAGCTGGTGCTGGAAATAGAATTACATATCAGGGTATGGATAAGCACATCCGAAAGGCTACTGGTGTAAAACCATACAAGGTTGTTGATCCTCAGGGTAATGAGTGGTGGGCTATCAAGCTCGATCCAAACCAGAAGTATGAGTTCCCAGACTTCAGGGATGGTGGACGATTCCGTTTGAGGAAAAGATGATATATTTGCAATATGGCTACACTTACGGTATCGATTCAAGAAGAGATTACCATTAACGGTAAGGATAGGGGGAATACAAACAGCATTAGTATTACCTCTGTAACCGAAACCTTCAATAGAGTTCTCACGGCTTCAGCCACAGAACAAAACATTATTGAGTTTCAGGCTACCAATCCATCGGGTGGTGCTCTTGCTAACGGTACTTGTCAGTACTTGAGAGTCACCAACCTTGATTCTTCTAACAACGTTGACTTGAGGGTTCAAACTTCTACAGATACAAAAGAGTATCTGGTTAGAATTGGTGCTCTCGAATCATTCATCTTGTTCAATGACACGATGGATGTAAACGCCACAACAGCAAATCTGGATGGTGTTATCGATCTTAATCAGATTGAAGTGATTAAAGCCAAAGTACCAACAGCTTCTACAGCTGACATTGAAATCTTCGCAGTAGCAACATGAGAACTAGATTTAGAGACGGAGGCCTTTATTACAACATGGGTGGTAAGTACGGGACGGGTGGTATGTACCCATCTTTCCAAGGTGCTGGCCAGTTTAATGGTAACGGTGACGGTGACCCCAAAAAGATTAAGAGCGCTAACACCAACAATGTTGACTTCAACTCTGGAGACGACACTGTAAAGAGTACTCGAACTTACACCGATGGTCCAACTACTGGTGAATTCACTGACTTTGCTTCAGTCCCTGCTTACAGAAAAGCCATGAAGCAGGGAAAGGAAATATCGGCTACAGAGGCACTTCTCGACAGACTCAGCCAGGGTAAGGTTCAAACTCGACTTGTTGACGAGAAAGGAAGGGAGATTAAAGATGAAAGTGACTACACTAGATTTATCGAAAGGAAAAAAGAGGCTCTAAAAAAAGGTCTCCTCTCAGGAGATATTGATAGGAAGACATTTGAAAAACAATATGAGACCCTCAAGGGTGAGGCATCTGCATTCCCAGAGTACGTTCAGGCACAAGGTGAAAATGAAGCTACTAGGAATATATATGGGCGTGTCTCTGAATCGAAAGACCCTGAAGCTGTAGTAGGAAAGCGTCTTGAGGGAGAGTCTCATTGGTTTAATAAAAATGACGCTAAGTTTGGTCCAGGCGGATTTAACGTTCACAACCCAGGCCACGTCATGGAGTATCAAATGATGTATAACCAGCTAGCTGCTCCTGGTGAAGAGATTACGGTTGACGGAAAGTGGGGTGAGCAAACTCAGTCGGCAACAGTCCCAATTAGAGAGTCTGAAAGAGAGGAGCTCGCTGGCGGCGTTGATCCCAACCTCGAAATGAGGCTTTATCAAGAAAAGCCTTCAGGTGGCTGGGATCAAGAGGAGACTGGCGGTGGTGACTATCGTGGTGGATACGGCAGTCAACGGCGGCGGCGCAGAAAAGGCGGCGGTGGCGGTGGTGGTGGTGGTTGCATCCCTGGCAGACCATGTGCCGCCTACAATGAAAATGGTGGTATCCCAAAAATGAGAACCACATTTAAGGACGGTGGTGTCTATTACATGAGATAATTATGCAAGTAAGGAAGAAGACATCCATGTCCTTTGAAGGCGGAGGTAAGTACCCAGGCTGGCGCAAGGACAAAAGAAAAGCTAGACAAGCTAAGCGTAAAAGAAGACGACTTGCAAGAAAGTTGAGTAAGGGTTGTAGCGGTGGCAAATGCTTCGCTAACTGATAATGAATAAACACTACTTCAACCCTATCCGTAAAAGGAAAGACCCTGGAGTAGAAAACGAAAAAAGACGCTTAAACAATGAAGCTGTCAAAAAATCTGTCACTCGTCGAGGTGACAAAAAGCATCACGGCTAAGCGATTAGGGATAAACAACACACCAGACGATGAGTGGATTATCGAGAATCTCAAAGCGACTGCAGAGCATGTATTTCAGCCTGTTAGGGACGCTTTCGGGTGCCCTATATACGTGTCGTCAGGCTATCGTGGACCTGAGCTCAACAGTGCTATCGGTGGGAGTAAGCGCAGCCAGCACATGGAGGGAAGAGCACTTGATCTGGACGCAGACGTATTCGGACGCTGTACAAACAGTCAGATCTTCAACTGGCTACGAGAGAACGTTGAGTTTGATCAAATGGTGTGGGAATTTGGTGATGACGATAATCCTGATTGGGTTCACGTCTCTTTCGTTTATGATGGGGTTAATCGTAAAAGGTGTCTCCGCGCTCGTCGTGATGATGAGGGAAAAGTTTACTACGAAGTAATGTTTGGAAAATCGCTCTGATATGCTTGGGATACACAACGACTTAGTTCACCACGACCATATTGACTTGTACACTGGGGTTGTCGATCTTCCAGAAGGGTCCACCGCCGCATATGGTCTTAGAAGGCTTTCTTCTACTTATTTTGGATACGCCTGCAATATCGTAAACCCAACAACTTTGGAGTCCCTTGACGTAAAATTTTTGCCCAGCGGAGTTATAGATTCAGTTGCTGTAGAGGAGTTTTGCAATGGTACAGATGATGCTTACATCAAAACTTGGTATGACCAAACGGGTCAGGGAAATCACCTTGTGCAATCTGACCAATCTCTTCGACCACAGTTAGTAGATAGTGGCACAGTTATTACAAACCCCGATAACGGTAAATTTTCTGCAAAATTTCAGGGTGATAGCATGGAGACTGCTTCTGCTTTGTCGTTGTTAAACGGGACAATTACAATCGCAAGTTCCGTTATTTGTGTGGCTAAGGCAGACAGTGGTCTTTCTTCAGACAATCGATTATATACTGTGGCACTTCCAAGTTCTTCTCTTGAGCACAACGCTAGCTTTTTAACTCCAAGCGGAGCAAGTGCTGGATGGAAGGTTGATAATTCAGTGATGGGCAACCCTCCTACTAACTATATATCTAGTGACCTTACAGATACATACATACACATGACGTCTCATGTGGTAGTAGCAGTTAAAGCTGGTTTTAATGACGGCCCAATTTCCACTATTTCTGGGTCGGCCTTGATGGGCGCCGCACCAGACTCATTGTTTTTGGGTAGCACCTCTGACAGCTCTAATCCAGACAGGTTTAATGGTCTTATTCAAGAGTTTATTATGTATAACAGTGCAAATATTCTAGATGTAGACTTGTTAAATATATCAGCTCAGATAAACTCATTCTACGGGGTATACTAAAAACTATGGAGGAAGAATTTGACGACATCAGCTTCTTGGATCAAGACAAGCTCAAGAAGCAAGAAGAAAAGATTGAGAAAGGTGAGATCACCTGCAACACTGATAACCCCGAAGACTGCGAGAGCTGTAGCGGGTAATTACTTCTCTAGCCTATTGTAAAAAGCCTGAACAAACATTCGGGCTTTTTGCGTTATAGCATACCTCACCCTGTAGTTGTATTTCGTCTCCTCTCTGAATAGGTGGTCTTCTCTGGTTTGAGACGGGGTCATCTTATCAAAGTGTTTGTAGATATACCCTTCTTTCATAAGTGGATATACGATACGCTCACCTATTTTTCCAGGGGAGTACCCAAACTCTTCTGCTGCGTACTTCAAAGTCCAGAACTCTAGATCATACGCCCATAGCAGGAAGTATATCTCAGTCTGGAACAGGATGCCTTTCTCTTTTTCCTTAACTAACTCTTTCCTAAGGTTTTTGAGGTAGTTCTTGTTTACGTATCTTTGGTTAAGACGTGAGCTCTCACGGAAGAGCTTCTTTTTGGAAACCTCACTTTTAGGCATTGAAATGGATTTAGATAACTACAAAGATATGGAGAGAGAAGGCTTTTTGTTTGAAATTCAAAGATTGGCACTTGAGATTGAACATGTCATCGACAAGTACGGTGTTCGCGGTGAGGTGATGTCTTTGATGATCATTGGCCTTATCGATGAGCTACCAGAAGGGCATCAGTTGAAGGCTGTTTATGGTTACAATCTGAACAGCAGGGACGAATTGGATGAATTGGTTAACTTTGCACAAGAATCCTACGAGCCCGACGAACCAGACATTGATGGTCTAATTGAAGGGCTTGGTATAAGCCTAAATTAAATGGAAGGAGTTATTAGAAAAATTATCATTGGGAGAGATCCCAAGGATGCTATGGCGTACTACGTCGGCATGAGGGCAGGTAAGAATACTGTCAGCGCTATTGTAAATGACGAAGCTTTTCTCTACAGACACGGGAAGAATAGATACCTCGTTTATCTCGAAGAAGAGGATGGTGGTAACGTTCTTTGGAAGTCTGTTGATGACATGCCCTGTATTATTGAATTTGATTTAAATTTTTAAGATGAGCAAGAAGTCAAAGGGTTTGGGTGACACCGTAGAAAAGATCACCACAGCAACTGGATTGAAGAAACTTGTAGATCGCATGTCTGAGGACTGCGGCTGCGATGAGAGAAAAGAGTACTTGAACGAGAAGTTCCCGTACAAGAAATGAGGTCCCTAAATATGTTTATCGTTGAGCTGGACAAACCAATCAACGATACAATCTCCACTAAGAGTGGGATTGAGCTGTACATCAACACTGATTATGAAGGTGGTGAGTTTAAGTACAGAGTTACTGACGGACCAGTTGTAGCCACACCAGCTAAGTATAAGACTCCTGTAAAGGTGGGTGATACATTGTACTTCCACCACCTGGTTGTTATGCAGGGGGGGCAAAAGCTTACTGGGGTTGAGGATAGCTACTTCGTGAAGTTTGACCCAGAGTTCGCTGTGAACAATCAAGCCATAGCCTACAAAAACAAAAAGGGTAAGATCACTCCGCTTGATGGCTGGAGCTTGTTGCTTCCTGTAGAAGAGGAGGACGTAGTATCATCTGATACTATCGAAATTGTAAGTCTTAAAGAGACGCTCCCTACAAAAGGACGTGTTGCATTCGATTCAAAGCACCTGAAGGCCCATGGGGTCAAAAAGGGTGATATTGTTTGTTTCAAGCAGAACAGAGACTATCGTATCAAAATCGACGGGAAAGAGTACTACAGAACCCGTGTTGAAGACTTGATGTATGTCGAGGAAGAAGTTCACGACGATTGAGGCTGCCAAGAGGCTTATGTCCTCGATGGAAGTGGCCATCAACAATATGATTGACGAGGTTAAGAAGCCAGTCGATCCAGAAGCTGGTGGTGCTGCGCGTAAGGCTGAGTTGCAGTCAATTAAGCAGACAGCCACTGATTGTAAAGAGCTGCTGATAGAGCGTCAGCGTCTAGAACAAATGATTAAAGACCTACAAGACAATGGAGGGATCGAAGAAGCCAAAGACTACAGCGGAGGTTTCGCTGAAAGATTCTCTAAGTAACTGGCAGGAGCTTGTTGCTAGATTTGAAGAGTCCAGAATAAAGAGGGATTACATGTTCTGGGATGACATGTGGAACGAGGGCTAGGGGAGGGGCTATATATGTGTCCACTTTTCGGCGAGTATCTCCTCAAGCTTATACCTTGTAGAAAGAGTAACTGGTCACATGTGGGTTCAAGTCCCACCTCGCCGACTTTAGTATATTTGCATTATGGCCAGAGTTAAAAAGCGGGACTACAAAAAAGAGTATGCTAAGTACGGAAGTGGCGGTAAAGCCAAAAGATACAGAGCAACACTTAATCGCATTGCTAGAAGACTCGGTGTTTATGGAAATGGAGACGGTCTAGACAATGCTCATGTAGGCACCTCTGATAGAACAACACCTCAGCCAGAATCTCAAAACAGAGCAAATAACAGACCCAGAAGACGTAGAAGCCGATGATACTTAGAAAGACACCAGAAGAAAGAAGGGCTCGTCGTGCTGAAAGAAGAGGCCGTCGTGCTGAAAGAAGGCGCGGTAGGGTTACCGCCCGCCAAGGCACACAGCAGGAAGCTGATGAGGTGGCTGAGGCCGTTGGTTATCCTGTATCTGGCATTTACACGCCTACGAAGAAAGATATCGCCCTGTTCCCTGGGGCTGACGATTCTGTTCGAGAACATGAGTTTGTTCATTCAGAACAGTATGGCCCTCTTAGGGCTCTTTTTAATGCCCCAAGAATTCAGGACCCACAAACTAGAAGATCTATTAGAGATATTACAAGATCGATTTCTCAGGATGTTTACGATTCTCTTGGTCAGGGTGAATTTAGTCCTCTTAAGTATATGATAGATAGACCTGTTGAGTTTGAGGCAATCCTGCGAGCTGGTGTCAACTCACCTAATTCCGAAGGTATTGACTTTGGTCAAGATTTTGACAGTATTCTAAATGATTTGAATGCTTTGCCTGAGGGCAAAACAGATAATAATGTTAGGCTTTTGAGGTCTGCTATGGGTGAGGGGGACTTGAGTCCAGATCAAAAAGATTTGTTTTTGAGTGCAATTCGATCTAACTTGCGGTTATGAAGTATATCGCTATTTTAATTTCAATTTCATTTTTGTTCGCTAGCTGTGCCCCTCATTCAAACATCAGCAAGCACAAGAGATATCACAACTGGAAACAAGAAGGTCCAGAATTCCCTTCTATTGGGAACCTCGGTTGCAACGATAGTTGCGAGGATCTAAACAACTGCTGATATTCAGCCTGCGCTCGTAGCTCAGTTGGATAGAGCATCTGCCTTCTAAGCAGACGGTCACAGGTTCGAATCCTGTCGGGCGTACAATTTAATTTATGAGCAACTTAATAGACATAGAGGAGTATGAACACCCAGCGATTGCCATTTGTCCCAAGGGTACGGAAGGTGAGAATGTCGAGCTTGGTGGGTTGGTCGTTGTTCTTCCCTCTAAGCCTCCCAAGAAGCAGATTTCAGGACATAACCTCCCAAAGCGTATGCAAATGTGGGAGAAGAAGCCTATGCCTGCAGAGCTGTCTAGGATTAAGTCTATGGATGAGTGGCTCGAAATGCCGAGGGAGTTTAGACAGAAGTTTCGTCCGTATATCGAAGAGGAGTTTAGGCGTCGGCGTGAGGGCTTTTGGTTTTATAACAACGGTACACCTACATATATTACGGGGCGTCACTACATGATGCTTCAGTGGACGAAGTTCGATATAGGAAATCCTTCGTATCTTGCGTTTCAGCGGGACATTTTTTTACACATGGCTGCGTGTGAGGCTGACGCCCGCTGCATAGGCCAACTTTACACAAAATGCCGTCGTTCAGGATACACCAATATCTGTGCATCAGTATTGGTAGATGAGGCCACACAGGTCAAAGATAAGCTTTTAGGTATCCAGTCTAAGACGGGTAAAGACGCGCAGGAAAATATATTCATGAAGAAGGTTGTGCAGATGTTTAGGCACTACCCTTTCTTCTTTAAACCCATTCAAGATGGTACCACAAACCCACGCATGGAGCTGGCTTTTCGCGAGCCGAGTAAGAGAATCACGAAGAACAATAAGACTTCGCAGAAGGGCGAGGCTCTTAATACGGTAATCAACTGGAAGAACACCACGAACAACGCTTACGATGGTGAAAAACTTCATATATTGTACCTCGATGAGGCTGGAAAATGGGAAAAACCTACAGACATAAGAGACGCCTGGAGGATTCAGAGGACCTGTTTGATCGTAGGTCGAAAAATCGTAGGAAAGGCTCTGGTGGGAAGCACCGTAAACCCCATGGACAAAGGGGGGAAAGAGTACAAGGATTTATGGAGGGACTCGGACCCAAACGAAAGAAACGCAAATGGGAGGACGAGGACTGGACTATATAGACTCTTTATCCCAGCCTACGAATCTCTAGAGGGGTTTTTTGATCCATACGGTAACCCTGTAGTCGAAGATCCAGAAAAGCCAATCGATGGCCTTGACGGAGAGTCTATTCATCAGGGGGCTAAAACTTATCTCAAAAACGAGCGTCAGGCTCTTATTGAGGATGCCTCTGAACTCAATGAGGTGGTTAGGCAGTTCCCATTTACAACGGATGAGGCCTTTAGAGACAGTATTGAAAGCACTCTGTTCAACATATCTAAAATATACGAACAGATTCAGTACAATGACGATCTATACCCAAATCCAGTAGTCGTAGGCAACTTTGTTTGGAAGAACGGGGAAAAGGATACAGAGGTTGTATTCAAACCAGATCCCAACGGAAGGTTTCATGTTGCCTGGATGCCACCAGATGAACTGAGAAACAAGAAGAGAGAGGAAAGGGGTAAACGTGTCCCGCCAAATTCCAGTATTGGAGTTGGGGGTGTTGACTCGTATGACTTGGATGCAACTGTAGATGGTAGGGGATCAAAGGGTGCCCTGCACATGTACAATAGATTCAACATGCAGCACCCGTCTAATATGTTTGTTGTTGAGTATGCCTCACGTCCTCCTCTGGCAAAGATCTTCTACGAAGACGTTCTTATGTGCGCTTTCTTTTATGGTTATCCAATACTAATTGAGAACAACAAGTACGGAATCGCAAGGTACTTTGAATCAAGGGGTTATGACGGGTATCTGCTTGACAGACCAAGACATCTTGTTGCTGGTAGTAGCCAGATAAAAACAAAAACAAAAGGTATTCCATCTAACTCTCAAGATGTCATTCAGGCTCACGCCCATGCTATTGAAGCATACATTCACGACCATGTTGGTGTAAACTACGAGACAGGTGAGTATGGGAATATGTATTTGAATAGAACCCTTGAAGATTGGATCGGATTTAAGATTGACAACAGAACAAAGTTTGACCTTACAATTAGTTCTGGTTTGTGTCTTTTGGCTTCTCAAAAAGAAAAGCCTAAGCCCAAAAGCAACTTCTCTGAGCGCAAATTCTTTAGGCGATATAAAGTAATCGGGTAATTCCTATATTTGCAGATATAAAAGGAATTCCCAAATGCAAGACAACAAAGGTACCAAGAACGGGTTTCCCGATCCGCTTGCTACCCCCGAAGATAAGTCAAAGAAGGCTTATGGCATTCAATATGCCAAAGCTATTGACTCTCAGTGGGGGCGAATGACGGATGTAAGCAGCTTGGTTGGTAAGAGGAACAGGATTTTTGAGAGGAGTAGAGACTATGCCACAGGCACACAGGATACAAACATCTACAAGAAACTTCTGAACAGCCTTGATCCGAACAGCGGTGATGGTAGTTTGATGAATCTTGACTTTACTCCCGTCCCCATTCTACCAAAGTTTGTCAGGATTGTAGTCAACAAAATCCTTTCTCGCAGTCTATATCCAAACCTTGAGGCCGTAGACCCTCTCTCCACTTCTGAAAAGAACAACGAGAAGAGAATGCTTGAGGTGCAGGTCGAAAACAAAGAGATGGCCATGAAGGTCAAAGAGGAGACTGGGATTGTTTTGGGGGCAGATCCAGAGACCCTTCCTGACACAAAGGAGGAGGTTGAGATCTTGTATGGGTTGAATATAAAGACCGCAGGAGAAGTTGCTGCTCAGCTGGCTACAGAGCTCACGCTGAAGTGGAACAACTTTGAAGACGCCATCTTTAGGCGTTGCGTTAATGATCTTGTGACGCTTGGGATGGCTGTGGTCAAAAGATCAAATGACCCCAATGAGGGCATTAAGACTAGCTATGTGGACCCAGTCATGTTCATTCATAGCTACACAGAAGACCCAGGCTTTGAAGAGCTTAACTACGCTGGGCATATTAAAAAAGTGAGCATTGCAGAGCTGCGCCGACTTGCTGGTGACGAGCTATCTGAAGAAGACCTTGATAAGATTGCATCAAAGGTCAAGGGTAAAGATGGTAATGATTCCAGCAAGTATTCAAAAAAGCGTTTTGACCAAACGCTAAACAAAATGACTTACGGGTATGACGAGTACACCGTAAGCATCCTTGACTTTGAGTTCTTGTCTATTGATGAGATGTTCTTTGAGGAGAAGGAGAATCGTCACGGAAACACGAACTTCTTCTATAAGGGTCACAAGTACAAGCCTAAGAATGGTTCTGTTTACGATAGAACCCCTCATTCTATGGCCGTCAAAGTAGTCTACGGTGGTAGCTACATTCTTGACTGCGGTACTCTATTCGATTACGGAAAGAAGAAGAATATCCCAAAGAACGTTCATGACCTTTCTAAGGCCACCCTTTCTTACTCTGTAGTTGCCACAAACCTTAGGGATATGATTCCTAAGTCTATGGTTGACAGCTGCACTGGTTTTGCGGATATGCTTCAGCTTACCCACCTGAAGATCCAGCAAGCCTTGGCTAAGGCTAAGCCTGATGGCTTGATAATTGACATTGAGGGATTGGAGAATGTACAGCTCGGTAAGGGAGGGGAACTTCAGCCTCTTGATCTGCATGATATCTACGAACAGACTGGTGTCTTCTACTACAGAAGTAAAAACCCAGAGGGTGGATTCCAAAACCCACCAGTTCGAGAGATTGGCAATAGCATCAGAAACATCAACGAGTTGATTGGGTTGTACAATCATTACCTAAGAATGATTCGTGATACAACTGGTATTAACGAAGTTGTTGATGCTTCTACTCCTAAGGGTGACGCTCTTGTAGGGGTTAGGGAGCAGGCGATTGCGGCAAGCAACAATGCCACGTATGACATCACCAATGCTTCTATGATTTTGTTCAAGAAGACCTGTGATGACATCGTAAAGTGCTTGCAAATTATGCCTGCTGAGAGTGTTATTCATAAGGCTTATCAAAATGCCATCGGTAAGGAGAATATGGATGCTCTTAGCGGATTCATTGATCTACCTATGTTCAACTTCGGTGTTCTTGTTCAAAGAGACATGGAGGATAAGGATAAGGCATTTTTGGAGCAGAACATCCAGATCGCCCTCCAGCAGAATCAAATCGATCTTGAGGATGCTATGGCGGTTAGAAACTTGAAGGACGTGAATCAGGCTGAGAGACTCCTTATGGTGAGGAGAAAGAAGAGAATGCAAGCTAACTCTCAATCTGCACAGCAGAACGCTGAGATGCAAAAGCAACAAGCTATGCAGGCTGCTCAGATGTCGTCTCAGATGAAACTTCAAGAGAAGCAAGCTGAAGCTCAGCTGGAGATGGAGAAGATGAAGATGAAGGCTGAGATTGATTCTCAGCTTGAGATGATGCGTCACGAGTTCAAGAAAGAGATTGAGATCATTAAGGCTAAGGCAACCCTTGGATTCAAAGAAGACGATCAGGCCTTTAAGGAAAAGCTTGAAGTCCTCAAGGAGGATAGAAAGGATGAAAGAATCGGGAAGCAAACTGCCGATCAAAGTAAATTGATCTCTCAGCGCCAGGGAAAGATAGATAGAGTCCCTGAGCCTAATGATGATCTAATCGAACAAATTCTTAACGAACAATAATGGCTTCATCAGTAAACTTTGATACTACCGAGGTCCTGAACATAACATGCCGAGAAGGTGATACTTTCTCTATGACTGTTACACTCAAGGACTCAACTGGTACTGGCTTGACTTTCGTGACTGACAATTATGTCTTTTACATGCAGGTAAAGTCCGTAATTCAGTCTGGCAATATAAGAGCTGCCAGGACTTCTGAGAGAGCCGTATTGCAAACCCCAAGCCTGCCTACCGATGAAAAATCCACTGCACTTCTGTTTGAATCTCCAATTATTGACGATAGTGGAAATGTTACAATCGAGGCCTCAGCAGAAACAATGAGCAAGCTCAAGCCAGGGGGTTACATCTACGATCTAAAGTATGTAAAACCTAGCTCCACTGGACTTGATACTCACAAGACTGTAATTAGAGGTAATTTTACAGTGAACTCACAGGTAACTGATGTATTCTAATGTCGGTATCTGTAAGCACAACTGCGGGGACTCAGGTAACTGTAACCGTTGACGGAGCTACAAGGCTATCCTTTGCTACAGAGGAATCCTCTATCAGTGTTTTTGATGGGGGTGTATCTTCTATCTCTGTAACGAATCAAGGTCCTAAGGGTGACACTGGAGCCACTGGTGCTACTGGTCCTGCTGGTGACACTGGAGCCACTGGTCCTGCTGGTGACACTGGCGCTACTGGTGCTACTGGTGCTACTGGCGCCACAGGCCCTCAGGGACCAGCTGGCGCTGACGGTGCTGACGGCGCTGACGGCGCTGACGGCGCTGACGGTGCTGACGGTGCTGACGGTGCTGACGGTGCTGACGGTGCTGACGGACAAGGTGTGCCTGCGGGTGGGGATCAGTATCAGATACTTAGAAAAGCAAGCGGAACTGACTACGACACAGAGTGGGATTACGCAGATAGAGTTACTCTTGAAGTAAGATTCGACGAGGCAGTTTCAAAGGGTGATCCCCTCTATGTGACTGGCTACAGCAACGGTCAAAACAGAATAACTGTAGCGAAGGCCGATGCAGCTGACTCATCTAAGATGCCGTCTATCGGATTGGCTTTCTCTGATTACTCTCAGAACGACAATGGTCAAGTGACTACTATTGGTAGTATAGAAGACATAGATACTCAGGTCACTAATGACTTCCAAGAAGGCGACGTTGTTTATGTAGCCTCTGGGGGAGGACTGACTAATGTCAAGCCTACTGGAACAAACCTCATTCAGAATGTAGGCAAGGTAGGTAGACGTCAGCAGAATAACGGAGAGATTGTTGTTATGGCTATCGGTCGATCTAACGACGTCCCTAACATCCCTAATGGTCAAGCTTGGATTGGTAACGCTTCTGGCGTAGCCACACCTACGACATTAGCTACTGTGGCTACTAGCGGCAGTTATAACGATCTTTTAGATCAACCAACTATTCCTACAGACACTAACCTTGGAAATACAGACCAAACCCTGTCTGCGGAGAGAGCAGTAGAGATGGGAGGTAATAACCTCATCTTTGAAAACTCGTCAGCTGAGGTGGCTAAGATCTTCCCTCAAGGATACGTACAGGCAACGGGAAGGACCATAGTCAATGGTAACGGTTCGATTGGTGGTCTTATCAACCTCAAGGACGCAGACAGTTCTAATGGGGTTACACTTCGGTGTCCTACAACTGTAAGCTCAGATTTAACTCTTATACTACCAGATTCTGACGGAAGTTCAGGTCAGGTTCTAAAGACTGACGGTAGCGGAAATCTTTCGTTCGGTAACGCTGTATCTAGAGGCGGTACATACTCATGGTCTGGGTATGCCACAGATGTAGCTAAAACATCTACGTTCTATTATCAGTTCCCATCAGCGACAGCTACATCTTCATCAACAGACATGATTAGCGGATTTGTTGGTCAAGGTATTTCCAACGGTACTTATGGGTCCAATGGAGCACTTACACTTGATGGTTTGTCCTCCACTGACTCCGCTACGTATTCTATGACAATAAAGGTCACCACAAACGCCACCATTGCAATTCAGACGGTCTCGCCAGCGGCAGGCCAGTTTGTTCCTGCAACTCAATTTGCCTTTAGCAATCCAAGTGAGCAGACGTTTACCTTAACTCAAACGTCACCAACAGCATGCTTGAGCTCAGCTGGAAAGCAGTGGATACTTGGGGTGTATGTTACATTCTTTGCTGCTGGCAGTATTGATTTTAGAGTTGAAGACTTAAGCATTACAGTTTCATGATTCAGTCAAATCGAATAACTCTATACTTGGACGATGTAGCTACCCCTATGCACGAACCAGCGTTTGGGATTGGGCATACTGGAAATCCTGGCGATTCTTTCGAAGATGTTCTCAGTGCTGGGCAGCTATCCACAATCACCGTCACTGCTGTAGACTCTGGTTCCACAAGAGCGAACATAGATTCTGCATCTAAAGTGAAGTTTGTTGTAAACACCTCTTCTGGTGATGTCAATATCAATGGAACTGTGCAAGAGATAAGTGATGCTTTTGGTGGGAGTCACTATTCTGTAGTGTTCTTGGTGTCTTGATTATATTTGCATTATGGCCAGGGTAAAGAAGAGAAAAGGTAAAATGCCTAAGATGAAGATGGGGGTTCACAAGAGCAGATCTGGTGGACTCACAGCTAAGGGCGTTGCCGCATACAGAAAGGCCAACCCTGGTAGTAAGTTGAAGATGGCTGTAACTGAGTCTAAGCCCACGGGCAAAAGAGCTGCAAGAAGAAAGTCATTTTGCGCTCGTATGTGCGGGATGAAGAAGAGATTAACCAGTGCAAAAACTAAAAACGATCCTAATTCACGTATCAACAAAGCGTTGAGAAAGTGGAAATGCCGTTGCTAAAAAAACAAACAATGCCACAAGGGAAAGGTACATACGGAAATCAAGTAGGAAGGCCCCCAAAAGCCCAAGAGGGCATGAAGGTTCTTAAGAAAGGATCAAAAGCTTCAAAGCTTGACATTTTGAACAAATCAATTATGGTGGACCCCCCCAAGGGATTTCACTGGATGGAAGAGCAGGGTAGATACTATCTTATGAAAGGTGATTACAAGCCACATCCAGGTGCCGTTAAACAGGCTAAGTTTAAGCAGGCTAACCATCCTAAGTCGTAAATAACAACTAAAACAATAGATTATGCCCAACACACCACCTAGTCGAAGGACAGAAAGAAAAGAAAGAAGAGCGCTTAGAAAGCTTGCCAGGAATAAAAGCGCTGATAAATTTTTGGAAGAACTTTCCGAGAAAAAATTTCAGCCAGGAAAGAACCTCGTCTCAAACAGGACCCCTCAGACTGATGTAATTGGGCGTCCAATTCCGAAAGCAAAGTCTGGAGAGCCTCAGATGCGTGATTCTGAAGGTAATCTTATGACTCCTGGAGAGCAAAGAAGAGCTATTAGGAGAGTTCGAAGGGCTGAAACAAAGGCAGAGAAAGCCAAAGAAAAGGCTAAAAAGAAAGCAGAAAAAGAAAAGAGGAAGGCCTCTAAGCCAAACAGGACTCCTCAGACTGATGTAATTGGGCGTCGGATAGGATAATGAGTAAGAGCAAGGTAAAAGTCAAAAAAGACGCTTGCTATCACAAGGTGAAGGCGAGGTACAAGGTGTGGCCATCAGCCTACGCCTCTGGTGCTCTCGTGCGCTGCAGAAAAGTAGGGGCTAAGAACTGGGGTAACAAGTCTGAGAAATGAAGGACGAAGGCCTGCGTAAATGGTTTGGTAGAAACCAGGGCCGAGGATGGGTCGACTGCAAGGCTTCAAAGCGAGCTGGCAAGTTCGTCCCATGCGGTAGGAAGAAGGCTGGGGAGAAGCGTGGTACAGGTTACCCTGCATGCCGCCCCACACTTGCTCAGTGCAACCAAACTGGCATGAAAAAGAAGAAAAGTTCCAAGAGAGTTTCTTGGGAAAAGGCCGAGAATGGCATGCGAGTAGTGAAAAGTTGTTAATCACTATATTTGCACTAAATAACTAAAAACAAAAATGGCTACTACTACTGCATCTATTACCATCTCTAGTGGGGATCTCACTGGAGATGCTTTGTCATTGAGCTCAACAGCTACTCTTACTAAGGCTGACAAGTCTACTGGCTTGGACCAAACCACGGGCGTTGCTCGTAAGTTTTTCGCAAGCATTACATCAGCTGAAACGCTTGTTTCTGCTTCTGAATATACTGCGGACAGGGCTCACAAGGTTTACATCAAGAACACATCAACCAGCAACTCTGAGTACATTAACGTTGAGCTTGGAGCGTCTAATATCACCATTGGTAGGCTTTACGGAGGGGACTGGATGTTCATCCCGTATAACGGAGATCAAGACATTGATATTGACACGTCTGCCGTCAACATGACGGTTGAATATCTCGTTATTTACGAAGCGTAATGGCTAGCGTTCGCGTCACACTTGGGATTTCAAGTGCAGACGTTCTGAGCACAGCCCTTGGCCTCAACGTGGCCACGACGCTTGTCGCAGACTCTGGCACTATGATCCGCGCTAAGGTAGCAGCTACCTCTGGCGCAGGAAGCGGAATCACTGTATACAAAGCAGACGACAAGGATACGTCAGCCTACGTGTATGTCAACAATCTCGCTACCGAACACGAAGATTACATTTACGTCTATAACGACACCGACTCTGATGCATCTGTTGCTAAAATTGCTGGCGGTCAGTTTGCTTTTATTCCTATTGCGGTAGATAAGACCTTTAAGGCTTTCGGCACCAAAGTGAATCAGATCATTGAGTACGGTGTGTTCGGACAAGACAACCCAGCTAATACACTCGGATAATGGCTAAACTTTCAAATACAGCTACAGCAAACCAGGCAGCTTTTGGGCAGCTTGGTTCTGCTTTTATGGATGAATTAGGACATACAATACATGCGCCTGAAGGCATGGCTATTGTTGCTATTACTTTTCTGGCGGATGCGGTTCTTAGTGAGCTTATTGCAGAAGATCCAGAAAGAACAATCAACACTGCTCAGGCGGCTAACAGCAAAGGATTCTTTACGACTGTTGTAAATGGAGCTGTAAGTTCCGCTGCAAACATTGTGGTAGATGACACTGTTGTTGCTGCACTGGGACTCCAGCTTGGAGATGAAGTGTATGACGAAGACGGCCTGCTTCTGGGTACCGTCATTACATTGGAAACTGGTAGTGACGCCAACACATTTACAATTAGCGCAAACTGCACTCTGGCAAATGATGAGGTAATTTCATTCCTCCGTCCTGGAGTAAGCTCTGGTGGCCGAGGGGTTGGTGGTATGCAGATTGCGACTGGCGGTAGTGACAATTCATTCCCTAGAGGTCTTACGATTTACGGGAGATGGTTGTCTGTGTCTCTGCAGGCAAACGCCCCACAGGGAGGTCTTATCGCCTACTTCGGATAATTAAATCAAAACAAATAATTTAATACAATGGAGAATACAATCCAACCCCAAGAAGAGCAGTTTCAGAAAGCAGAGATCTTTGATACGCCAGAGCAGCTTGCAGCTAGCATGGCACAAGATGATCAGCCACAAGTGGAGTCTCAGCCAGAACAACCTGCAGATACCCCATATGTAGATCCTGAGCCTGCTCCCGCTGAGGAGCCTTCTACGCTTGAGCAAATTGCTCAGCCAGAGGGGAATCAACAAGAAGAATACATCCGAAACAGAGAGTACAATCAAAACAACTCTAGTAACGGATATGAAGAAGATTATAGCGACGAAGAAATTGAGGCAGCGGTCTACACGTATCTCAGCGAAAGGCTGGGTAGAGAGATCAATAGCTTCGACGAACTAAGTCAAAATAATAGTGTTGACGAACGTGTTCAGGCTATTGCCGATTTCGTTCAAGAGACTGGGAGAAACCCAGAGGACTGGTTTACGTATCAATCAATGAATACGTCCGAAATGGACGATCTCACAGCGATACGAGTTCAGATGTCTCAGGACTACCCCAATCTGTCTTTTGAAGAGATCAACATGTTGGTCGGCAGCAAATACAAGTTGGACACTAACGTCTATGACGCTCAGGATGTCCAGCTGTCTACGCTTCAACTCAAGATTGACGCCGAAGATGCTCGTGGAGGTATCGAAAAGATCCGAGAGCAATTCAAGGCGCCAGCACCACGAGAAGAGCAAGGACAAAATCGTGATGAAGATGCTATGTACATCGACGATGCTTGGATGCAGAATATGGCAACCGAAACGGATGCTATGGAGGCACTTGAGTTTGACCTCGGTGGAGATAAAACCTTCACATACTCTTTGGGTGACGACCACAGACGTCGACTCATTCAGAGAAACTCTCAACTAGACAACTTCTTTGACAACTATGTCTATGAAGATGGCTCATGGGATTACGACAAACTTAACTCTCACTTTGCCGTGATTGATAACATTGACACCATTGTGTCTTCGGCTTATCGTCAGGGTCTCGGTGATGGTCAAAAGACTGTTGTGAGCAACGCGGCGAATGTATCTATGGATACTTCTCCGTCTTCATCCCAAAATCTTAATCAAGAGAATCCTTTGGCCTCGCAGGTCAGAGATCTCATTAGAGGTAACTCCTCTAAAATGACTTTTAAAATCTAAAAAACTAAGCTAAAATGGCTAATATTCTTTCAGGGCAGCCAGCTGTTGACGGTGCAGCAGCAGGTTCAAACCCAGGGGCGTTTAGAGTAGACCCCCAAACCTACACCACTCTTGATGCTCTCATCAAGACCACTAAGGACCACGTCCTTCCAGACCTCGTAGAGACCTACGGTGACCAAGGTATCACTGGCTTTTTGAAGCTCACTGGAGCTATCAACGCTGGTGGAACTTCTGACCAGTTCGACTGGTGGGAATTGGGCCGTCGTCACGCTACGTTGGCTTACACTGGCGCAACAATTAACGCGAACTCTGCAGAGGACGTAGCTCTTGCTGATGAAGATGCCACTAAGACTAAGTTGCAGGAAAACGATGTCGTAATGGACTCTGTCTCTGGAACTCGTTTTATCGTTCAAACTGGAGATGGCTTGGCTTCTAACGGAACAACCGCTCAGGTTACACTTTTGAAGCTTGATGGAGATGATGTTGATGCCGCTGACATTGATGCTTCTGGTGGTGGTACTTTGATTAAGTTGGGCAACATGTACGCTCAGGGTACTGAGCAGCCTCACGCTTTCGAAGACATCGGTTTGCGCAAGTACAGCAACTCTTACATGATCGTTAAGGGTCGTTACGAAGTCAACGGTTCTCAAGCCACTAACATTGGCTGGGTGAACGTTGGTGGTGGCGAATACCGCTGGTTCATGAAGGGTGAGCAAGAGGCTCGCGCTAAGTTTGAAGATCAGAGAGAGATGATGTTGCTCTTTGGTGAGAAGAGACCAGCTGGTAATGGTACTGACATCACAAGCGGCGAGCTCGCTGGTTCTGAGGGCTACTTCTCTGCTATTGAAGACAGAGGTATCGTTGTCCAGAACGCTAACGCTAACCCATTGGATAGCTTCGCTGAGTTTGACGACTTGATCTTGGAGTTGGATAAGCAGGGTGCTCCTTCTGAGTACGCTATGTACTTGAACAGAAAGCAAGACTTGGCTATCGACGACATGCTCGCGTCAGGTATCGCTACTTCTGTCACTGCAGGCTTGCCTGGTCAGTTCGGAGCGTTCCAGAACGATGCTGACATGGCCGTCAAGTTGGGCTTTAAGTCCTTCACTCGCGGTGGTTACACGTTCCACAAGCACGACTGGAAGTTGTTGAACGATCCAACCTTGTTGGGTGCTTCTAACTTCGTTCAGGGCGCTATGGTTCCTTTGATGAATGTTACTGACGCTCGTTCAGGCGTAAGAGTTCCTGCTCTCTCCATGTTCTACAAGGAGGCAAACGGATACTCTCGTGAGATGGAGCACTGGGTAACTGGTGGTGGTGTCTTGGGTCACACGAACAACGGTGACACTGGTAAGGACACTGCGACGTTCCACTACCGTTCTGAGATCGGTTTGTGCGTCCGCGCTGCCAACCAGCACGTAATGATCAAGGGATAATTAACCTGAAGTAAAGGGACGGGGCTTCGGCCCTGTCCTAATCTTCATAAACGACAACATTATGGTAAAAACATTCCCAGGACCACAAGTGGTTTCTAAAAGAGTTGTTACAGATGAAGCTTTGCCCTTGGCGGGTGCTTCAGGCGCAGGCTCTCAGCACGGCTTGATTCAACCAGCAAATAGTATCATTGAGAAGATTTATGTAAGAGTTTTGGAGGCCCCTGTAATCGCATCAGGAGACCTCGGAATTGAAGTTGGAACTGAAACTTCTGCTCCGTTTGACAACATCATTGTTAATGCAACAGGAGATGACAACTTAATTGATGAAGGAACCACTCTTCCTGTAAATACTATCTTTGAGCTTACATCAGGAACTGCTGACACTACGTGGGTTGGTCAGGGACTGGCTACTGGTGACGCTGCTTCTGAAACAGCTTCTAAAATTGTAACAGACGAAACAGCTGTAAACTTTCAGTTTACAACTTCTACTGCGGTAACTACTCGCGGTAAGTTTGAAGTTTCTTTTGTCTTTAGAGTATTTGAGTAATACTGAAGTGTTACATTGAAATAGGCCCTGCGGGGCCTTTTTCTTTTTTAGTATATTTGCAGTACTTTTAATGCAATGAAAAAATTCTTCCTATTCAAGCGAAAAGACGTCGACGTATCGTCCGTCGAAGCCTCTGATAATGGAGAGGGACTTGACCTCTTTGCGGTATCTGCGGATCTGCTTGCGTTCATGACGGCCTCTCTTGGTAGAGTTAACATTGTATTTAATGACGCCACCCTTTATGAAGAGAGTAATCTTTTGGATGGCGAATCTTTCAAAAAGACTTCTGTATCTGTCGCGTGTGAGGCTGGAGGCGAAGCTAACCTGATAGAATCTATCATGAACTTCGTCTCCTCTGACCTCGTAAAGACAAGGGTCATGAGGTTTGATGCCGTTACAGGTAAGACCAATGTCAAGGAGGCTAATATTCAGTCTTTTGATGATGTGGTTAGTGAGTTGAAAACCCTCCCAGTTAGAAGAACCACAAAAGAGACCAGCTCTAAAACATTTATCGGTGGAACATCTGGCACAGCATTCGGAACTGGAAATTTGATCGGAGACATTGATTTTGGAGAAGGAAACAAACCAGACATAGACTTCACCGAGGAGAACATCACATCTAGCGGAGGCAATGTTACTGGCTGGACCAATGGAGGGTCTCTTGGGGCCGCATATGATATAGGCACTATTGTAGGAACAATACCTCTTCAAACAGGCGGGACTAAGGATAGCGGAGGATTGGCAACAGATTGTGCTGTGTTAGACTCTGGCGACGCTCTTACTCTTGATGCTCCATATGTTAGGTCTGGTGAGTTCACTCTGTTCGCTGTTGTCGGTAAAACACCCGCAGAAATTGAAGACAACCCTAAGATTGGGTTCTTGTTCCAGGGGTCGTCATCGGTTTCTGGAAATCAAGGCTTGACGCTAGGGTATTCAGACCCATACAAGACAGACGCCTACTACTTTAAGTTTGCAACCGAGAAAGGAGAGTTTGTGAAGGCTGCGACTCTTTTCCCGATCATAGATATCACATCTCCGACCTCAGATAAAAAGACATCTTATGTCTTCTTGCTAAGAAGAGATGCACAGAATAACTTGTTTATTTATGACAATGAACAGATAGTTGCAAGTGTGCAAGCTAAAACAACAGGTAACTCAGCAAGGACTGATGGGAACCTTGTTGTTAGGCATTTAGGAAACGGAAATGCTGCAGAAAAGTTTGTGGGCAATGTAGGCCGATTTGGGGTTATCCCTAGAGACATTGGCGCATCTGCAGCTAAGAAGCTTATAACAGATCTTTCAAAGAAATACACACCTTTAAGATAATTTAATTTAAATGGAACAAACCAAAAAGCGCCCTGGGCGGCCCAAAGCCCAACCAAAAGTTGAAGAAACCGCTGTTGCGGAATCACCTTTGACTAAGAAGACTTTGCCCATCAAGCGCAAAGAAGTTGTAAACCAGAACTCAGAGTACGAGCTTCTTAGAAAGACTGGCATTGTATACATGCTTCCTCAGAAGGGAGTCACTGTATATGACGAAGAAAACGACACTGTTCGTGAGCTTAGATACTGCCCTAACGAACCCTCTGTATGGAGAGATGAGCAATCAGAGAATGCTACACGTCAGTCTGTAATTTTCAGGGAAGGAAGAATCTTTGTCCCTAAGTCTCAGCCCAACCTTCGTGTATTCCTTGAGAAGCACCCTCTGAACACTGCAAATGGCGGTAAGATGTTCAGGTTGGTTGATAAGAAGCGCGATGCTGAGGTTCAGCTCAAAAAGGAGTTTGCCCTCACTGATGCTATTGCAATGGTTAGAGATAAGGACATTCAGGAATTGCTTCCTGTAGCGATGTACTTTGGTGTAAACATCAATGCATCTGTCTCTGACATCCGTTACAACTTGCTTCAGATTGCTAAGAAGAAGACCGCCGAGTTTGTAGAATCATTTGATTCGCCTCAGGTTCGTACTAGATCTTTGCTTCAGCAGGCTGCTGACTACCAGATGGTCAAGATGACCAAGGATTCTGTCAAGTGGTTTGACACAAATCAGATGATTGTATCCGTGCCTGTTGGCCAGGAACCGATCGACGTTTTCACTCGATTCTGTCTGACAGAAAAAGGAGCTTCGGTTCTATCGACCCTAGAGGAGCGGTTAGAGCGACTCGCTTAAAGAGAGGGCCCTTCGGGGCCCTTTTTCTTTTCGTATATTTGCTGTATGGCAAGTATTGATAGAGTATACAGAACGGTAAAGAACCTAGCTAATAAAGAGCAGAAGGGTTTTATCACTCCGTCGGTGTTCAACCGATTTGCCGTCATTGCTCAGCAGAACATCTACAACGAGCTGTTTACTGAGCTGGTAGAGGCTAAAAAGCTCAGCAGGCAGAACGTTGATCCAGGAAGAGATAAGTCCCCAAGGAAGAGGACGCTAGAGGATCTTTCTAACTTCGTGGTTAGGCTGAACAACTACAACCCTTCATCTTCAGGTTCTAATGTTTTCTTGAAGCCCATTAACTTCTCACGCTTGATCTCAATAAGTAAGGGTGGAGATAGGTACAGCATTGACAAGACAAACATTGAGGTTGTATATGATGTAGAGAAGATGGATAGAATCCTGGGTAGTAATCTTTCTACCCCAACGAATTCCTTTCCAGTGGCTCTCATCTCAGACGAGATCGAGGTGTTTCCAGATACAGTTCAAACTATTGACATCACGTACTACAGAACACCAGGTGGTATGCAGAACGGGGCTCTTGTTGATTCTCCACCACAGTGGGTTGCTGAAGATCTAGCCGTCGGTAACATCGAGATTGCCAGCCCCTTAAGCATAGATTTCATGCTCCCTGAGCACTTTAGCTCTGAGATAGTCTATGAGATATGTAAAATGATTGGCATCAGCATCAACGACGGTGGTATGGTACAGGTGTCAGCACAAGAAGAAGCTAGACGATGAGCCATAACAAAGTAAAACTTAGCGACATTATCAGGGACTTCATCATTACTTCTGATGGGGATGACTATGCAAACAATGTTTCAGACAGCGCACTGAGAAACTTTGCGCTCAGAGGTATAAGGGAGATTGGTTTTGACCTCGGCAAGAAGATCAAGTCTTTGAAGCTTAGCGTCAACTCAAGCAACAATACTGTTTCATTGCCAGACGATTATGTTGACATGGTAAAGCTTGGTGTTGTCGGAGGAGATGGTGTTGTGTACGTTTTCGGTCAGAATAAGAACTTGAATATGTCTCGCAGGATGCAGACATCTACTGATACCAAGACTGATGATAGTGGAAAGTACGGGGGGACTCTGCCTGACGGCGTGACAGACGTAGACCTTACTGGTACTCTATCCGACGTGTTTGACGGTGATCCACTGAACATCGAAGGAAACTCTATCGGGGACAGGGTTGATGACAAGACTGCGACTGCTGGTGCGGGTATCAATCAAGACGCAGGAGATAGAGACTTTTACATCTTTGAAAACTACCTCTACGACGGTGGGCTTGGAAGACTCTACGGTGTCGGCGGTGGTCACCTCCACGGGGAGTACAGAATCAACCTCGACCAAAATAGAATCGAGATTGACACAGATAGCGCATATACCGAAGTGGTTATGGAGTACGTGGCTGACGAAGCCCGTGCGAGCGATCCTGAGGTCCATGTGTACGTTGAAGAGGCTCTGAGGTCATACATCTACTACAAGATCATTGAGCGCAAATCTAGCGTCCCCATGGGGGAGAAGCAGAGAGCCAGATCTGAATACTACAACGAGAGAAGAAAAGCTAACGCTCGCCTCAGCGGATTCACAAAAGAAGAGGCCTTGAAGACTATTCGCAAGAACTTTAAGCAAGCACCTAAGTACTGATGGCAATAAATAAAATTACACCCCGTGCTCTTAATAAGTCCACGGACTATAAACTTGTACCTGCTACTGCATTTATCGATGCAGTAAACGTTGTACTGAGCGAAGACGAGTCTAGCGGCTCAGGTGATGACGGGGGTGATAACGGTGTAATAAAGAACGTAAAGGGTAATAGCCCAATCTCATTTCACAGAGCTGATGATGCTATCGCTCCTGGTGAATACAAGGTAATCGGGACAACGGTTGACAGGAAGCTCAAGCTGGTCTTTATCTATGTGTTTCACGAGAACGCAGCTGAGTCTGGTGTTTGGGTGTACGACAAGGAAGGGGTTTTGTCGCTTCCAACAAAGTTGGGGATTTATCAAGGTCTTATTTCAGATGACCCTTCTGCTAAGAACAAACTCAAGTGCGTAGTTAAGGGTAGCTTTTTCCATTTCGATCAGAACTCTGTTGTTCAAGGTAATATCGTATATGGAAATGCTCAGAACATTCCGACACAAGTGTATGACTCTATCATAGGAGAGGCTGGATTTGTGTCAGTAACCACGTCAGAAAGAGACATCTTTGAAAAGAACATTCATCTTTACTTCACAGACAATGTGAACGAGCCAAAGAAGATCGATGTTACTGCAAGTTTGTTTTCAAGGGTAATCATGCTTAACGCATCCAATCCAAGAGGGAGATTTGCTTCCTCAAATGGAGGTTTGTTTGCTTTCCCAGATCCAGCCATCCCTAAGTCTGTGGAGATGTATTCTCACGCATGTAAGCCAGTACCTCTTCAGAGGCCTACGTTTACATGGGATCGAGACGAGGGGAACAACACGAATAACTTTGAGTACAGCGAAGGATTTAAGTTCGCATATCAGCTGGTTTTCAACGACGGAAGTGTATCTACAATTTCACCTAAGTCTGAGCTTGCTGTAGTTCCTAGCCTCCTGTTTCAGGGTAAAAGAAAAAGACCCAGTCACGAGAGCTTCAACATTTGCAGGATTTTCATTGAAAGTGAATTGTTGCAGGGGTTCACAAATCCGCCCCCCTTTCCTGTTAATAGAATATTTTACGTAAAAAAAGTTAAAATTCTTGCTCAGCAGGGGAGTGGGCCATACAAGATTATAAAAGAAGCTGACATAGATAACAGTGAGGTCTTGGCTGATGATTCAATCAAGATAACCTTTGACTTCAAGAACGATGTTATTGGGATTCCAGTTTCTGAAAAGGAAGAAAACAAGTACTTCGACGGTGTACCTCAGAAGTCTGAAGCTCAGGCAGTTGTAGACAATAGACTCATGTATGGGAACTATGTCGAGGGATATCCAACCCCCATCATAGATGCAACCTTGAGTGTTATTTACGGAGACACCCTGTCTGAAAACTTGGGGAGTGAGATAAAAATAACCAACTCTATTTCAAGAGAGAACGATTCTCAGAGTAACGATAACACGGATGGGGAGGATGTTTTGCAGCACATGGCTGGATTCCGAATAAGAATTGATGACGGTGATTTCCCATCTATCGGAGTTGGAGACTTCCTTGAGCTTCGAATGTCATTCAGACCGAACCAGAATTTTCACCTTTACAATGCCAGTGACTCATATCACCAAAGCTTATCTATTGGTGAGATCACTGCTTCGGAGGGAGTTCAAATTGGATCTTTTGGTCAAGTATCACCTAAGCAGGCTGGAGCAACAAGAATTGTTTCAGAACCGACACACAATGAGGTATCTCATGATGACCACGAGCTTTACGACAACTCTTTCCATGCCTTTAAGGATAATAGAGGTGTTGCAAGCTTGACTTGGACGACTTACGATAAGCACGATAAATGGACTCCAGGAATAAACATGCCTGCTCCACAAGAAGTTTTTTTAGGGACTTCTGCTGCGAATCCATTTATCATCCCTGGTAACGAGATATCTTATAAAATTAGATTGAGGTGTGTAGGAGATGCTGGTGCAGACAATCTTAGGCAATCATTTTTTGAAATCCTTGATAGGATTATGGATGTTGGTGGGAGTGACAACACATCGGTTTATGACACATCTCCAAATGACCACTTTGAATACATTGCAGAAGAGTCTAACATTTATGCTGATCACGAATGGAACGTTGACAGTATAGAGTTTGGGACTTACCGTGAGGGAGACCCTGAGACCAAGCTTATTAGCATGGTTACAAATCAACCCACGTATTCTACTGGAAATGGTCCAGTTGGACTTCGATGTAGAGGTGCTGTGGTTGCTAAAAAGGGGAAGGCTGTTTTTGGATTGAGAAAAACAGACCATTTGTTCCAAGATCCTGGTTCCTACATTTTAAATAATGCTAGAGACTACAAGGTATTTCTAGATAGCGTACCAACACAAGGGCTTGAGCTTTGGACTTTTGTTAGGAAGTGGCTTCCAGGTTCAGATTGGTATGCATTGCCCCCCGACTTTCTTGCTGACGCAAGTAACAGAAATTCGCTTTACCAGTATTACACCAACACATACACCATACCAGGTGCAGGTGACGGGACATATAGCACTCAGTCTTTCCCTAGGTTCCCAGATGTTCCCGACCCAAACTTCCCTGATCCATTATTTAATACCCCTGGCCCATTGCTTTTTGATCAGTATAATGACGCCAGAGACTTTAATGTGCCATCTGGAACTATTCTAATGGCTGAAGTTGAGACGGACATTGACTTGAGTGCACTTGGATTTCCTGAATCAATTTTCACTCCAGTTGAATTTACTATGGGCACAGAAGAAGGTAATGAGAACTACATGCTTCATGAAATTAGCATGACGTTCTTGGGCCATGGCGTTCCAAACAACGTAATAGATGGTCAGTACTTTATCTGCTCTCCTAGACCCAAAGAATACATTGAGACTGGAACTTATCTGAATAACTCAGATGCCAAACTTTATAGTCTCCTCGATGGGGAGGGAGGTCCTGGTGGCGGGGGAGGACCAGTCGACAAACAAGGTGGGTCAGGATTTTTTGTAAATGATAATGCGATATACGGATTGTCCGTAGACCCAGATTCTGGTGGGCTTTTGAACATACCTTGGGCTAGAAACCCTCAGATTGGAAACAAACAGGGTAATCCTATTGTAAACGCTACAAAGAGAGCTAGCTCTGCATACGGTATAACCTCATATCCATCGATTAAAAACTATACAAGAACTCCAGGGGAGACAAATGTGTTCGGTCAAAATCAAATTGAAGCCACACCTCGTGTGGGAGGTAATTTCTTTGATGTTTCGTCTGGAGATACAGATGTTCCAGGGGAAGTAAGCAGTAGTGGGTTGGTGGCGAGTGTTAGCGGTAGCGTAAACTACGCTGGTCCTACGTGGTTTGGGCCTTGGTTTACGGGTAAGATACTTTTTAACACTCTGTTGCATCGCATTCAATCTAATGTAGCTCCTTTCTGGGACCCAACTCTAGCTGGAAATTTATTTGGTGATACATTTCAAGAGGATGATTTTAGCTCTGTATTTGACGAAGACTTTTATGTTCTGACTCCAAGTTACTCGTTTCAGTCTAGGATTATAAATGTTGGATCAGGAGGTCCACATCATGAGGCTTACGGAGGTAGATCAACAGTTCCTTTTATTCAGGGCCCACCAGCGGGTTTGATTGGGAAAGACATAAGCGGATTTTTGAATAATTCAAATGATGACTATGATAAACCGACTTTAATGGAGGGTTATCAGAGAGTTTATTCTGATCGAGAACAGACTAGCGTTATTAGTGACGACCAAAACACTTGGGATGAGGGTCGTGTTGGAATGGACTTTTTGAGCAATGCCTCAGATATAGAGTTTACGACCATTCCTACCTTTGATGTAGAATTTGGCGGAGGATATGGTCAAATAAACCCATTCAACAGATCATTTAAATCTAGCTGCGATCACGTATTCGGCATTCAGTACTACGACAAGCTAGGCAGAAGATCTTTTGTTAGCCCCCTTGGTTCTGTCCATGTAAATGGATTTAGTAATGCAGAGAGAGCTAATAAAAAGGGCCCAGCTTCAGTGAGCATCCAGATAAATGACGATCCACCCTCTTGGGCTGATAAGTATCAGATCGTATACGGAGGTAATAAGTCTATCACTGAGTTTGTACAATATAGCGCGAACAATGCCTTTCTTGATGCAAGGAGCTTTGATGAAAATCCAGTATTGGCTCAGGAGGGTATTGCGACAACAATCGGAGAGACAGGAGCTATTTATGTTTCTTTGAACTTGCTTCAAAACTCAACCATATCTTATGCAAAGGAGTTCGGGGCGGTTGGTGAAGATAATAGCGTTAGCGTATACAAATATCAGAAGGGAGATAAGCTTAGAATCATTTCTTACGGCCCAGATGCAGAGCGTGTATACCCAGAAAACGCAATATTCAACGTTCTTGATCTTCAGTTCCTAGACCCTAACAGCGCACTTCTAAACCCTCTTATTTCTTCTCTAGAAGAAGAGGAGCAGAATGACTCAAAGTATTATGGCGACTTCCTTGTTATCCAAGACAATGAAGATGTCGATGGATTTAGTTACTCCGACTTCATAAATGGAAATCAAAAGTGGCATCAGAACGTAATTTTTGAAATCTATTCTCCATCAAGGGCTACAGGGGTTGAAGTTCAGACTTATCATGAAATTGGTGATTGTTACGAGTTTGCCACAGATGGAATTGGGAACAAAGCATACTCTGTAAACCCAGTAGAGGTTTATGAGGGAGATGTGTTCATGAGGCCGATCGCCTTGAACATAAATACTCAGAATGTATCTGGAGCCTTTGTGGACATAATGTCGGCTGACTCAAATGCAAGTGACTTGGTAAATAACCTGTCAAGCAACTTTGTTAGCAACATCGTAGAAAGTGCTAGAGCTACAGATTTGTTCCCGTCAAGGATGAAATTGATTGGAAGGCCCAACTTGGAAAGCTCAGAGGCTAAGACGGTAAGAAGAGAGTCGGGTATAACATATTCTGAGAAGAGTTCTCCTGACTCATCAAAGCTGAACTACTCATCGTTCAATGCCTTTGTATTCCCGTACAAGGATCTTGAAGAACGCTTCGGCAACATTAACTTTATGGATGAGATTGGTGGTAACCTCTTTGTCATCCAGCAAGATCGTTGCACTCTTGTGCCTGTTTCTGCTACGATATTGACAAATGCCACTGGCCAAGAGCAGCTGATTGCATCGAACGACATTCTAGGTAAAGAGAACGTCTATTCAGTTACAGCTGGTTGTGACAACAATCCAGAGTCTGTCGTGAGGGTTGACACTGTTTACTACTTCGCTCACAAGAGCCTTGGTAAGGTGTTTAGATTTACGCAGGGTCAGGGTATTGAAGAGATCTCTGATGTCAATATGGGGGCTTACTTGAGATCTAAGTTCAAGGAGGCTATTGCGGCTTCAGAGGATATCAACTACAGGGATGTCAGAGTTCCAGGCGGTTTTGATCCTGTCAAGCAAGAATACTTGATGACGATTATGCCACCAAAGGTCTTGCAGATTTCAAACACAGGAACCGAGGAATCCATTCCAGGATGTACTGACCCAGAATCTTCGAATTACAATCCAAATGCGACTGTAAATGATGGTTCATGTCAATATGAAGAGGGTGAAGAGCCTCAAAAAAGAATCGTAACAGTTCAAGTTGAGAGGCTTGATGGCACTGTTTTAGAATCATTTGACAACGAGCAGCAGCCATTGTACGCCTTTGACACAACGGACACTTTCTTCGTTGGTGAGACTTACGATGTAGCCAGATTGAGAATCAAAAACATAGGCAACATACCCGCTTATCCTTCTGAATTGGCCGTACCAGGGGCTTATGGAAATCTCACAATAGTCTACCCAGAAGGAGGTTATGTATTGAGCCCAGATGAAGAGGCTGTTTATGACGTCAGGTTTGAAGCCACTTCACAGAGTACAAACCCAGAAGCTTTCGCAGACACATTGATGCTTTCGTTGAATCAAGACTGGGATGGTGAAGGCGTTAAGTTATTCCGATTCAGGTTTAGAGCCCCTATCGTACAAGAACCAATAGACTTCACAAACACTGGTGGCACTAGCACTCAAAAGACAGGTGTGTCTGTTAACTTCTACATCGGAGGAACCCGTGTTGGACAGCAATTTGCTCAGAACAACAATGGTGTTTGGACCGTGTCAGTAGATACAGAAGGCATGATTGAGTCTATCAACAATAGCTACACTAGAGATGGTGCGGACATTAAGTCTGGCTCAACGGCTCTCTTGGAGGTGGAGCTGGAGTTTGATGGATCTGTCGAGAGCGGTCTCAGTGACAGTGACAGAATCAGAATCACGGGTGAGATCATGAACTCCCTGGAAGGATTTAAATTTACATCCACATAAAGATCGAATCAATGAGTGCTAATATCTCAGCAGACGGAAAGAGCTTCTACCTCGACGTAACACCTAAAAGCGAGCAGTCTTTAAAGCAAAGAGTGCCTGCGTGCAACATTTCTCTTGTTGTGGATGAAAACGGGGAGTTTAAGTTTGAAGACGGGGTGTCAAAGCTTGGGGACTTGTCTTTTAGCATCACTGTAACTGGAGAGAACTACTCTACAGATCAATCTGATCTGAATATTGAGAATAAGATAGTAACCAAGACTGTAGAGTCAAGCAGCACCGCTGAGACTATAAACCCATGCTTGTTAGATGCTGATGGGAATGGAGTTGTCACAAAGTCTGACATCGACTCAATCTTTGACAGATCTTCTGTTCCAAGAAAGTTTGACCTCAATGGTGACGGCATAGCTAATGACGCAGATAGACTCCTTGCTTACGAGTATATCGGGTCGGTTTGCACTCCTGCTGGGTTCCCAGATATAGAGGTAATAACCACTCCAGTGCTTGACCTGGATGGATCAAACTACGATGGTTCAGGGACTTGGTTTGACGCATCTGGAAATGATTATCATTTTGAAGTAAGAGCAGATGGGGATAGATTTGTGCCCCCTATTAAAAATGAAGATGGTAGCATTACGGTAGGAAGCACTGGTAAAATATTGGATTCAGATCCAGATGACGCTTTTAGAAACTTTAGAAGATTTAACGTCGTTGATTATGAATCAGACAAAAGTTTTACAGCTGAGAACATAGAAAATCAAACGGCTACAACGGAGGGCGTGTACAGAGAAAAATACATCCCAGACGTGGATCAAGACTATTCCTTTGAGTTTGTATTTAAGTTTACAGATGACCTACCCCATGGTGGATTAGGCCAAGGAAGCAAGTTTAAGGTTTTTGGTTATGCCAATCACGGGAAAGGTGGATATAATTTTGGATCGGGTTCCAGCAACGCTCAGTATGCTTATGACCCAGATGTTTTTATCCCATATCATGGCTTGTTGGCGCAGACATATGCTGGAGGCGGCGTTGACGCAGAACCTGGATCTCCCAATGCTGGGTTACCTCACCCATCTGACTACCCAAACCCCCTTCCGTATTCCTTAAAAGTTCAGCAATTAAGTACTGGTGTTAATAACAGATACAGGGGTGGAAGTGCTTCTGTGCCAAGCTTTAATCTTGCATTGGATGCCCAACAAGGAATGAGTAATGGGGCTATATTTTGCGTACAATACGTTGTATCTCCATCAACTCAAACTGTTAAGATTTACGCAAATGGGATCGAACAGCCTGCAGGGATCGATGTTCCAGTAGGCATAGGACTCCCGCATGGGAATGCAAACTTTGTTATCGGAACATCACCACAGGGCGGGTGGAATCCTCCTGATGGGTTGGATATATTTATGCTTAGGGTTTACGACAAAGCTCTTTCAGAGCAGCAGATTCAAAAGAACTGGAATGATTATAGTGAAAAATACTACGGATTATGAGCCATTTTGACGGAGTAACATTTGCTTTTTCTCACAGCGACAAGGTGTGGAGAACTAGATATAGCTTCACCCCTACGGCTTATGCAAGTATTGACAATACTCTCATATCCTGCAATGGAGCTCACCCATTGGCAGCGTCGTTGTCTCCTGATCAATCAGATCTAGTTTGGCAGCACGACTCTAATCTTACTCACAACAATTTCTACGGGTATTCATACGAAACAAGCGTGGCTTTTGTGGGCAACTACAACCCAAGCTCTGTCAAGATGTTCAAGTCTCTTTCTGTTGAATCAAATTCCAACAGCTGGACAGGCTTTGTAACTACAAACAGCAACCCTCTTGGCTCGGATCAGTCTGAGGCTCAGCGTGGTCAGCTCAATTCATTTGACAGAAAAGAGAGCAGCTCTTATGTAGACATCCCACCGTCAGAAATCAACTCCACTGCAAACCTTGTGAGTGGGTTTAGAGCTGCATCACCATTTGGGTCAGGTGTAACTTTAGATAACTTCGATGGGGCTAAGTTTGTATGGGAGGTTGAAATTGATCATCAGCACAGTCAAATCCCAGTGGGGTCTTTTATTGTACACAAAAATAATCTCACTGATTCCCTTTGCTACTTGGCATTTTCAGCTACGCCTATTGAAATTGAGTCAACAACACCTCAAGGAGCTGGTACTAATCTTGCATACATATCAAATTTTGATGCAGTCAGCATGACAGCTGAGATAACAATAGACCTTGATAGTGCAATTATTGCTCAGATTAACAACAATCCACTCATTGCTCAGGCTCTAATTGATAGCTACGCTTCCACGTGGGATTTCACTCAAGTCTATCTGGATGTTATAGCCAAGAGAAACGGCGACTACATGAGGGGTCACTACATAAACGTGTACTTGTCAAACAATTCAGTAGAGCCATTGGAATGCTTTGCTTTTAACGTAAATTACGAACCAACCCATCTGGACCACAGTTTGGGTCAAAATGCTTAAATTTGTAGCTATGGCAGAACAAAGGAAGTACAATTACGAATTAGGAGGCCAGTTCGACATCGGCTTTGGGTATGGATCTCAAGCTGCAACTACTCCTATCGGCGCGTATGGGACTGGATCTTCAGCCATTTCAGCGGCTTCAGGAGCTGCAGGTGGACAGAATGGATTCAATCCTATAACTGGTATGTACACCGACCCTACTACTGGAGCTGTCCAATCAACTGGGATTGGTGCCGCAGGTGGTGTCGCTAGTATTGTTGGAGGTGTTTTTGATGCCTTTGGCGCTAAAAAAAGAATTGGCAAAGCCAAGCGTGATTCTGCTGCGGCCAGTAGTATGGTTAATCAGAAGTACGACGAGCTCTTAAATACAAAAAGCACTATTTCTAGCGGTCTTACTGATGCGTACAAGATGTCTTCAAAGCAGAAGACGAACATCAACCCAATTCTTCAAGACCAAGCTACCATGGCTGCGGTGTTGGAGGGTGGTGGCACTAGGGCCATGCTTACTTCGCTAGATAGTCTTGACACAACAGATGCTATTCAGAAGGTAAGAGAAGCTGATCTTGCAAGAGATATAGCTGGAACTCAAGCATACGGCCAGGTTCAACAACAGGTTGATGAGTCAAACAAGGCTCTTCAAAGAGACGTAACGAAAGACCAGCTGGCAGGAGCCAAGTCATCTCTAGCTACTGCTGAGCAAAACCTTGCTGCAGCACAAACTGCTAAGACAGATGCATTTAAAAACATCGCTACGGGAGTGGTCGAAACGGGCATGTCTTTTGTCGACCCAACAAAACTCTTCGGTGAAAACGGAATGAAAATGCCACTATATAACACAGGGGGTAAGACTCCATTTGGAATGCTCAGCGTAAAGCACGGCATTGACAACAATCCCAAACCCACTCAAGCAGATAGAATCGCAGGAGCGACAGCTGAGGAGGGTATGATGTACATGAGAGGCGGGAGCGTGATGAATGATATCATGCAGGCTGGTGGCGGTATGCCTCCAGTTCAGGGTCCTATGCCAGGTCCAGCTTCTCATGATACAAATCCTTTGCACGTTGTAGACAATAACGGAGAAAAGCAAGCGGAGATCATGGGTGATGAGTTTATCATCCGAAGCGATATGGCTCAGGACATGTCAGATGGCATGGCCATGATTAAAGAAAAGATTGAGTCAGGGGGGGAGCCTTCACAGGAAGAGTGGATGAAGTTCTATGATTCTGTAGAGTCTGTGATCGGAATGCCTCAGTTCCAAGATAACTTGGCGTAATGTCAAACGGAAGTAACTTCGTGTATGTAGCCCCTGACGTGGCTCCATCAGAAACCTTTTCAGAGAGTTTTGGAAAGATTGGTGAAAGGATGCGTCAAGCGGGTGTTGCAAATCAGCAGGCGCGTCAGGAAGCTCAACGTCTAGCCGCACAGAATCAAAGGAGCCTTATGGCTCAAAGAAACACTCAGTACAATGCTCTTCTCAATGTCGGGAAGGATACTGAGAACTTCTCTATGGCTGATCTTGAAGAGATTAACGATTTGAAGATGCAGTCTCTTGAGAAATTTGAAGAAAATCCAGATCTGTTTAAGAATCTTCTGACTAACCTCACCACTCACTACAACATGGGCAAGAAGCATGCTCAGTTGAAAGAGGGCGCTACGAGCGCGGCGGACGAATACATTGCTCTTTTGGGTAATGTAAGAGATTTTAGGGGCCCAGAGGGAATGATGCCTATTTTGAGTGCCGAAGATTTTCAAACTAAAAACAAGTCATATGACCAGATGGGTGAGAAGACTGGTGAGAGATTCACAGATCCAACCACTCAGCTGGAGATGGATATTTTCAATTACTACACTCCAGGTAGTGTGACGACATATGACGCTTCCTTCAGACAGAAGCACAGCGGAGCAGAGATTCAAAGAGTTCAAGAGCAAAACGGTACTGTCAAGCTTGTTGCAATGCAAAATGGCACGCCAATAGATGAGCAAGTTGTATCTGGACCGTTGATTTTCTATCCAGCTAGAGGTAATGGTCAGTTCTTCAACCCTCAAACAATCAATGTTGAGAGGGCTAGCCCTGAAGATTTGTTGAGCGGTAGGGGTAAGACTCTAGCGGGTGCTGTCAATAACCTACGTGGGATGGTTCAGGCAAGAGATATTAAGCCAGAGGAGGCACGAGCTCGATTGGCGGAACGTATCAATGGCCTTTTCCAAAGCCCTGTAACTGGACAAGGTGTAAGGGCCTCCGCACTTGATATGTGGAACGACGCTTATGGAGAGGACTATGGAGACATCCCTATGGAGGAGGCGATCAACACTTACGGGTTGCCATCGCCTCAGGAGATGTATACTAAGACCTTCTTGGACATAGCTAATGTGTCTTACAAAGAACCAGCAGCTAGGTCAGGATCTACTAGGGTTAGCAAGTTCGACAGAGATTCTTACACGGTAAACACTGGTCTTCCAGATGATTTTGTGTCAGATCAGAATGACGAGAAGAGAGGCGTATTGTATCAGAACATAGACCAAGAGCTTCAAGAGTATGGGACGAACACTCAGGAACTACTTGAATCCAAAAGATCTCACATCTTCGTGCCTGGACAGAAGATCTTTTTAAATGATCGGAAATATGATACCTTGGAGGTATATTTTGATCAGAATATTGTCTTGATGGAAAAGTCTGACAACTTTGACGGAAAGCCTTCGAGCAGAACCACAGCAAATAGATGGACAGAGGATAGGCTCAATGAGAGATACTGGGATCGTCTTCCTGAGAAGAAGTACGATGTAGTCCGAATCTACAACGAGGATGGTAAAACTTTGACAGATGAGTTCGGTGATTTGGCAAAAGCATTTAAATACGCATACGGGAATGACCCACAAGTGAGCGACGAAACATTGCTTCAAGTAATCGAAGAAAAGTTTGACTAATGGAAGAAGTACAAGGTCTATACGAAGAGTACGTCAATCTCGGATATTCGAGGAATATGGCTATTCTCAAGATGAGAAAATCTGGTAAGTACGACGATGAAGCGTTGAGCCAAATGGTTGGCTTGTACAGCAGCCAGCCTAAAAAAAAAAGTCAAGACAGTGCCGCTTCGGAATCCAGTTCGGAGGCGGTTTCTATGGAATCTACCTCGGCTTCAGTTCCTCCTCAAGCGAACGGGTCTGGAGATTCGGGTTCTCTTCTAGATGAAGATTACCCAGGGGTTGATGTCGATGTACTCAACTCCTTCAAGCAACCTACCAACCTAAACATACCAGAGTACCTGATCCCAGGTTCTCCATCAAGCGACCCTACAGCTATCAGTATTGGGGAAGCTACTGTTAGAGCGCCAGAGATCAAGATAAATGTATCTGGGTTCCTGAACGGAAACAAGGACCCGCTATTCGCACCTTTGCTCAACATGTCTCAGCAGTACCACTTCGACAAGTGGGCTAGGGAGACTATGGAAACAGAGGGCATGGGGTACTCTATGGATCGCTGGGGCGAGTCTAAAAACCTCGCACCCAACATGCTTGAGGTCGTATCTAATATGGCTGAAGAGGCTGTACTTCCAGAGGAAGCACTCAAGCTTGTAAGAGAAGGTGTTCCACTCAGGAAGATTGTTAGAGACAACTTCCAGATGATGACAGAGGCATCGCAAGTAGAACGAACCTATGCTCCTGAGTTTCCAGGGGTTGCAACTAAGGGTGCTGTCGTAAGGGACTACAGAAAAAGACTCAGAGAAAAATCTGACGAGTATTACAAGCAGTTCGACAATAGATTCGCCGAAAGATTTCTTGAAGAGATTACCAACCCAGACTTTACTGAAAGAGACGAAGAGGGTAATCTTACCGACAGGGCGAAGATGAATCTTACGTCCCTTGAAACATCTCTCCGAAAAGAGTATGGTATGACCCTAGATCTTACGGGGGACAACATCTCTGGAGAGGACAAAGGATTCTGGGATTACGTGTGGAAAAGAGGAAAGAGGGGAACGATCAGCGCGTCAAACGGCATCATGAATACCATTGATGCTATGGGTGTTATCGGTATTGGTCTTGATGACGAAGTCAAGGCGGACGACACGCACTATGATGTTATGTCAGATCAGTTCATGGACGGAAATGAATATTCTTACGCATGGAATGAGTGGACACAACGGGTAGGAGAGGATAGAATCAATCAGCTGGGTGAGCAGATGACTCAGTACACTCAGACTTACAAAGAAGCCGTAAAGAATAGAGACTGGGGTCAGGCTATAACTCAGATGTTTGGAGCTACAGCCGAAGGCTGGCCGTATATAGTCCCTATGCTTCTGTCAAAGAAGATTGGACCACTCCCATCGGCCACTATGTCCAGTACGTTTGGCCTGATGACAAGAGCCTCTTCTATCAGAAACGACTTCACCTTTGACGATTTCGTTAAGGACGGGAGGGCTTACAGCTATTACGAAGCTGCAGAGATTGCAGGTAGTCAGGATATAGATGTAATCAAAGAACAGTTTGACGTCGTAGAAAACGACTTGGCTAGATCTGGGTATTTGGCCAGAACATGGTTCGGCGATACTGGTACAGCTTACCTTGGAATCAGAGCTCTTCGTGGTATGACTATCCCTCAGACTAGAAATCTATTGACGGGGTACGCAAAGGGAATGGGTATTGCCCTTACGGAGAATGGACTGGGTATTGCAGCAGCCACCGTAAATGATGAGCTTGCAAGAATGCACTCCACAGGAAGTGACGAAGACATGATGGATGTCATGGATCAAGCTATTTGGACTGCTATTGAGCACAGCGGGACTACAGCTCTTTTGTTCACTCTTGGATCAGCATCTAAGGCGGCAGAAAATTCCCTGTCCAACAACAGCACACTGAGTGGCGTTCTTAACCCAAAGACATCTAGGGGCATGATGGAGTCTGTTCGTGAAGCCTCAGCTAGGTTAGAAAGGCCCTCCTCAAAGAGGAATAGACTAGAAGCTCTTGCTGTTATGGCCGAACTAAACGGCAGAAGAAACATTATGTACCGACAGAACGAACAGTATCTAGGGTTTCTTAAAAGTCAAGACAAAGCAAATAACACAAACCTGTTTGGAGAAACTGTAGATTTGCTGAACTTGGTTGAGCATAGAAAGTATCTTCATGGGCTCACAAATGATCCATATCTAAGGGATTCCTACAAAAATCAAGTTGGTCAGGCACTAGATAAGCTCACTGATATTTGGAACACAAATCAAAAAGGGTTTTACTCTAGCATTGGTGCTGCACGTGGTGTAGTCGAGAGAGAGATGACTAGAGACATTACTGGAGAAGATCCAAAGAATGTTGCTCAACTTCTTCTTGAATCTCAACACCTCATTCGTCCAAGGCCAGATGACCCTGTCCCTGTTGACGACATCATTGAGAAGAACACTACTGCAGCAGCAGACAAAGCCGCAAGGCAGGCTCCTGAGTGGATGCTTAAGAACATCGAGGACAGTGAGTCATCAACCATTGATAGGCCACGCCTTGAGGAGATCTTGAACTCCGAGGACTTTGCAATTCTTACGGGTGAGTTCCCTCCCCTTCAGAAGTTTAATGAGGCGGACAACACAGCAGCCCTTGACAGGGCCAGAGAGTTCCTCAGATCAAACGATCTCACCTTCCACGAGGTCACGGGTAGATTTGATAAAGTAGGCGAAAGAAGCCTGCTTGTAGAGTCTATAACGGACGCTCAGATGAATAAGTTCCTGGAGATGTTCCAGCAACACAGTGCTGTACGTCCAAAGGGTATTGTGAAGATGAATGGCGACTACGCCAACCAAGAGGGTCAAAGCTGGACCTTTGAGGACGGTGTTACTGATAAGTCTAATGACATGTCAGCCATCAAGCTCTCCGACGGAAGCGTTGTTCAGTTCAAGAGAGACTTTGACAATTACGTCAGAAAGGATGGGTCTGAGTTTGACGGGACAGGATTCTGGGATATGTCTGATGAGGCTGTAGCAGCTCAAGAGGCCCCACCCGCACCAGTGCCCATTCAGTATGAGAACAATAGACTCCAGAACGTAAAGCACAAGATAAGAAATGGTGTTTCGAGAGCTCTTGATTGGGCTTTCTCTATCAGATTCGGATCTTACAAAGACGCAAAGGGTCAAAAGGTCAAGCTCAACAACAAGGATGTTATTGAGACATACAAGTCTTTGACTAGGGTCAAGGGTGCGGTTGATGAAATCACTCAGGGCGATATGTTCAACTATGGTGCGGTATACACCATGGCTGGAAAGAAAGGTGTTGACGCTCAAACATTCTCTAAGATGCTTAGGGGAGAGGTAAGCTTCGATGATCCCAAGATGCCTAAATTCTCTGCAGAAGAAAGAGCAGCGGTTGAAGCGCTCAGATCCAATGTGGACGGTTTGTCCAATAGACTCATCGAGATATTGAAGTCAAAGCCAATTCCTCGCGACTCAAAAGGAAATGTAACCGAAGAGGGTAAGGCGTTGATGCAGCTTATCGACACCATCGAGAACAACAAGGGGTCTTACCTCACGAGATCGTGGGAGCTGTTTACTGACGGTGGAAAGCGTCTTGATAGATTCCTGATGAAGAGAGAGGAGATGACGACTGAAGATAGAAAGATTTTTGATGAGGCCGTTAGGTTTCAAGCAAGTCAGATGGACCCAGATGTTTTGGCATCCAATCCTATTGCAGCTCAGGAGGCAGTAAGGGGTTATCTGAAACAGTTTGCTGCCAGCAAAGACTCAAGAGGCAATGTAAATGTTCTTTCTGTAATGCAGAATGGTATGCTCAAGCAAAAGAACAATGCTATCCCAATGCCATTTCAGAGGTTGCTTGGAATTATAGACGACCCTACATACGAGTATTTCGCAACAACTTCAAAGCTCAGGGCTTACACCACAAACTACGAGTGGCAGCAAGCCATGGCAGAGACCTTGATCGAGAGCGGAATCGGACGCTATAATGTAAGTGAAGGGACCGAAAGTCCTCTTGGATTATACGGGAAGATGAACGAAGGGGCTCAGCCTCACGAGCCTTTGTACGGAATGATGATTCCAAAAGAGCTTGAGGCTACCTTCCAGATGCTTGATCCTCTCAAGACCTGGCAGTCTATGTTTAGTGATATGCCAGGCGGAAACGTTCTTGCTGGTGGTATGCAGATGTGGACACAGCTTTCAGCCTTTGGTAAGGTCAACCACACGGTATTGGCACCAACATCCTCTGTCAGAAACTTCTGGTCTGGAAACTTTTTGCAAATCGCTGCAGGCCACCACTGGCTCATGAATCCTGGTAAGGCATTTGATGCAGTCAAAATGGCTTGGCCAACGAAAGCAGTATTGGGGGAGGCTCAGCTTCCATCACGGGAGCTATGGATGCAAGAGAGAAACAAGCTAGTAAGAGGTGGTGTCCTTGGGGAAAGTGTAAATGCTACAGATCTGATGAGAAACTTCCAAGACTTGATGGGCCAAGACTACTCGAAGCAATTCGCAAGTGGAAACAAGGCTTGGGAGACAGCTCAGAGGCTTTACGCTTTTGGTGATGACTTCTATAAGGCTATGGGGTATTACCAGGAAAGGGCCATGCTTATTGAGAGCGGGATGCTCGTAGAAGATGCAGAGATTCTGGCCATGAGCAGGATCAGAGACATGTACCCAACGTACAGCAACATCTCAAGAGGTGCAAGGGAACTTAGAAGACTCCCAGCTGGAGCCCCATTCCCTTCATTCCCATACGAGGTGGTGAGAAACACAAAGAACATTTTGAAGATCGCAGCTCAAGACATTGCAGCTGGAAGAAAGGACATGGGGGTTCAAAGAGTTTTGGGTTTGACGACAAGTATGTTGTTGATCGATGGGGTTCACGAAGCCTCTATGGACTACCACGGGTTTGATGACGAAGACGACGAGGCATTCAGACTCCTTGGACCTGAATGGAACAGGTTGTCAAAGATGATGTATATCGGTGCCGACAAAGAGACGGGGAATGCAGAATACATTGACCTGAGCTACACCTTCCCAGAAGAGGTTATCATGAAGCCAATAAGAGCTTTGCTTGGTGGAGACCCTACATCGAAGGATTATCTAGACAATGTAAACAAAGCTATTGATGAGGCAGTCTCTCCATACACTGGCTCAGACATGTTCTCAAGCCTTGCATACGAAGTGCTCACAAACAAAGATGAGTACGGCAGACCGATCGTAAAAACTTACGATGATGAAAGCATGGTGTATACTATTCTTAACGACGAGCAGGCCGCCATGGATCTTCTTCAGCACGTGTTTGACAAATACGCACCAGGTGTTGTCAAGGGGAACATGATCGACTTCTTGAGAGCTACTGAGATGGTTGACGAAAGCAACCCTCTGTACGAACTTCAGTACGAGTTCCAAAAGCGTTACCCAAAGACAACTCGATACAGAGAATACACGCACGTCGATGCATTGAGACAACTGTTTGGATTCAGAACATCTCAGACGGCTCTTGAACAAGGTGCTCAGGGGCAGTTCTACGATATCGTAAGAGACTTGAGGGCCATGGAAAGAGATCATGAGGGCCGTATTTTGAATCCGAATCTCACTCCATCAGCTGAAGAGATCTCCAAGGTTGCAAACAGATTCATTCAGAGGCACAGAATAGCTGCCCAGCAAGCAATAAAGATCTCCAACACAATGAAGAAGCAGTACGCAAATACTACTGTTGACGACGTGGAAGATAGAATCATGACCTTCTTGAGCAGAGCTGGCTTTTCACAACTGGCCGCTGCAGATATCTACGAAGGTAGAATCCCAGACTTGATGGGCTTCACCGATGCAAACTGGAACAGCTACATCGAACCGATCCTTGATGATAGAATTCTTACGGACGAAGAGAAGATGGAACGGGAGAAGAACCTTGAGAGAAGTGCTGAGCTGTACAACGAGATTATTATGAACTGGAACGATCAGAAAAATGACAAATTCGAAAGACAAGAAGAATAAGATCAGGGATACAAGGCTTGGTGGCTGGCTGAAGGACAAGGCACCAAAGGTTTTGGACATCGTAGGAGACCTTCTCCCCGATCAAGGTGCGCTGGGTATTGTAAAGAACCTTATTGACAAGCAATACCCTGACTTGAGCCCAGAAGAAGTCAAGGCAAAGATTGACGCAGAGATTGCATTCCAGAACAATGTTACTGAACGATGGAAGGCAGACATGGGGAGTGACGTCAAGCTGGCAAAGCTCATCAGACCAGTGACTTTGATCGCGCTCATGGTCATGTTTATGGCCACCATGGTGGCTGACAGCATGGATGACTGGCCATTTAACGTAAAAGATAGTTACGTATCTTTGCTTGAGATCCTCATGCTTACGGCCTTTGGTGCATACTTCGCGGGGAGGACTATAGAAAAATCAAGAAAATGAGAACTCAGTACAGAAACGGCAAGCCACCATACAATCAGGACTCCCTTAATGTAATGTCTTTGAACGCCTCTTCTGAACCTCCAGAGGACGACCCCATTGCAAAGAGACTTGAAGCAGATAGATTTGCTCTGGAGTACTCAAACATGAAAGAGGAGGCTTACGACCAGTACATCATTCCTGACCCAAGGGAGACTGGTCAAATCAACCCAGACAGATCTTACATCATGGAAGCCGTTGGAGTTTTGGGGGCTCCAGTTAGTGCAGTAGGCAAGAAGGTGGCTCAAAAGGCAGCTACGAGTGCAGGACCAAAAGTTGTAAAGAGAGGTGGGAACGCAGCGATTGACGACATGAGAAGACAGAGCATTCTTGATTTCTCAAAAAGGATGGGTAACAAAAGAATGCTTGATGAGCAACAGCAAAGAATTGCTCAGGATAGACTCGACTACATCACGGACAGACTTCTGAATGAAGCCAAAACAGAGGATATGGTTGATGACTTGAATCTTCAAGGTCAGCTGACTGATCTTCTTGAGGCAGCTGCAAATGAAGAGAAAGATAGAGTTGATCAGATCTTGATGGATTTTGTCTCTGACGAAACAACGAGAAGAGACCTGAGGGATCAGGTTAACAACCTCGCAGAGCTTCTTTCTGGAAGGTCTGGAGGTCAGATTGATGAGTTTAGAAATGTAGGTAGATCTAAGATGCAACAGTTTTTGGACCCGCCTTCTGGGAACGTGACAGAATACTTGGCAAATCCATCTAAGTTCCAGGGTCAAGCTACGTACCCAAGACTCCCTTACGATATTACAAAGCCCGTGAGCAGAAACGAGTTTGGTGGTAAAATTACAGTAATCAAATAACTATGCTAGACAACTTGAGTCATTTTGAATTTTTGACAGTATCGGGAGTTCTTGTGATGGGGTGGATAAAATTCCAGGCTGACTACAACAGGCTTAGCTCTAGGGTACACGCTCTTGAGGCAGATAACGCTGAGTTCAAGGACAACGTTAAGCAATTACTCAAGGACATCCAAGAAATAAAACTACTTCTGGCTAAAAACCAGATGCAATAAAAAAGAAGGGGCCGAAGCCCCCTCTCAACAGATTGCGAAGTTCCACAGACAACTAACCCGTGTAACGACGTAAAGATAATCAATCGCTTTGAATTTTAATTGACTCATAGAAGACGGGGTCAATTTCTCTGATCGGATAGAGAAACTCACGGTTACAGTAGCGATTCACCTCTTTTTTTTGAGCAACACTGTTGTTTTCGCAGGTGTTTTGCGCTTGGTATGCCGCATTTGCATGCAGGAGGTTATCAATTTTCTTGCGCGTTTCGACGCAGGTCAAGTATGTCTTAGTAGTTTTTTTCATATTCCCAAACCCTGTATGAAACCATAGATTCAAGATCGCTGAGGTGAAGCATTGTTATGCAGTCCTCTCGATCTTTTCTTGTGTATCTTTTCAGATACGCTTCTTTCTTATTGCTTACGACTTCATCTGAGGCGTGTTTCTCGCAGAAGAAAGCTAGTTCTTCTCTGCTTACGATAGCGAAACCACCCACCTCTGGCATATCAAAGGCGATGTAGTGTGCTCCACCATACATCCATCCAGGTTTGCCCTGGACGTTTTTAAACTCACACCAAATCTCATCAGGGAGGTTGTTGCCTTTCACGTCTACGCCCCACTTTTTACCAGACTTTACTGCTACCCAGTAGTCTATGTGCTTGTGAATGTCGTCAGTGTGACTGGACTTTGTACAAAGCATGCCTTTCTTCCTAGCGGCCCGCAGGAATCTAATCTCTGCCATACGGCCTGTGCTAGAGCTATATGCTCTTCTCTTACTGCTTATCTTTGAACTCATCTACGGCGGATTTAATTAGATCCAGCTCGTGATACATAGCGGTTTTGAGATCAGCAATAGCTTCTTCAATATCATCTTTGTCACGAACAGGCTCACCAGTTTCATTGTGAATCACCTCGTAAAGATCATCCACAGCCTGATGAATCCTATCGCACGCGATAAAGAATAACTGACTGAGTCTAGATGTCTTCATTTTTGATGGATTCAAGTATTTCTTGGATAGCTTGATCAACCTGACCGCTATTCTTTGCCAAAAATACTATGTAATCAGAGTCCATTGCCACTAAATACCTCAGAAAAAGTTTCCACCTCATTGTGAAATCGTGGTGAGATGGAAGATATCCTTTGGTTTCAATGATCCATTTGTAGTCTCGACCTACAAAATCTGGAGTATAAGTGATTGGCAGGATCGTTGAATTTGTTCTATCGGACATGGTCTTTCCTTTGGCTGTCATCTTGAAGTACTTGTTTGAGAACTTGAACTTCTCCATGAGCTCAAACGTTTCTTCTTCGTAGTCAAAGGCTAACCCGTGTTCTTTTAGCTGGTCTGCACAATACTTCTCAATAGAACTCTTGTATCTACCAAGATTTCGTTTCCTTGCAGACTTACGCTTCGGAGTGCGTGTTTTCTTCTTCACTCTCTAATGTAGTCATAAATGACATATTAGGGAATACTGCAGTGCGCGGAGGGTTGAAAACTTTGGGTTGAAATAGAGGCTTTCTGTTGAGCCAACCGATGAATCCAGTGTGAGATAGATTCATCACAAGCTTGTGCGGTTCATCGATAGGTGTTGGCTGGCCACCAGTCTCGACCTCTCTGACCTTACGAATGTGAATCTCGCTGAGCTTTTTGATGTCGTGATCAGGGGCCTGTACTTTTCTGTGAATCGTAATGAAGCAATCGGATCTGTTGACAAACTTACCACCACCTTCTGTGTCTTCAGCATACGGGGCTACAGGCAGGTTGTCTGCACCTTTTCTACGCTGAGCTTCAGTGACGGCATGCATGTTCAGCCATACAGCCACGTTGTTGGTTGTGCTGAACGTGAGGAACTCTGATGCGGCTTCGTAGTGGTAGTCGTGTACTCCGATCCCACTGTTGCGCATGTCCAACCTGAGGCTATTGTATGGGTCAACGAAGATCCCATCGACAGGTTGCTGGCGCATGACCTTCTCCATAAACAAGATGATGTCGCTGTAGCTGTACACCTGATTGTTGTTGATGATAGTGAAATGCTCCTGCACCCACTTGTATGCCTGCTTACGCTGGTCGTAGTTCATGTCCTGAAGCTTGACATCCATTGCAAACTCCATGATCGTCTTCTTGACGGATGCGGTTCTGTTTTCTGAGGAATAGATTATCCACTTCCAGTCGTGACGGATGGCTGCGTTGGTGATCAAGTAAAGAGCTGTAGTGGTCTTGCCTACGTTTGAGTGACCGTTGATAATGACGAACTCCTTCTTGTATCGGAAGTACTTGTCGAACTCTACGTCACCAGTGTCCAAGCCTAGCTCAATCTTACCCTGAGCATAGTCATCAATCCATCTCCAGTCTTCGTCGTCAGAAGAGATGAAGGACATGTCCCCATCGTTGATAAGCATCTCTCTCTGCGCATCCTTTTCCTCTTGAATGATCTCCCTGATGGGCATGGTCTTGCCCTTCTCGATACCCCTGACGATAGTATCATATGCTTCCTTCTCTGAGTTGATGTCACGTTTGACGATCTCTCTCATAAGCACACGGATAACTTCTTCTTCCTCCATGCGCTTGGCAGCAATAAACCCACCACACAAAACGGAAGCCTTAAGCAGCTGCTTGTGCTTCTCACCATCCTCAGCCTGACGGATCATACGAGCCGCCAAGTTGAGCTTCATGTAGTCTGTGTAGTCGTAAGCCTCGTTATTTGGGGCTTGAGCCTCGGCATGCTCAGTGGTAAACGCACCGAATAGGTTGTACTCATCTTTGATGATGATGTCTGGATCGTGTGACTCAAAGCAAGCCCGTGACTCGTTGATACCAGACTCGTCTAGTTCTAATCCATGTGTTCTTTCGAAGTACTTGATAAGGGCTCGGAAGTGATCCCTGTGTCTCTCAGGGTGTGTAATCTTGACAAGAGCTTTGACTCCGTGACCACTAGGCGACGTCCAGCATGACTGAATAAAATCATCCGTGGCAAGAGCCCTTTTGGTCGCGTCAACATCCACGTGATCAAAATCGAGGATAATGAAACCCGAATGGTCAAATAGTGACTCATCAGCCCTAGACGTAAACTCCCCGCTGAAACATACAACGGGGAGCTCTTTCTTTTTGTCTTTGTTCCCATCGCGTACTTCAGTCACTAAAGTACTCGACCTCCCATTCTGAATCCTCTCCAATGCTTGTAGAAGAGGAATGTAGTGAGGGTTGGTTTTGTCGTAGACGTTTTTGAATATCGTTACTTGCATTGTCCTTCGCGATCATGAGGAGGATAAGATACCCTGCCAGGTCTTGCAACGTATCCTCCGTTGCGTCAACGAGACCTGCATTCTTGATGCGCTTAAGCTTATCGTCTATGCGCATCTTGATGCCTGCAACGGCACCAGCTTCTGAGAAAACGTTCAGCGGTTCAAGCGCTGAGTTTCCGTACTTTTCATTCTTACACAGGAGAAGATCCTCCAGCTGCTTGCATTTACTTTTGATGCTGTTTTTTGTGCTCATCTATTGTCAAGTTTGAATGTGAAATAAACTTCTTGGTGAGTATTTCTCTGATGACAACATGCTTCTCAGACTTGGCGTTCTTACCATACAGATCCTGTTCGAGTCGATGCATGGTGTACGGAGAGAAGTTGCGTATGTCATTAGGGTCATCAAAAACAGAGACTATCCACAAGACGCGCTCGTGGACCTTCTTTTTCTTTTTGAAGGCCACACGAGCGGTCATGTAGTAGATAGGTGCTCCCTTAGAACGGGAGGTCATCAGTCACTGGCTGAGCTGCTTTCTTAGCTGCTCGCTTCTCCTTAGCTGCTTCACTGTTCGGATCGAACACACGGCAGCAGGACTTGCCATTCTTAGACATAAACATGGTGAGGTAGAGGTTACCTCCTTGGCCTTCGGCGTTGCGAGTTGTGGTGTACTTGTCGATCATCTCCTTCATCTCATGGTCTTTGAGACGAACGGTCCATGCAACAATGTTTCCTTGCTCGTCGCGACGAGGCTCTTCTGCGTACCCTACGAGTACTGAATCATACTTTTGGTCACTCATGACTAAAGGTTTTAAAGATGTGGTAATAAAAAAGAGTGAATAGAGTAAAAATAGAAAGTCCCCAAAATAAGGCTTTCCCTAGTAGTTCAACCGCATTACACAATAAACGAAGTATAATGCGTAGTAGTCTCTGTGTTTCCATTGAGATATTCTTGAATGTTTTCTAAGGCTTGATGAAACTTCATCTCACCCTTGAAAAGCGTTTCTTCCGAGCACTTGACATCAGCAGGATAGAATGGGTAGGCTTTCTCTTGCACAACCCAATAGTATTCTTTGATGCCAAACACCTTGGTGTAGACATAGGCTTGGATGTCATAGCTGAAGCTATTTACATCGTACCTGAACTTGTCGATCGATCGTGACGACTTGGAGTCCACGATGAACTCATCTTCACGAAGGCAATCGAGGAACCCTTTGAGAGGGATTCCGTCAAGATCTACGTTGAACTCAACCTGAAACTTGCCGCCAGCAAATCTCTTGTCGTACAATCCGCAGTCTTTGAGGCGTTGAATCATCTCCTTCGCCTTCTTGACGTCTTCCTGAGGTACCAAGATCTTGTCCGCATTCTGCGTTGCCTGCGCTGCCTCAGCCTTCCATTCTTTGTACCTCTTGGTATTGCGAGGATACTTGCCGCCAATATCAGCAATAATATCAGCGTCATTGAGAGTGTAATACTGATCATTAAACTTTTCTGGTTCAAAGAGCAATAGGTCATATAGTGATCCAAAGAACAAAGCATCTGACTCCTTCTTTAGTTGACCCTTCATGTACATCTCCCAAAGCCTCATGTCTCCGAGAGCGTACTTCAGTGATGAATAAGACAGGTGCGGTTTACCTACACGCTCCTGCAGTGCGTCTCTCATGCTCATGTTCAAGATAGTTTGATACGAATTCGTCAGTTACTTTACCAAGCACTTTCCACTTGGGATTCTTTGGGGGGTTGTAGTCACCGTCAAGGGGTTGGAAGTTCAAATCATTGTTGTCTCCATCCCATTCGGCCATCCATTCTATCATGTTTTCTTGAGGATATGCAATGGATCTTTTCCATTGCGGATTAGAAAAATGTCGATCGCTTTCATGGCGTCGCGCTTGGATGGGTAGATCTGCTCAAGCTGAACCCCATTCACAGTCTTGCGAACGTAGTAGAACTCAAACTTGCTATCCCTGTTCTTGCCAGTCATCTTGTCGATGTTGGGGATAATACGCTCTCTGTTGATCATGCCCCAAGGAATGAACTTCACGAGCTTGCCAGACTTGGGGTCTGGAACTCGAATGCCATTCTTGTCGATAGCAATGTCTTCTGCTTCAATCATGACATTAGGTTTTTTTGTTCTTGAATAATTTGATGAACAGTTGATTTTGGAATGCTTGTCAGCTTCGTGATTTGACGGGTGCTGTGACCACTTGTATGAAGTTCATAAACACGGCGTCTTACACTGCGCTTCCATTTGTAAATCCCAGTTGCCGCACCACCTCGTCCATAGGATCTTTTCTTTTTAGATCGATCGATCAGTCGGACCAAGATGTAAACGCTGCTCAAAAACAGCACAAGGGATAGATTGAATTCGAGTAGATAGCTCATCGCACAAATTTTTGTAGTCCTTGTTTTTGCTTGTCTGTAAGCTGATCACCATACTTCTTGGTGATAGCCTCGTATGCTTTCTTCTTGTCGGTCTGCGACTTGATGTACCCGACTGCCTTGTCCATGATGTTCTCTACTGGCGCGTCGAGCGCCTTACTAAGCTTTTGAACATGAGGGTTCTGAACGATGGCTTCTTGCTTTGCGATGGCGTCTTCGACTTCATTAGCTGACGCAATAGAAGAGTCGATTCCGATTGCGAGCATGGCAAGAGCTCGTCCAACGGCGGATGTTTCGCAGTTTTCGACATAGCTGGTCTTGTTGATGTTTGATGCGCCTCGCTCCTCGTGAGCGTGGCCTACTGCAACCACACGACCCTGTTCGTTGGCAATGGTGCATTTGCACACGCACTGCTCTGCATCGAGTACTGGGAAGTCTGTAGCGATCGTCCAGTTTTTGTACTGCTGCTCTTGTCGGAAGAACTTGATACGCTCGTTGACTTCGACGTACTGCTTACCACGGATGTTGGTTGTCTTGAATTTGTAGTTTGACATGATGATAGTGAATTGAATTACGCAACTTCGCTCGGCAAAGATAGAATCTCATTCTCAATTTTCCGCATCCAATGCGATTTCTGTTGCTCAGCTTTCATATAAAATTTGTTAATCGTATCGATATTCAGGTCGAGAACTGTCTTGATTATGTTGATCTCATCCCGCATGGAGTCTAGCGTGTACTGGTTGAAATACGGGTCGACACCCTGATCCTTAGCCATATCTCTGACGCACTCCAAAGCTATCTTGTACTTGCTTCGGTAGTTCGGTGACCAAGTGAAGTGAGACTCATGGGACTTCATCGAATGGACAATCGTTGTGTGGTCTTTCTTGCCGATCAGCTTAGCCACGTCGTTCAACGTCCCGTATGGACGAATCGCATTCGCAAGCGCCACTCGCGCCTCCACTTGAACTCTCAGTCGGCTGTTCGTATCCAACTTCCAACCAATTCTATCTTCATACTTCTCCCTAATTGTGGAGAAGAAATTTGCAACTAATAGATTCTTTTCTTTTGACATGTTTGTATACTGTTTATTATATAAGTATGTATATAGCTTTATAGAAGCTTCTATAACTGTTTAAAAGCAGGTGTTAATCCTCTGCTTCAGGTGACTTGAAGTAACCCTCTGGTAAAGAGCCATTTAGGATCATTTGCTTCGTCAATTCCTCTAACAGAGCGGGGTTCTTCTCTAACATTCTCTGCATCTTACGTCGACGATATCTTGGTGATCGATGATCGTCAGATACTCGAAGGCCTCCCTGTGATCCGTGTCCTGATTTGCTCTTTCCTGCCTTAGCCATAAACTTTTCTTTCGTGGGTCATCATGATGTTGAACTTGGACCCATCGCGATTGTCGTGGGTGTCCGTGAACCAATGCGGGTTCTTCTTGGGGTTGAACTTGTAGTGTGTCATTCCGTTTAGAGCAGGGGGGATAACTCCGTCTCTGTCTTTGATCTCGATGTCATCGCATGCCACCCAAGCGCAAACTGTTTTGTTCTCACCGTCGTAGATCTTCTTTGCTGTCTTCGGTTGATTACCTAGCTCGCAGCTGAACATCACAATAGACTTAGAGTTTGGGTCGAAGTAATCCTTTGTATTCTCCTGTCTATCAAACACTTGCCACTTCATGTGATTGTCTCCCTTCGCCAGGTGAAATCTAACTCTGTACCTTTTGTACCTTTTCATTTTTGATTTTCCATTTTTAGTTTTAGTCTCATCTTGGCCTCCCAGTCTCTGACCATGCAGTCGAGGAATAGCTTGTCTTGTGGTGATGCGGTATCCTCGAATCTCTTCATGCGGGCCTCGATCTTAGCCCATTGTTCGTCCATGTATTCGTCAGTCATTATAGGTCTGAGATTAGTTTGTTTATAAAATCTTGAGTGTGGTCATTCACATCGTATGAGTAGCAGCTACAAGGATTGTGTGGTGGCCTCCCATTCTTGGGGGGTTCGTACTTGTCGTAGTCGGTGACGCCCCCACATTTAGGACATCTTCCTCGATCGATGTATTGGTCAGTCATTTGAGGTTGTGTTTTTTAAGCAATCGATAAAGGTGGCGCTCCGTGATGCCGAGCAAGGCGGCAGCCCTGCGTCGGACACCACAGGCGTCATCAAGAGCTTGCGCTATCCTTTGCTTCGACATCATCTACTCCATGGATACGGCACTCAAACTCCTTGTCTGCACACAGGTTTTTGAGTGCGCCAGTGATAAACTCCTCGGAGTAGTTGCCCACCTTGCCACGCATCCAGTCGAGATCGAGGTGGTCGTCGAGGTCAATGTCACGCTCGAATGAGACAGAGAAGTCACCGACGTAGTCGTTCTCGCTGATGTTGATGCTCTGCCCTTCGAGTTCAGCAACAGCATCGTTGATGCCTGACTGCATACCCTCACGGAAGATGGCGATGGCAACAGCCTTGGGTATGACAGGCATGGTAGCAACCTTTTCTTCGAGGTCGCGGTATGCTTGGCACCCGCATGGTCCGCTTGATGCTTCTTTCTCACGCTTCAGTCGTTCGTTCTCGTCACGCAAGTATTTGACGTTTTTCTCTAGCATCGCCCGCTCCTCTTCGAGGGCGGCCTCCCGCCCTGTCTGTTCTTGGTATGTAGCCATGGATTCAATGGTTTTGTTGGCTGATGAGATAGCGTTCTCTGCATAGCGGATGGCCGCTTCAAGCTCTTGTTTGGATTCTTGTACTGAATTCATGAGTCGTTATGGTTGATTAGTGTGAGTTGAATCTCGGATTCGTGATTGTTGTGTAGTGGGTTGAGGTACACTGCATCTACATAGAAGTCGTAGCAGTCCTCGTGTACTGTCGTGTCATGCACCATGATGACAACAACGTCGTCATCTTTGCAGTCCATGGCTTCGATGGTGTCAAGCAGTTGTTTCTTCGTCATTGTCTTCAAAGTATTCGTTATACAATTCGTCAAGCTCTTCGTCTGTCGCAGAGTGTTCGAGGTCGTAGAGCAGGTTGCTGTATATGTATTCGTACATATCCTTGTAGTCCATACATTCGATTACGGCTTCGATGTATCTGGTCATCTTTTCATGCCTCGTCATAGCTGTCAGAGTTCTTGGGTTTGGGGATACGGAAAGCGTGCATCGAGTAGTCGTCGATGTCGATGAAAGCGGCGTGGCGGTAGTACACAGCAGAGATGAACTCCGTCAGTTGGTACATGTTGGTCTCATGGCAAGAGTACTTGCCTGTGTTGTCCATCACGTCAGACGATACACGAGCCACCAAGGACATACACAAGGGGAAGTAGTCCCATGCTTGGGTGGTATCCTGTTGGTCCCACGTCAGCCACATG
>Ga0208434_1000048_pt1 | contig 59967 bp, 80 predicted proteins | sample 13_taG_FD_184086 | JGI IMG/M metagenome (GOLD analysis project Ga0208434, IMG submission 184086) | Marine viral communities from the Subarctic Pacific Ocean - 13_ETSP_OMZ_AT15268 metaG (SPAdes) (version 2) | ecosystem: Environmental > Aquatic > Marine > Oceanic | place: Pacific Ocean | collected... | reverse complement strand
CAAGAGAAAAAATTACAGCGGTAATGGGTGAACAGACAGATGATTTCTTGCGTCAAATTGATCAAGTAGGTCAGGCAGCAATTACTCGCGCTGGTCTATCACGCAACAGTGCTACAGCTATTCGCCAATCAACGCAAAAAGGCATAGAGGAAATGACTTCAGCAGGGCCAGCTACGTCATTGCTGCGCGGTCAACCACTAGAGGCTACGAGAAAGATTGTAAGTGAGTTGACGGGTTTTACTGATGAGTTCACAGAAAACCAACGCATGAGCATCTATAACGATATTGCAAGAGCGTTGACTGAGGTGGGAACAGATGATGCTGTTCGCGCTTTAAACGTAATGCGTCAGGTACAGATGGGTCGGAAAGTTTCTCAAGAAGCTAGAGATTATGCATATAATCGTGCAATGTATTATCTTGGTGTTGGGGCGCAAAAGCCCACAGAGCAACAAGCAATGGAAGCGACAGGTTTGAAGCCTGAAAGTGGCTTGCCCATGATGGGCGTAGGCTTGTTGACGCAGTAGGAGACAATAAATGCGTTTAGAACCACTAGATCAAACACAGATTGAAAGCATTGTTTCCAAAGCAATTACAGACGCGGTGGATTTCATTGATAGCGAAATTGCGCCACAGCGGATCAAATCACAGCGTTACTTTGATGGCGAAGTAAACATAGGGCATGAAGAAGGTCGCAGCAAGGTTGTGGCAACTAAGTGTCGGGAAGTTGTGCGCGGTATAAAACCAAGCATTCAGCGCATATTCTTAACAAGCGAAAAGCCTGTTGAGTTTGTGCCGCGTGGCCCAGAAGATGTTGCGGCTGCGGAACAAGCAACCAGCTTTGTTTCTTACAAGTTCCAGCAGCACGATGGTTATCGTGTTTTAAACGATGTTTTCCAAGATGCTATGGTTAAGAAAGTTGGCATTGGATACGTTTACTATAAAGAAGAAACAGACACAGAAATACACACCTTCACAAACCTTACAGACGAAGAATTTGGTTTGGTTGTAGAGGATGATGATATTGAGGTTCTTGAGCATGAAATGCGGATCAATGCTTCTCTGGATGAGCAGGGTTTAGACATAGAGGTTCCAGAGCATGACGTTAAGGTTTCTAGGTCTATTCCAAAGGGTGACATTTGCATAGAAAGCATCCCACCAGAAGATTTCTTTGTAGATAGAAATTCGCGTGGCATTGACGATTATTACATCTGTGGACACAGCACAGAAATGCGCGTTGCTGATTTGATTGCAATGGGGTTTAGCCCAGATGATTTATCTGGCTTGGATAGTAGCGAATACAGCGTAACTGATGATGAGGCTGAGTTTGAGCGCCGTGGTTATTCTGTAGATGAAAGCGAAGATGAAAACATCTCAGGCGCTTCTAAGAAGATTACGGTAACGAATGCCTATATGGAACTGGATATAGAAGGCACAGGTGTTCCTGTCTTGTATCAGTTTCTGTGTGCTGGCTCTACATATAAGATACTTAACTTCTATGAAGCTGATTATGCGCCATATGCGATCTTTGAGTGCGATCCAGAGCCACACGCTTTCTTTGGCACTTCTCTTGTAGATTTGGTTATGAATGACCAAGACGCGGCCACATCTATGCTACGCGGTGTTTTGGACAACGTGGCATTGACGAATAACCCCGCATTGCAGATTGTAGATGGTCAGGTGGCCGTAGACGATTTGTTAAATAACGAGATTGGGCGCATCGTTAGGGTTAAGGCTCCAAACAGTGTTATGGAAATGACTGTGCCGTTTACAGCGGGTCAGACACTTCCAGCGCTGCAATACTTTGACCAAGCGGTTGATAACAAGACAGGCGTTTCAAAGATGGCGCAGGGTCTTGATCCAGATGTTTTGAAATCTTCTACAGCAACGGCAATTGCCGCATCTCAGGAAGGTCAAACAGGTCAGGCAGAAGTAATAGCCAGAAACTTTGCAGAAGGCGGTATGCGTCAGATGTTTCGCATGATGCTGGATCTGATGGTTAAGCATTCTGACAATGAAGAAATTATGCGCCTTAATGGTCAGTTTGTTCCCGTTGATCCCAGAGCGTGGGATGCAGACATGGACTTGATGGTAAATGTAGGTATCGGCACAGGGCGCGAGAATGAACGCGCAGCGGCGCTACAGCAGGCCCTACAGATCCAACAACAGGTATTCCAAGCCTATGGCCCACAAAATGGAATTGTGTCTCTGACGCAGATTAGAAACACTCTTGCTGACTTGTTAGCAATTGGTGGTCTACGCAATGCAGATCGTTACTTTATGCCTATGTCTCCAGAGATTGAGCAGCAGATGATGCAGCAACAGCAGCAGGCGGCACAAGAGCAGCAAATGATGGCGGGCCAGCAAGCTGATCCGAATGCAGCATTCTTGCAGGCAGAGCAAATGAAAGCCCAAACCAGAGCGCAAGTAGACATGACTAAGGCGCAGATGGATTATCAGTATAAAATGCAGAAATTAGCTGCTGATGATGACTTGGCGCGTGATGATATGATCCAAGACCTTGCGGTTAAGGTAGCTGAGATATTAGGTAAGTATGGAACATCAGTAGATGTTGCTCAGATTAAAGCGGAGCAGCAGGCAAACAATATAGTAGGAATGCAGGGTGGATATTGAGCAAAGAGCTAAACGCTCAAGATCACTGTTAGAGAATGAATGGTTTGTAGAAACCATAAAAGATTTGCGAGACACCCAAATGAGGACTTTCGCAAATAGCAGCGCCCAAGAGGTGGAAAAACGTGAGGATGCTCACGCCATGTTGAGGGCATTAATGTCAATAGAGCGCCATTTGCAGGCAGATGTAGACGCCTTGGCTCTCATAAAACGGAAGGGAAAGCACCGTGGAAACGACTAACCCAATCAATGGTAACGACTTGCAGGCGGTTACTGACAATTTGATTTTAGAAACGCCTGCTAATTCTGATGATGCATCAGAGGGATCTGTAGAGGCAACTGAGGACACTCAACCCGAAACAGTAAATTCTGAAGCACAAGATCAGAATGATGACGTATCATATGGCGACACAGATACATATGATGAGGATGTTGAGGATGAGCATCAGGCGGCTCAAGAGGAGCCTGCTTTATACACTGTCAAAGTAGATGGTGAAACTAAGCAGGTAGACCTAGATGAGCTTACCCGTGGATACTCTGGGCAAAAGTACATCCAAAAGGGTATGAGCGAAGTAGCAGAGCAAAGAAAGCAATTTGACGCGCTACAACAGCAAGTAGACCAAGAGCGCCAAGTTTTGTATCAAATGGTACAGCAAGTTCAGACGCAAGGCGTTCCGATAGTACCTGAGTATCCATCTGAGGAACTGCGTGATAGTGACCCTCTAGGTTTTCAGGAGCAAGCGGAAGCATATCGTCGCGGCATGGAAATGCGTCAGCAATGGGAGCAAAAAGCTTCTTATCTGGCGCAGCAAGAGCAAGCGCGTAACCAGCAGTTAAATAATCAATTCCTTGAGCAACAGGCAATGCGCCTAGCTGAATGGATGCCTGATTTTAACAATGCTGAAAAGCGCAGTGCATTTATCCAAGATGTAACAACCAAAGCCAAAAAGCATTACCAGCTTACTGATGAGCAAATTGGTACTGTTAAAACGGCAGAGGAAGTTATGATCTTAAATGATGCTCTAAAATGGCGAGAACTTCAGGCCAACAAACCCGCTGCCCAACAAAAGGCAGAGGGTGCGCGGCCAGTAGTCAAGCCAGCAGCCAAGCGAGCGGCAAGCGCTGGAAAAGCAACCAAAGCGAAAAAAGCAACGGCGGCAATGAAGCGGTCAGGTGGCATAGATGATGTTGCCGCGTGGCTAACCTCTTAACTTTTGTCTAAAGGAATAAGACAATGGCTGTAACAGCTAACACAAACGAGACATATGATGTGTCTACAATTCGTGAGGACTTAGCGGAAGCGATGACCTCAATTTCGCCAACAGAGACTATCTTTATGTCTACTATTGGCACACGCAATGTTGACAACACTTACTTTGAGTGGAGTGAAGTTGATCTTGCTGCAACTGGTGCAAACCGTCAGATTGAGGGTGACGTAGGCATTGCCAACACTGCACCAACTAATGCGGTTCGCAAGGGCGGATATACGCAAATCAGTGCCAAGGTGGTTGAGGTGAGTTCAACGAATCAAGCAGTGAATGGTGTTGCCAATGCTCAGACTGTAGCGAAGCAAGTTGCTTACAAACTGTCTGAACTGAAGCGTGACATGGAAGCAATGCTTCTGGATAACGTTGCAGCGTCAGCCGGTGCATCAGGCACAGCGCGTCAAGCGGCGGGTCTGCCAGCCTTCTTAACCTCAAACACTTCGCGTGGTTCAGGTGGTGCTAATGGTACAACATCTGGTACGGGTGAAGCTGGTTTTGTAAACGCAGCAGCTACTGATGGAACTTTGCGTCCATTGACAGAAGCACTCCTTAAAGATGTGATTGCTGATTGCTGGAATGCAGGCGCACAGCCAACTATTGTTATGTGTGGATCTGCTCAAAAGCAAAAAATGTCTACCTTCACAGGTAACGCAACACGTTACAAAGAAGCTGAAGATAGCAAGCTGAACGCTGCAATTGACGTTTATGTTTCTGATTTTGGTGAACTTCAGATCGTGCCTAACCGTCATATGCGTGTCAGAACAGTGTCTAGCGTAGCTTATACACCAGACGTTTTTGTTCTTGATCCAAACTATGCGGAAGTTGCTTATCTGCAAACAGCCAAGCAAGAGCCACTTGCAAAAACTGGTTTGTCAGAGCGCCGTTTGATTTCTTGCGAATATGGCCTTCAGGTCACTTCACAGAAAGCCCACGGTATTGTTGCAGACGTAAACGCAACATAATAAAGTTAGGGGGGCAGAAATGCCCCTCTATTCTATTTGTGGAGGTGTTTATGAAAATAAAGATAACAACAGATCGAAAGCCATTCTTTGCTGGAAGGCAATTAGGAAAAGGTGATGTGATAGAGGCAACACCAGACGAAGCAGCAACATTCATTGCTAACGGGTTTGGTGAGGAAATCAAAGCATCTGCGCCGAAACGTGCGCGTACTGCAAAAGGTAAACTAAAAGCTGATGACCCTTCTACGCCAAATATAAATGAAGCGTGGGAAGGCGGGAAAGCACCAAAGAAACGCGGAAGGCCAAAGAAGAATGTCTGACACAATTCTAAATACTGAATGGCATACAGAAGATGACAAGGTTGTTGTAAAGCGTTCTCAAGATATTCAGCGCATTTTGGACTTTAATAAAGAGCGCAATATTGACGGTCACAACAGCAAATCTGACATGCGTTTAGCTGGATCTATACCATTTGTTGTTGCTGAAATGTGGGCGCGGGAATGCGGATCTAAAATTGGGTCGCAAGAGTTCGGAGAATATGTTAAAAAGAAATTGATGAGTGGTGACTTCAGCAAGCTGATCGCAAATGGTTATTAGGGCTAAGGCGTTGAAATTTGTGCAAGATTACATGGGTTTTGTGATTGCTGTTGCGGGGGCTGTTGCTGCTTCTGGATGGTGGATTATTAATAATCTTTTGACTAGCAAGTCTCAAATCAAGCTTCTTGAGCAAAAAACAGATATGATGCATGAGTTGTTGAAAGAAATGCGTGACGATCAAAAAGAGATGCGGCGCGACATTCAGAATTTAGCTGTCAAGTAAAATGTGATATAATTGGGCCATGATTTGCGCCCTAACATCTATTGCCTTTGGAATGTTCCCAAATGGGATCATGTACAAGGCTTGCCGGTATCGCTGCCCGCGCCCGTCATTTTATTACCATTATCCAAAAACATACAGAATACATCCTGATGCTAAATGCTTGGGATATATCATTGTGGGAAAAGACACATGATAGATCCATTTACGGCGTTTGCAGCCGTGAAATCTGCTGTCTCTGCGGGCAAGGAACTTGTCAACGTAACTAAGCAAATTGGTGAATTTTTTGATGGTGTGGATGATCTGCGCAACGCCCATGAGAAAAAAAAGAACAGTCTTTTCTCTGGCTCTGATGAAAACGCTATGGAAACCTTTGTTAATTTGCAGCGGGCAAAGGACGCAGAAGAAGAACTGCGCCAGATCGTCATTGCCACCAGAGGGTTTTCTGCTTGGGGCGAACTGCAAGCTATAAGGGTTCAGGCAAGGAAAGATCGTAAGGCTAAGGCAGAAGCAGAGAGGAAGCGTAAGGCAAAGATTGTTGAGCGCATTATTATTTACGGCGGCTCCACAGTCATTGTTACAATTATGCTTGGAATAACCATTGTTATAATTTTAGCGAAGCAGGGGCGCATCTGATGGCTGACGGTGTTTCAGGAGTGGGCAACGCGCCGTTTAATGTGGGAAGCGACATACACGCCCAAACCAGAGTGCGTGAGCGCATAGAAACGCATTTAGCGGAGCAGAGGGTAGAGAAAGAACACAGGGCTAATCACAGCCACTTAGAGGCGCTCGTAAAGCAAAGATTGGACTTACAGGAAAGTTATGATAGATTTGGGCGCAAGACTAATGCGGATAGACCGCAGGGAACAAAGTTAAACATAGAGGTTTGACATGGAAAAATTACTAGCTTGGAAGATCATGCCGCGTCTTATGATGCTGGTTATGACGATCATGTATATACGCGTTTTGGAGTGGGGGATGAGTTTGGATGATTTGTCCACGCAACAATCCGCAATGATTAGCATCTGCTCGGGGGCCATGACGGGCGCGTTTGCCGTGTGGTTAGGTTCTGAAAAATGATACAAGCATTTATAGGGCCAATCGCCAACCTCGCTGGAAGCTGGTTGCAGGGCAAAGCTGATAAAACCGCAGCGGAAGCCAAGTTAAAGCTCACTGAGGCAGAAACTAAATCCAAGATCCTTCTCAGCGAAAAGACAAGCGTTGCGGACTGGGAGCGGATTATGGCTCAAGGAACCCAAAGCTCATGGAAAGATGAATATCTTGTTTTGCTCTTTTCAATCCCTCTTGTGCTGTCATTTTGTGGTGAGTTTGGCAGAAACGCTGTCGCAAATGGATTCGCTGCATTGGAATCCATGCCAGAATGGTATCAATATACTTTGGGTGTAATCGTCGCTAGTAGCTTCGCCGTCAGGTCAGCAACTAAGTTTTTTGGGGGTAAGAAATAATGGCAAAAGGTGAAGCACTCAAAATATTGCAGGCCAAGTGTGGCGTAACGGCAGATGGGGCGTTCGGCCCCAATACGGCCCGTGCAATCGCAGATCGTTACAAATTGTCACCAAAACGTGGCGCACACTTATTAGGTCAAGCAGCGCACGAAAGTGCAAACTTTATGGTTAGCGAAGAAAACCTTAACTACCGTGCATCTACTATGTGCAGAGTTTGGCCTTCTCGTTTTGCAACAGAGGTGGACGCCGCGCCATACGCGATGAACCCTGAAAAATTAGCGAACAAGGTTTACTCAAGCCGTATGGGGAATGGACCCGAAAGCAGCGGTGATGGTTGGCTTTTTGCAGGAAAAGGTTTCATCCAATTAACTGGCAAAAACAACGTTCGTGAATTTGCCGAACATATTGGGCGTGATGGATTGGTAAATGACCCATCACCGATTGCGACTGAGCTTGCAATGGACAGCGCAATATTCTTCTTTGAAAAGAACGGCTTGTTCGGACTTGCTGATAAGGGTGTTAATAATAGTATTATTAAGAGCATTACTAAGCGTGTGAATGGTGGATATCACGGTTTAGATGATCGTATCGAGAAGACTAAAAATATTTATGGTTGGTTGTCGTAAGATATGCTGTACCCTTTGAAATCTGCGAATAGTGTGTTAAAAAAGCATAAATGATACTTGGAGCGTCCAATGTTAGATAAACTTATCTCAGGAATCTTTGGTGGCGGGGGCGGTGGTGGTAACTTCCTTACGAATCTTGCCGCAAATGCTATTACATCAAAGCTACTTGGTGGTGACACAAAAGACGCACTAATGTTTACTGCTCTTCAGCAAGGGCTTGGTTCTGAGAATATAGGTAACTTGTTTGGTGGTGGGACTGAACAAGCAGTATCGGGAATGAGTCCAGATCAAATTTCTCGTGCTGCAGCAGATAGAGCAATTTCAGGTAAAATAAACGCAGATGCCATAGCGACTAGACCTAACTTGTCATCGGTGGCTAAAACTGCAGCAAATTTGGCCCCAGTATTCAAGCAGGGCGAAAATACATTAGGATACGCTAAATTTCTTGTGGATTCAGGGCTACTGCAGCCAGATAGTAAAATGACAAATCTTCTAAACTCTCGCGTTGGTGAGGCTTTAGCTACATCTCTTGTATCAGGTCTTGGGTCTAAACTGTTTGACCAAGATGAAGAGCTAGGTAGCGGGAGAGCTTCCCGCCCATTTGGTGGTGAAGGACGTATTAAACTCAACGTTCCAAACAAATATGCGGCTGGTGGATATATTGATGGTCAGTATTTCCCTCGTCGCAATGGCGGAATCATGCCGTCAGAAGGCTCTGGTCAAAAAGATGATGTTCCTGCTATGTTAATGGCAGGTGAATTTGTGTTAACGAAAGACGCAGTAAAAGGTCTTGGTAACGGTGATTCTAAAGAAGGTATTCAAAAAGCCTACTCTATGATGAATCAACTAGAAAATAAGGCGAACAATTATGGCTGACGAAACATACACAAGTGAAACCGTTCAACGCCGTCCCGAATACATTGAGCGCCTTGAGAAAGCTCTGCTCCAAGGAATATTTGGAATAGAGGATAAAGAAGGTGTTCTGCAGGGCGGTATCCTCCAACGTCCAGATTTGTTTGGTGTCGCGCCGTACAGACTAGCAGGTCAGCAGGGCCGGGCGCAGCCGATATCTGGTCAGGCCGCTGATGATTTAGCCACCAAAATAATGCAAATGAGTACAGGTTCAATAGAAACTGATTTGCAGTACGATTATGATGGCGATGGTAAGATTGATTCAAATGATGCCCTAATGGTACAGCAAGGGCTAGTTTATCCTGAAGGCGCACAGCCCGGAGATATTACAGGATTTGGATTAGAAACGTTTGGCTCTCAAGCTCTTTCTCAAGATTCTAATAATGATGGCATTCCAGACTTTTTAGGTCGATATCAGCCATATTTTGAAACTGCAGGAGCTGCTACGACTGGTGGCGTTGAATCTCTTCGTCGCGGTCTTGGCACAATAGGCGAAGCAAAGACATTTTTTGGGCCTGCAGCACAGTATGTGTCTGGTGGGCGTGGCATGTATGACCCATCTCAGTATGTTAGTTCGTATATGAATCCTTACATAGATGATGTTATCAAGGAATCTGAAAAAGATATTGAGCGTCAGGGTGAAACATCTAGAAAGCGCGCATCTGATCAGGCCGTGCGCGCAGGTGCATTTGGAGGATCGCGTCAAGGCATTCAGGCCGCAGAAGTTGAACGAGCGATTCAAGACGCGAAAACCAAAGCTAGTACCGACCTAAGAGCAAGGGGTTATCAGTCTGCTTTAGATGCATCTCAGAACGCATATGAAAAAGCATCTACTCGCGACTTAGAAGCAGGACGTTTAATGGGTGGTTTAGGCCAGAGTGTAGGGGCGCTTGGAACTGGGTATGGCAATCTGGGGACGGGTTATGACAGTCTAGCAGGTACGACAGCAGATATTGGTCGTGTTTACTCCGCTCTTGGTCCCGCAGACTTAGCCTTTATGACAGGCGTAGGTGAGGCGGAGCGTGGATATCGTCAGAGCATGATTGATACATCGCGTCAGGAATATCAGCGTCCAACAGAGCAAGCGTTGTTACCGTACACATACGCATATGGTGCGCTGTCAGGAACTCCGTCAGCAGGCGTTTATTCACAAACTCAGCAAAACTATGGTCAACAACCTAATCCATTTGTATCTGGTCTTGGCGCATACACTGCGCTTCAGGGCATTAACCAAGCTGCATAAGGCGAACAATTATGGCTGATCCTCTAGACCCAGCGCGTTTATATGAGCGTTACTTAGCGGCTCAAAAAAGTCGTGGACTGGGCGATCTATTCCAAGAAGAAGGTCCGGGTCTTGGTCCTAGTTCTCAATTGTCTAAAGTTATTTCAACATTAAGAGAATCAGGAAAGGGTCAGATTCAGTCTGGCATGGACCCCAGAATTGTGAATCCTCAAATAGAACGCAGAATAGCCGAAGAAAGACAAGCTGAGAGTTTGCGCAGGATCGAGGAGTTAGCTCCTAAAGGCTTAGAGGCAGAATTTGCTAAAATTAAAAGTATGCAAGAAAGTTCAAAATTCGCAGGACCAGAAGATAACATTTCTAGACTAGAAAGGGATAAGCTCAGATTACAAAACGCTGAGAACTTGGATTTAAGTAATGATTTTATAAGTCCTTTGGATGAAATAGCTGAACAGATTGCGAAAATCAATGCACCGACTGGTGCGAGTGACGAAGCTATAGCGCAAAATATAATTGCAGAAAAACAAAGAGGCCAATCTGCGGAAGAATTTCGGGCAGAAGAGGAAAGGCTTGCCGAAGGTATGATGCCGGAGATGGGAGCCGACCCACAGAACGTGCAGAAAGCACTTGATGAAACCTTTGCTAGTGCAATGGATGACTTCATTAATTCTGTTCGTGGCGCTGGACCTGATAAAAAAGAGCGTACTCTTGATGATTATAAAAAAGAGTTCGCAGAAGCTACCGGGGTAGATATCAGCGGCAAGGTGGACAAAAGTTCGGCTTTGATGTCAATGGGACTAGCATTAATGCAGAACCGCGCTGGTAAGGGATTCAATGTAGGTCGTATGTTGAGCGCGGTTGGTAAAGCTGGCTCTGCTGCATTGCCTGCCCTTGAGAAAGCCAAAAACAAAGCTCAAACTGCTGCATTGGCTGCTGGTAAGTATGCTCTTGAGTCACGAGGATCAGATAGAGCCAAAGACGAAGCTGCGGACTTGGCGGGTAAAAGGCGTGGCAAGTATTGGGTTTATAAAAAAGGCGGCAAAGGCACAGAGTTCGCGAACTTTGATGATGGCGAGTTCGTTGATCTCAATCCATTTGAGCTTAATAAGCTGATTGATAACAAGGACTTTGACAATCAGTATGAGTTCATTGACGCATCTGACCGTATGTCTATCTTAGAGAAACGTGCAGAGGGCGTTGATCTTGGAGATATGTGGTCAGGGTATGAACGTGTATCTTTGATTGGCGGTAAAGCTGATGATGTTGCGCCTGAGTTACAAGTTTTAGCCGCAGCGGCTGATCCGAACTATAAAGGGCTAACACCAACTTCGTTTAAGATTGCAGAAAACCCAGAAACGGTTGTTCGACGCTTTGGAGAACTACAGCAAAGCATTACTTCTGGTTCTGCAAAGTTTGAAAATTTGATTTCTGCAATTGATAGCGGTGTTAGCATTCCAGATCAAATGGTAAGTACAGTATATACTGGACTTAGAAACTTGGGATTTAACGTTGGTGATCAGCCAACTGATATCGCACAAGCTCGTACAATGCTTAAAGAAATTGCCGTAAGGGAGGCAACTAACATTCTGCAAGAGTCAGGTAAAACTCTTTCTGATAACGACCGTAGACGCGTTGAAGATCTCGTTGGTGAAATTTCTTTTGTTTCAGGTGATGCAGCACTAATAAAGAAAAAGCTCAAAGAGATATATAGACTTACGGTAGAAAAGCCTCAAGAAAACCTTGATCTTGCTGTTAGCTGGATGGAGCAAAACGCAGGTATTAAGTTTGGGCCTGCGCAGGGTGATATGCCAACAGAGGCAGAGTTGCAGACGATTAACGAGAATAGAAAAGCCAGAGGTGAACAGCCTCTAACAATGGATGATTACAAATGACTCCACAAGAAGAGCTTGCCGCTATCAGAAAGTCTCAGGAAAAATCTTTAACCCCTCTTGAGGAGTTAAAGCAACTTCGTGCCTCTCAATCTCGCGGCAGTTCTTTAGGTATGGCCCGTCCTAAATCTTTTGAAGAATTAAGCGCATCATCCACTGGCAAAGACTTAGGTAACTTTGATTATACCACTGGCGCAAAAGGCGGCATTCGTGCGGCTCTTTCTTTCATGGAAACGCCACAGGAAAAAGAAAACCTACTGCGCCAAAAGGTTGGTGAGTCTGGTTTCACCAAAGATTCCAAGGGACGCTTGGCGTTGACCCCTGAAGGTCAGGCAAAGCTAGGCTACGAACCAATTGAGAAAAACCTTGTCATTGAGGAAGAGGGCTTCCGTCTTGGTCGTGATCTTGCTGACGTTGCAGGACTAGCTCCTGAAACAATCGGTTCTGTAATCGGTGGTATCATCGGTGCGCCAACCCTTATCGGTGGTGCGGTTGGTGCAGGTGTGGGTGCGGCTGGTGGTCAGCTTCTTGAAGAAGGAATTGAAAACTTACTTGGTCTGCAGCAGCAAACTGGTACTGAAGTTGCGAAGCAGGCTGCTATCGAAGGTGCTTTGGCAGGCACAATTGACCTTGCGACTATGGGCACATTTAAAGCAGGCCGTGCGCTTATTCAAGGCGCAGGCAAAGGCGCAAGTGCAGTTGCTCGTGCTGCAGGACAGGGTGAACGTCAACTAGGTCAGGCACAAGCCGAACAGGCTCTGCGGATTATGGATGAGGGTGGTATGCCAAGCTATGAAGCAGCGGGTATGCCTGCAGCGGTATCTCGTGCATCTCAAATCGCAGAAGCAATTTCGGGAAAAGAAAAACGTGCAGTTCAAAACGTAGTCTTTGCTCTTGGTAAAAAGGAAAAACTACTTAAAGAAGCAGGCATTATGGATGAATCAGGACAGATTGTGGCAGGCGCAACCACTGATGACCTTGCGAAAGTTATCGCTGATTCTGCACCGAATAAGGCAAATCAGTTGCAACGTTCCTTGGATGATGCCCAAGAAGCACACATGAAGGCAATTGATGAGACAATCTCTATTCTTTCAAAGTCAACGAAAGAGGGTACTGAGATTGATGACGCTGTACTTGATGTCCTGATGTATAACTATGATGAGTTCGCAAAAGGCGCGAACACTAACTACAAGGCTGTTGATGATAAGCTGGCAGAAATCACTGGCCCTATCACAATAAATGGCAGAACAGTTCAGGTTGAGGGTGGCGAACTTCCAGTCTTTGATATTCGTGCGATAAAAACGCGCTTTGATGATGTGATTGATAGCAGATACGGCGGTGCAGCATCTACGGCACCTGACGAATTTACAGCGATTGGCGCACAGATTAATGACCTTGTGAGTAAAGGTTCAGAAGTAGGCTTTACTTCATTTAACGGTCTTCGCGCACTGCGTAAAAACATTCAAGATACTTTGATGGACCCTAAACTAAGTATCTCAGACACCACCCCTCGCCGTCTTTTAGTCGATCTACGCAACAACGTTGACACTATGTTGCAGGGAGATGTCAAGCTAACTGGTATTGGTGGCTCTGGAAATGCAAATAAAATGCGTACAGCTATGAGCTTGTTGCAAGATGCAAACAAAGCCTATCGCGCAGAGATGCGTATGTTCAATCGTTTAGAGAACTTAGGAATTGTTCGGAATCTTGGTGAACCGGGAGTGAACGTTAAGCTGGAAGTTGGTCGGAACTACGACAAAATCATTCAAAGCCCAGCGCGTATTGAAGCTGCGTTGGAAGCAGCCAAAGGTCAGAAAGAAGTTGTTCGGCAAGACCTAGCAAAGCGTTATCTTGACGAAGCACTGCTTGATTCTAACAAAGACTTCGCAGACCCAACGAAGTTTAACGGTGTTCAGTTCTACGGCAAAATCAAGCGTATGAACAAAGACAAAACTGGTAAGCTATTGTTTGGCGATCAGTGGGGCGAAGTTCAAAGCCTAGCAAAATCACTGGCTTACGGGGGCGTTAAAAAGATTGATGACGCAACGCTTCAGCGCATCGTGGCTCAGAACCCAGATGCAGGAATTGTTCAAACACTGCGTAGCGTTCGTGATGCGCAGGTCGGACTAGAAGAAGCATCTCAGTCTAGCATCTTACGCCGTTTAAACTCAGGAAACCTAGACCCAGAAGAAGCAGCAGCGGCGATCACAAATCGCAACATGACCCGTGCGCAAATGAACCGCATCCTGAAGTTCTTTGAAGATAGCCCGGAAGCTCAAAACACAATAAAACGAACAATTGTTAATGATATTCTTGGTTCAGTAGACGAAGATATCTTCATTAACGAGAAAGCAGCTTACTCTCTTCGTAATGCGCTGGAGTCTTATAAGCCTGAAATGCTGAACAAAGTTCTTGGAGAACAGGCAGTAAAAGACATCAAACAAATGGCTGATGACCTTGTTTTCTTGCGTGATACAGGGGCAAGAGGCGCGGGTTCACTAGCTGCAGACGCTATCCGTACAGGTCAGTACACAAACCCACTGAAGAATATCCCCAAAGCGGGTCGCTTTCGTGTGTTGAACCATATGATAAACAACCCAACAGTTATGCGCCGTGCGTTAGAAGTTAAGGCAGGTCGCACAAGCCCACAGGCAGCGGCACAAAGCCTAACGCAAGCACTGAACGAATCAGCAGCGCAAGTTACTGGAGAAGGTGTACCGTTAACGCAACGGGCAGCAGGGGCGGTAAAGGGTGTAGGTGCTACACTTGGAGCGATCAATCGCGGCAATGTAGCAACTCGTCAGGGCTTGGGGCAGTTACTTACTTCTCCCCAGCAGGTTCGCGGAACTCCCCCGGAGCAGCCACGCACAAGCCGAACAAGTGTTCCACAAGTGCTTCCCCCGGTAAATGCAGAAAATATGCAGATAACCCAAAAAATAGACCCCCGGATTATCCAGCAACAGCAGAGCTTGCGTGAACGCGCAAAAAGAAACCCCTATATAGCTTCTACACTACTAGGGGGTCTTGGAAGCGCGGGGCTTCTTTAATCTTCAATGATTGCGGATAGACCACCTGTAACAATACGAGCAGGTGTGGGCTGTCTTGTCATACCGTAAGATTCATACTCACGATCAACAAGAAGCGACAATTGCTGCGAAATGTTGCGGCGTTCTTTCTCCGCCATTTGAACTATTTTTTCATAAGTGTCTGTGCTGACACCTATAGACTTGTATTTTGATGGCTTAGGCACTAGCATAACTCCCATAATGTACTCGAAACCAACATATAATCCCAAACTTAAAAGGTCAAGGCCGAAGTACGGCAACAAGAAGACTGTGGTTGATGGGATTACATTTGATTCAAAGTGGGAATCGCAGCGGTATTTGTACCTAAAGTCTTTAGAGAAAGCGGGGCGTATAAAGAATCTCGAACTTCAGCCGCGCTTCTTAATCACAGTCAACAGTCAAAAGATTTGCACCTACGTTGCTGACTTCCAGTACGATAAGGAAACTAAAGACGGTGATTGGGAACACATAATCGAAGACGCAAAGGGCGTAGAAACCCCAGAGTTTAAGTTGAAGAAAAAACTTATGAGGGCTGTGCATAACATCGACATCTACCTTTCAAAAAAGAAGGGGCCGTAGCCCCTTCACTTATGATGATCCTTGTCCGTTAAACTTTCCGAACTCTTTGACTTCTTCATTACTTGGGACGTTCTCTCCTCTGCTTTGAAGTTCTTCCCTATACAATTCTGTAAGGCGTCTGTTTCGATCATGCTTTTTGTGACCTAAACAATGTCGCGTTGCATATGCATTCATATACCATTGACGCAGTTCGGCTGTTTCAAGCTCTTTGTAACTTTGCATTTTTAACCTCATGTTAGACATTTCAAATAACGTGCCAACTTTTGTTGTTGACTTTTCTATAATACCCCATACTTTTCCAAATGTCAATAAAAAAATTTATACAAAAAGTTGTTGACACGAATCCCATACTATCCTAAGTCTAGGGTTCTAGAAAATTTAACGCGGAGACTGACATGAACAGTAGTGAACTGTTTCAACGTCGAGAGGAGTTGAAGTTTATTCTCTCAGACTTGAAAACTGAACTTAAAGACATTGAAGATCAAATCTCAGATATGTGGTTAACCGTAGCGCGTGACGCATTACGCGCAGACGGTAAAGACTTTGGTACCACACACATCGTTGCGGGAAACAAAAAGCTGAAAGCTGTTGTCCGCAAAAAGGTAACATGGGATCAAGATGAGCTTGGCAAGGCATTGCAAGAAATGCCTGAGAACGAGGCTCGTCACTATGGGAAACTTACACTCGCCGTAGAAGAGCGTAAGTACACAACAGCACCACCTTCAATCAAAGAAGTATTGGAGCCTTGCCGCACGGTAGAGGTTGGTGGTTTCTCAATCGAAGAGGTAGAATGATGGGTATTCATGATTTACTAGAATTAAACTATAAGAAAATGATCGAATCGGTCAATCAGCTTGATCAAAAGCAAATTCATTTTAATGCAGAAATTACTGCATCAGAAATGGAATCTATAATCGGTTGGAATTACGAAGGAAATCGCGACTTAAATAAAGCGACATTTCGGAAATATGTTCGATCAATGAACTTAAATCGTTGGGTTCTTCATCCAGAGCCACTTGTATTTGTCAAAACTGAGTCTGGTTGGATTATGACGAATGGACAACATCGTTCAAATGCTCAAATTGAAACTGGTATGACAATTCCCTATGCAATCTGCATTCGGAAAGATAAGGACATCTACAAGTATTTAGATCAAGGCAAAGTTAGGTCTAATGCCGATATCACAGGCGCTCATAATGGAGTTGTTCATCCAATTCAATTTCTGTTGCGATCTGCATCATCAATTTCACATCCAACACCAGAAGATGTAAGTCGCGTTCTGGAAGATTCGATTGGTGATTTGCTTTCAGAAATTGAATATGACATCAAACCGCCCAAGACTTCGCGTGGCATTTGGAAACAAACTGGCTTCCGCGCAGCTTATGCTCTGGCGATTGCAACAAAACGCATTGACCACGAAAGTGCTTTAAATATTTATAAGAGCTTATGTCGTAATGAAATCAACGAATGGCCTGTGATTTTTATCGCTATGTATCGTCAAATTATGGAAGGTCAAATTCATATTAACAGGGCTGGAGTTTCCTTGGACAATGATTACTTTATGCGCGGGATGTTCGCTTTTCAAAATTACGATTCGCAATCTAAAAATGTTGCCATTTTCAGCAGCTTTAGGAATCAAGTGAAAGAAAGCGTTTATGGAGTAATGAAAAAATATGCAACTGAAGAATTAAGGGTGGTAAAATAAAATGGGTTTACAAATTATTACAGCCGAACAACGTCTTGCAGAAAAGCGCGGTCACAAGATCGTAGTATGTGGTGCAAGCGGCGTAGGCAAAACAACATTGGCTCGTACACTAGAGCCAAACACTACACTATTCATGGACTTAGAAGCGGGTGATGCGGCTATCGAAGGATACCCCATCGACGTTATCCGTCCTCAAACATGGGCAGAATGCCGTGACTTTGCATGCTACATTGGTGGGCCAAACCCATCATTGTCAGAGGATCAGCCATATAGCCAAGCACATTACGATTACGTTGTGCAAACATATGGTGATCCTCAAGAGATTATGGCGAAGTTTAGCACGATCTTTGTTGACTCAATCACAGTCGCAGGTCGCCTATGTTTTCAGTGGTGCCAACAACAGCCAGAATCACGATCCGATAGGACTGGCAAGTTGGACACTCGTTCGGCCTATGGCATGCACGGGCGCGAGATGATGGCATGGCTTACGCATTTGCAGCATATCCGCGCAAAGAATGTCATTTTCGTCGGCATCCTAGACGAAGTTACCGATGATTATGGCAGAAAGCAATACGCGCTTCAGATTGAGGGCAGCAAGACTGGACGCGAATTGCCGGGAATCGTAGACGAAGTGATCACGATGGCGGTCCTTGGTGGGGACAATGGACCGTTTCGTGCCTTCGTCTGCGGTGCCCTAAACGAATGGGGCTACCCTGCTAAAGATCGGTCTGGTAGGCTCGACACATTAGAAGAACCGCACTTGGGTAAACTGATGGCAAAGATGTCAACAGGCCCATTGCAATCAGAGCGCCCATTGGACTTTGTTGATCCAAACGCTCAAAATTCTAGCGAAGGAGAAATCGCAAATGCTTAATCTAAATAATGCACCCGTATCAGACGCACCACAAATGGAGCGCACCCTAATCCCTGCAGCCACAGTGTGCCGCGCTGTAATCATCGTTAAGATGGGCGACATCGAACTTCAAGAGTTCGGCGCAGGTCAGTGGTTCAAGCAATCACAGTCATCAAAGGCGAAGTGGATGGAATTAGAGTTCACAATCGTGGGCGGCGAACATGATCGCCGTAAGTTCTGGGATCGCATCTTTGTCGATGGCGACAAGATGGGTCAGAGCGGTATTCCACAGGCCAAAGAGATTGGCTTGCAAACACTGCGTCAGATCATTGAAAGCGCGAATAGCCTTGATCCAAGCGACATGTCACCAGACGCGCAACAGCGTCGAAACATTTCAGGTATCATGGACTTGAATGGAATGGAGATTTGCGCTAAAGTTGGCATCAAGAAAGGCAGCAATGGCTATTCTGATAGCAACAAGCTAACAGCAGCCTTAACGCCGAACCAAAAGGATTTTATCCCAACTGGTCAAGAACCAGTCATGCAGACATCTGCAGCGGCAGCACCAACGCCTCAACCACAGGCAACAGGTGTAGCACCAAGTTGGGCTAATCGGTAATATCTAGAGGCACAGGTCACTCTGCACCTGCTAGACCACGGAAGGGGGGCCGTGGGCCAAATACCCCCTCACTTTCTAGATTAAAAGGAGAATCTTATGCGTCCAACGTATGAGACTGTTGATGACTTGCGCAATGAGCGCAGTGTTATTGAGGCATTCTGTGGTCCGTTTAATTTTGGATTTGCAAAGATGCCCAAGCAATATCACCTAGATTATTGTGTCCTAAAGCAAGACAAAGTTGTTGGATTTTGCGAGGTCAAAGTTAGGACAAATAATCACGATCAATACAGTACACTTTTGCTATCTCTTTCCAAAGTTTCAGCCGCAAACGGATTGAAACAATCATCTGGGATCATCAGCATCCTTCTTGTTAAGTGGAAAGATAAACTTGGCTATACATACTTTAAGAATGACTGGCCTGTTATGGTTGGTGGTCGCACAGACCGCAATGACTGGCAAGATATTGAACCAGTGGTTCACATTCCAATTTCAGAATTTAAGTTCTTGGGGTAATCAATGTTATTACGTCCATATCAAGAGGCGGCTGTCGATGATGCATTTAACGCACTCGATAAGCACAGCAATACAATAGTAGTCGCCCCCACAGGCGCAGGTAAGACCATTATGATGTCCGCTCTCATTGGGCGTCGATTCAAGGATGGTAAAAAGATTCTTGTGATGCAGCACAGAGATGAGCTTGTTAATCAAAACAAATCCAAGTTTGAACGCATTAACCCGTACATCACAACAAGCATCGTAAACGGCGCAGTAAAGTGTTGGGATGGCGATGCAGTATTCTCTATGGTGCAAACAATCTCACGCGATAGGAACCTACGTGATCGTGTCGTGTTTGATATGATTGTCATAGACGAAAGCCACCATGCCGCCGCAGATACCTATAAGAAGGTTATCAACGCGGTAAAGAAGGACAACCCCAACGTAGAAATCGTGGGCTTCACAGCTACGCCTAACCGTGGCGATGGCAAGGGACTGCGCAGCGTATTCAGCAATTGCTCACACCAGATTGAAATCACCACTTTAATCCGAGAAGGCTTTCTTGTTGCACCGCGTACCTATGTGATTGATTGCGGGGTCAAAGACCAACTTGATAAGGTCACACGCAGAGGCAACGACTTTGACATGGATGAAGTCGAAGCGATTATGAACCGCAAGGTGATTAACCAGAAGGTTGTTGAAGAGTGGTTGAATCACGCAGAAGATCGCAAGACTGTTGTATTCTGCAGCACGGTCACACACGCTGAAGACCTTCTAGAAGAGTTTCTTTATGAGGACATCAACGCGGGTATCGTCACAGGAGACACACCAAAGCAAGAGAGAGCCAAAATACTGCATGACCTAGCCCACGGTGACGTACAGGTAGTCGTGAACGTAGCAGTGCTTACAGAGGGCTTTGACGCTCCACCTGTGTCCTGTGTGGTTCTAACGCGCCCCTGTTCTCAGAAGGGCACAATGGTGCAGATGATCGGGCGTGGCCTACGCACTATTGATCCAGAAGAGTTTCCTGACATTGTTAAAACAGACTGCGTGGTTCTGGATTTCGGAACAAGTGTTCTCACGCACGGCTCACTTGAAGACTCAGTGAACTTAGATGATCGCGAAAAGGGCGAAGCACCCACAAAGATTTGTGTGGAGTGTGAAAGCGAAATTCCTATGGGGGCGCAAGTCTGCCCTATCTGCGGTACAGAAATTGTATCGGAATCCGAGGAAAAAGAGGAACTTGTTCGGTTTACTATGACCGAATACGATCTGATGAAAATGTCTCCCTTCCGTTGGATCGACTTGTTTGGTGACGGTAGCTTACGCATGGCTATGGGATTCGAAGGGTTTGTCGGAGTTGCCAACACACCAGAGTTGAGCATTGCTTTCGGAAAAGCAAAAGCAACGGGAATGCAGTTGCGCGTACTAGCAGTAGGCGGCGGTACACAGGCTACGGCAGCAGCCGATGACTTCCTGCGTGAAATCGAAGACGGTGGCGCTGCCAAGAAAACCAAGCGGTGGTTAGATCAAGGTGCAACGCCAAAGCAGATCGAACATCTGCGGAAGCAAGGCATCGAAGTGGGGTTCATGGACTTTTCATGGACAAAGTATAAAGCAGCATGCATGCTGAATTTCCTGTGGAATAGGACAGTAATTGAGATAGCAGTGGAGAAATATCTATGAAAGACGCAAGAATACGTTGGTCTGTTTATGATGATGGACTCAAAATCTGGTATGATGGTGAGTTGGTCGCCAAGATACATCCATTTGAATTTAAATATCTTATTTCTGATTTAGCGTTATGGTTAAGACATAACAACGGAGAGGATGTTGGAGATGGCAAGATTTGAACTCGTTCTTTCAATAGCCAAGAGAAGTGACGAACAAGAACTATACACCGAGGAATACGATTACATGTGCTTTTGTAAAGATCTAGGTGACATAGAAGAAATTACCGAAACGGTAAATAAAATCGTTCACGAAGAGTTTCTGGAAGACGAGGAAGGCGAAGTATTGTTCGGGACAGCCGATGTTATCATTAACGAATTAACAGTTTTGATGATGCAATACAAAAATAAAGAAGTCCCTAAAGAAGAATTAAACGAAATAATGGACTTAATTATAGACGGAGCAGGAGAGGAGACAGTGCATTGAGCATGCCACCATTAACAAAGCCAATAAATGAATTGGCATTCATACTGGAAAAGTTTGGTTGGGATACCAAGTTTTCAGACTTATCAGAGGATCAGGTACACGTTTTGATCTTTGGATTGCAAGAAGCAGAAAAGTTATCACAGGAGATTCACGTTGCTGAACTTGAACAAAAGTACTTTAAGTCAACGGGCAGCTTCCCATCTACAAGCATCCCCTTCTGATCCTACAGCAGAGGCTATCAAGTCAGCGGTAGACGATGGCATCTTGCGTAACGAATCGAAGCGCGAACGTCGAAAATATCTTGGCGCATCTAGTGTAGGTGACGAATGTAGTCGCAAGATACAGTATCGTTTTATGAATTACCCACAAGATGAGGGGTCAGAGTTTAGCGCACGAACGTTACGCATTTTTCAGTTCGGTCACGAGATTGAAGACTACGCAGCAAAATGGATCAGGGACGCTGGCTTTGACCTTCGCACGGAAGACAAACAAGGCGAACAATTTGGCTTCTCTATCGCTGATGATCAAATCAAAGGTCACATCGACGGCGTAATATGCGATGGCCCCGTAGAAATGGGATACCCATCGTTATGGGAAAACAAATCCGCCAACGACAAAAAGTTTCAGTCTTTTGTTCGACATGGCGTAGCGAAGGCCAACATAATTTATGCAACGCAGATCGCACTCTATCAAACATATATGGATTTAACTAAACACCCTGCGCTGTTTACTGTTGTGAATAAAAACACATCAGAAGTTTATTACGAGCTAGTTCCTTATGATAAGGAGTTGGCTCAGAAGGCAAGTGATAAGGCCGTAAATATCTTGACGGCTTCCAAAGCAGGTGACATCTTGCCAAGAGTAGCACAAAGCAAAGACTTCTTTCTTTGTAAGTTCTGCGAGTATCGGGAGACTTGCTGGAAAGGTGAATAAAAAAGAAGGGGCCAGTCCTAGAACTAGCCCCCTAGAGAAGTATTTATGGGTATGAGGACAATATAATGTCATTAAGGGTAGTTGGCAACACAGGATATGGTAATAACGGAAAAGATTTAGTCGCAGAGATTTCGGAAAGGGTTCCGTCATATGTGCAAATCGAAGCGTTAAAAAATGCATTTCCAAACGGTAAAGTAATCCGAAATGAGTTCTATTTAGGCTCGCTGGATGGCGAAGCAGGGCAATCATTAAAGATCGAAATTGATCCAATGAGTCCAAACTTCATGCGTGGCATGGACTTCAATACGGGCGAAGGTATTGGTGGAATTACAAAAATATTAATGAGGGCAAATAACTGGAAGGTTCCAGATGTAGCAGAGCATTTCGCGTCTTATCTGAAGCAAGATAGACCAGAGCCACCTATGAATCCTATTAACCCCAGTTTGGCCCAGCAGTTCCCGGTACAAAATCCTATACAACCCGAACAAGTTAAACAACGCCGGGTAATTGATGTAAATACACCACATGATGGCGAATACTTATACCTATCGGGAGATGGCGAAATCCTCGTCACAGTGCGCAGATATATCGAACGCACCCCAGCAGGGGAAATTGTTCGGGACAGTGACGGCAACGCTAAGAAAGAGTTTCGCCAGTTCCCTCGTCTGCCTGAAACGCGCCCTCTTTATAACCTGCCTGACATCGCGCAATCAGGTCGCATTATTTGGGTAGAAGGCGAAAAATGCGCAGATGAACTTACAAAGATGGGATACACAGCAACATGCACCATTGGTGGCGCAGGAATGCTATCCCAGAAAACAAAAGATAAGTTCGACTTTTCTCCATTGCAGGGCAAAGAGTTAATTATCTGGCCTGACAATGACGAAGCGGGTCTGAAACTGGCAAAGATTATTCAAGAGTTAGCCCAAAACGCAGGTGCAAAATCAATTACGATGCTCGTGCCGCCAAAGGGTAAACCTAAAAAGTGGGACGCAGCGGACGCAATTGACGAAGGTTTCGACATTGCCAAGTTCCTAAATGCTCCAGTTCATAAGGTTAAAAAGGCTCTATCTCTAAAAAATCCTAGTCTACTTGCCAGTGCGCAGTTTCAAGGTCGCGCACCAGATCAGAAGTTCTTAATCGGTGATACCCTTCCACTAGGCGTACCAGTCGTGTTCGCAGCAGCGGGTGACAGCGGTAAAGGTATGATGACGCTAGATCTAGCCATGAAGGTCGCTTCTGGCGAAGGCATGCAGAATGCATTCGGTGGTTTGGTCGCGCATCACGGCACAGCTATCATTCTCTCAGCAGAAGATGACCGTGACGAGCTACATCGCCGGGTCAGCAGGCTAGATCCCCTGAACAAACGTTCGGCTTATGAGCATGACCTTATCGTCGTTCCGCTACCAAACGAAGGCGGAGTGTTCCCAATTATGATGAAAGTGGACAACACCTACGCAACATCTCCAGAGTTTGAAAAGATTTATGAAGAAATGCTCGAAATCAAAGACCTCGCACTGGTCATTGTTGACCCGATGGCATCGTTCGTTCACGCAGATGTAAATGCCGATCCCGCAGCAGGTGCAGCTTTCATGGGTCTGTTGGCGCAAATCGCAACCGAAACTGGCGCAACTGTAATCGTCAACCACCACATGGCAAAGATCAGAGACAAAGATCCGATCACAACGCCAGAAGAAGCGCGTAACCTGATTCGAGGCACATCAGCTATCGTTGATGGCGTTCGTGCAGCGTTCGCTGTCTGGCAAGTCGATGAGGCCACAGCGCGGTCACGCTGCAAAGATATGAATGTACCGTTCACACGCAACGCAGTGTTTGATGGCGCAGTAGTGAAAGCCAACGGCCCTGCCAGTCGTGACATTCGACACTTTGTTCGGAATCAAGACACAGGATTGCTGGAAGATCGTAGTCAAGACATCCGTAATCTCGTAATGTCGCAAGTTGTTCGGGACCGACATGAATATGTCTATAATCTTATCGCAGATCGTGAAGCGCGGGGCATTCCTGTCACCAAAGGCGGTCAGCATGATGGCATTTGGGAAGCAATCAAGACCGCACCACATGACGATATGAATGCAGCTAATCTTAAAACTGTGGGTGAAAGCACAATTAAAAAAGCAGTTACGACACTGCAAAATGATAATCGTATTGATCAGTTCAAGCGAACCAGAAGCGGCCCACGAAAGTGGCTCGGAGTGGTCGGCGGAACTCTTAATCAAGAGGAAGATATGCTTGACTGACATGGGATAGTGTGGTAATTATCCCAAGTTAATCTAGGAAAAGGAGAAGCTATGATTACGGTATTTGAAGAAAGAAAACCAACGCTTGAAGAAGCGCAGCAGATCGTCGGGGGATTGGTAGAAATGGTTCGATCACCAACAAAACCCGATTGGCAAATTCTTGTGAACGAAGAAGGCTTGATCGAAGGTCTGCCATTTAACGAAGAAGCTACAGAGCTATGCGGAACTGGTATCGTCGGGCCTGCGGTTGTTCTCAAAGGCGAAGCCAAATGGACATAAAATCCATCGACACTATAATAAAAACTCTAAAACGAAAGGCCCATGTGCTTATTTACGATGGTAAGCGCATGGGCTTTCCTCATGGAAAGCAGCAAGGCGAAGAAATGTTCGCTTTGTTAGAAATGTTAGAACGAGCAGTAAAAAGGCAAAACGATGGTTAACATCTTAGATTCATTTACAAAGCTATACAAAAGACCGCCAACAGAATCCGAAATAGCTAGAATGTTGGAAATGACAAGAAAGCAAGAGGGATGGCGCAACAAACAAGACGAACCAAAAGAAGTCGTTAAACCGCGTGAACCAAAAACACCTACAAAAATAAATGATCAAAACGAATACAAATGGCCCAAACGTGCATCTGTTCGGGCTAAACAAGTCAATAGAATGCTAAATGATGAAATTACAATTGAACGCATTGCGCATTATTTAGACGTAAATGTAAGTCAGGTTATGAGCGACATCAGAACGTGGGACTTGCCACAGAAAAAAAATAAATAATTCGTGGGGGCGGCGTTATGGTTTCGAAATACAACGCAATATGTAACGCCCCCATAGTTTTTTACTAAAACTTAGGCTCAAAAACAACACCCTGTTCGTGCAGTTTGTTATAATAATTCAACTCCTTTGCCAACTCTGTTGACCTCGGATCGCCTTCCCATTCAGCATCGTCATACTCACGCTGCAAACGCTTAATTTCATCGCTCACAATTGCTAATCTATCATCCATTTTCGGGCCTCAACTTCGGTTTTAACACATATGAAACTTTATCGGACACAACGCATTGCATCATTGTACCCTCATATAACTCATAAATCTGATTATAAATCGGGTCGGCAAGACCCTGCAAAGCCTCTTGGCAATGCCGCTTCTTATCGTACAAAATGTAGGAAGTCGTAATCCTCTCAGCATCCATGCTGTAAGTAATTACAAGCGCAGTGAAATAATAAATCAATAGTCCACTCCTAACTTTACCATCCAATTCTGCAACGTCTGGTAATTACGAACACCTAACATCTTTGAAGCCTCGCCAATGTTCTTTGATCGGGTCAATGCTCTCTCAATGTAATTGCGTTTTACATTATCAATTGCACGATACACATCAAAGTCATCTGGCTCAATAACTTCAGAAATGTTCGGGTTATAATCGTTAACTGAACGCCATTGACTGTTAACCTCCAGATCATTCCGAATCTCGTCCTTAAACTCGTCCAAATCAGTTTGCGTCTTGATATCGCCAAGACGCTCCAACGTGTATTTCATGCACATTGTATTTTCTTCATAAGTCATAAATTCTTCTCCTCAAACCACTCATTTCTCCACATCATGATAACATGGTTATCAATGCATCGGCGCAACTCACGTTCAAAGCTATTCATGTCGCCCTTCATCAATGCAACCTCGGAATTGTTCGGGTAATGATTAGCATAATACTTTAATGAATCCTTTGCCGCGTCACACAACAAAGCTAAAGACTGATCCATAGCCTTGCGCGTGTTCGGGTAAACATTCCTATGCATTCGCACACTCCTCGCATTTGTCAAAATCACGCCCGTTGATAATGTAATGAACATTGCCATCCAATCGGGCCTTCGTTACCTCCTCACCGCAATCACACAATCGCGGCACCTCGCCGCCGCCAGCACACGCCTCGCAAGTCTTCTCCTCAACATCGATCTCGCCAATGTCACGACTGAAACTCTGAGGACGCGCAACCTCATACTCAACGGTCCCCGTACCTCGGCACTCGGAACACGGGTCCATGATCGGCGTCTCTTGCATCTCGATCAACATGTCTTTCATCTTACCAACTCGCTTGATAGGTAACGGTGTTCCAAGAATCGGAATCAATCCAAGCCGCAGCTTTCTCGAACGTCTGCGCATGCTCCTCAGCCTCGGCGCGGTACTCATCCCAGAACTCAGGCGAACCAAAAAAGAAACCAGTGCTGCCCTCATCATCAGGCAAATTACCGTCACGAATTGCGGCAGCAATACGGCGCAAATCCTCGGCACCCAAATCAATCGGTTGGCAATTATCCTCGTCATTCGCAAACACTCTCACGATGAAAGTGTGCAACGGCGCGAACTTGCGCCAGTAGCCAAGGTCAAGAACGTAAGACGTAACCTCAAACCCATCCATCTGTGGACGCTTTACCTCTAACGACCTACCGTTCTCATCGCGCTGCGAATGATCCCAAGAACTGACGAACTTGTCGCCGCGTAAATACATATCTAAGCCCATGATATTAAACTCCTCTTATATGCTAGACATCCCATACATATAATATAATTTATTCAGTGTCAATAAAAAAAATTATAAAAAAACCCCCAACTATTTCAAGTCGGGGGCTAGTCTAGTCCATGAAGCATGCTTGGGGAAACAATGATCGGAAACCCAAGCACCCCTCACATAGCATGGGATAAATCCCAAGTCAACAGGTTTCATCGGGGGAAACTCGCCCAGAATTGTAACGCATAAAAAAACCCCCGCTCGTTATCAGGCGGGGGCTTCATATTATTCGGGTTGTGTCAGGGTCTACCACCATTGATAATGACACCCCCAAATCCAGAGAACAACTAAACCGAACACAGCAACAGCAATAAAAATATCTTGCCAGTCGATCCGCTTTAGGTCGCTCTCCATTTCCTCAAGCAACGCAATCAGTAAATCTTTCTTGCTCATGCCGCTAACTCCGCATCTTTCGCCGCAGCGCGTAAATACCAATCATCAAGCCCAAAGTCTCGGTAGCCCTCCTCAATCATTTTATAGTAGCCGCCAGACGGTGTGCCCAGTGCGCCCTTGTTGCCGTTCATATCGTAAATCAACCAATTGCCGTTGATCTTGCGGCGGTCGTACAAAGTCGGGTAGCCCTCAAGTCGGTCTAACGCCCTCAAACAATCGTGCGTAATCTCCCACAAAACAACTGGTAAAACCATGTCAGCATCGTAGCGAAAGTCAGCCACTCCGCGAAACGTCAAACGGTGGTCAGGTAAATAAAAGCCGCCCATAGGCTTGGCATTAGGGCATCGCGCAGCCATAGCCTCGCGGTTCGTGTTCATTCCATATGCTAAATAATACATGTCTTCTCCTTTGCTAGAATAAAGGGGGCATTGCGCCCCCAATGTTATTTTGTGCGCCAAAAACGAACCGTTTTGCTTTCTTTGCAAATTGTTCGGGTTTTGTACTTAATGCCAAGTGTATTCGACACGGCATGAAGCTGCTGACGGTGCGTTTTACTAACCAAAACGCTATCGCCAACTTCCATTTTCTCCACAGCAAGGCGCAATGGGCTTTTCTCGCGCCCACGCCCCTCGCCATCTGGAATCGGAATACCTTTTTCAATCTCAAACATTAGCAGTTTCCTTCAAATGTTCGCGAATATCATCTTCAATCAGATCAAGCGCGTCCGTGATTAAATGATGCGTCAACTCTGACAGCGTTTCGCCATCAACCGTGTCAACGATAACCCTCTGAGCGTAACCGTGTGAACACTGAGCATCGTGCGCCGTGTAGCGCACAAATTGACCAATCACCCAACCGCGAATTTTGGCCTCTAACTTCATGCCTACGCCATAGCGAGACAAAGACTGGCGCAAATACGCAACGTTGTCCCTGTAGTGCTCCTCGCCCAAATAAGAGCCGTCCAACCAACAGCGGAAAAAGCGGCGGGTTGCGTGATTGCTATCTAATAGGTCGCCCTGTAGATCGCGGATGATTCGTGTTTTTGCTGTGTAATCCATGTGGATTCTGTAGCCTCCTTGCTTACTAGAATATACATCTTATATATGGGATAGTTTGGGACTGTCAATAACTTTTTATAAACTATTTTATATTAATTTACGTCAAAATAATTTACGTCAAAAGCTGACGTAAGTAACGTAACGTAGAATATGTAATAAAATCAACGGTTTAACGATTTACGGGAATTACGTTAAAAAGTCGTTTTGACGTAAATAACGTAATAAAATCAATAGGTTAATTTACGTTATCTACGTCACCCCCCTATAAGGGGGGGTATATACTAACCCCCCCCTGATGTTTTTTAACGCAGCGCAGCCCGATGCAATGTTGGGATATTTTGGGAAATGTAGCACTTGACCGCAGCAGCGTATCGGGTAGTATAACAGCAGGGGAACAAGTCGAGAAATTATTCGGGTAGAAGCACAAATGCCAAAGGTCGGAGAACAGATAGCAAAAGGGGAAAAGCGACTAACTCCCCCGCAGCAGAAGTTTCTTGATAACTACATTCACAAAGACATGACGCAAACCGCAGCAGCCAGAGCAGCGGGATATAAAAACCCGAACGTATCAGCCGTGCAGCTTCTCAATCATCCACGCGTAAAAGAACGCATGGAAGAAATGCGCCAAGAACTCGAAAGCAAGTACGGCGTAACAATAACCAAATCTGTTCGGGATATGCAGCGGTTGCGCGATGAGGCATGGGAGCAAGGCAACTTCTCCGCAGCTATCAAAGCAGAAGAACTTAGGCTAAAGGTCACGGGCCTCATGGTAGCGCGTAGCCATGTCACACACGAACACGTTGATAATCTCAGCAGGGATCAAATCGTAGAACAACTGCAAGAATTTATGGATCGTGCTAAAAATCGCATGATTGACGTAACACCAACAGAAAATCCCACAGAATCCGAACCAATCCCTATAACTGATTGTAACGGCGAAGCCGCAGAATAGCGGGAACTCTTGGAGGGGAGGGGCTTCCGCCCGCCCTCAGAGCCGTTTTCGGGGCCGTCTGGTCGGGGTTTCGGGTTTTCGGGGTGTCTGGGTGCCTAAATTGTTCGGGTTAACTCTTAGGGGCGCTCTGCGGCTCTCCGGGCATTCGGGATTCGGGCTTCCGGGTATAGTATAACCCGAGAAATTGTTCGGGTAAAGCTCCCCGGTAACATCTTCCCGTCGCTGGCCTGCCCGGAACTCCTTCCCGGTAAACTCCCGACGCATTCCCGGAACAACAACCCGAACAATTGTTCGCGCCCGGATGAATCCCCGGCAGTTTTACCCGGCACGGCCCGGCATAATTTTTTTTATATTTTGTGTTGACATATAATAATGTGTGGGATAATGTGGGATTACAGTCTAGTAGTGAGGAAAAAGAAAATGTTTTTTAAAATGATCGAAACAGGTAGGCAGTACGACACAGAGCAAGTGCTGAACACTCTTATCAAAGACAATGGCTCATATGACGATCAGTTTCTAAAGCACGACATCGTTTTTAGAGATGCATCGCGCAATATTGATGGAGTGATTGATTTTGACGACGAAGAAGATCGTGACGATTTCTTGGATTTTATTTGCAATAACGAAAATGCGCTGAAAGCATTTATTATGCGTCAGTACGACGAAGGTAATTATAAAATTGCAAACGATGTGGCCATTGATCAAATGCGCTATTACGCAGCCAGATATTAAGGAGAAAAACAATGAAACACTGGGAATTAGAGCATAACGGCGATTATCTTCGCATTGAGTGGAACGAGTCAGCAACTTTTAACTTGCAGACCCCGATCCAAGGACAGTGGGTCGATTATCATTGCTTTACTTGCTACGGAATCGACAACGAGCAAGAAGCCTTAGAGCATGCAATGGAAGTATTAGAGGGGGTGGAATAATGGAAACGATCACACTGGAGTTGCCCGAGTTTTGGGCAACCGCGCTGTTTTATGATGACACGAGCGGGTTTGAATATGAGGACGAAAAGCCTTTCCAAGAATTTTGCCAATGGGCAGTTAAAAACTACGGCACTTCTGAACCAGTTGATATGGATGAGGAGCCTCAATTCATGAGATACCATGACGCTGAACGCTTCGGTGTTCTTGCCTGCAACGTTCATTGCTATACTTTTATCGTGAACAACGGGAACCCGACAACGAGTGCAATGACAACACTTGCGCATACAATGAAATAAACAATCGGGCCTGATCCTTCGGGGTCGGGCTTTCGGGGTTCGGGCTTCGGGCTTCGGGGTTCGGGGTATAGTATATATACCTATGTATATATAACTACACACATATACACATATACACACGCATGATCGCGCGCGTTCTCTATAAATATAAAAAAAACCGATTTTCGCGCGTCAATTTTGGCGCGCTTTTTTTGTGTCGCGGCGTTGGTCAAATCAATAACCCGAACAATTGTTCTGGTTTATCCCACAATATCCCACAAAACCCCTTGTATTATGGGAAAAAATGGCGCATAAACTAGGTATAGGGCGACAGCTTTGCCCTACAATCTAGAAAAAAGGTAACAAAAACAATGACTTACACATTTGGAATAGAAATCGAAACAAGCGGCGTTTCAATAAGCCGCGTTAAAAATGCACTGGAACGCGCTGGAATTATCGGTTGCCAAGTAAAGCCAGACGGCACACCGAACGTTGACGCTGAAATCGTATTGCCACCATTGGGCAATCATCCAATTGCTGAGGACTATATCAAAAGCGTTTGCCGCGTTTTGGAAAACGTTGGTTGTGCAATCAATACATCATGTGGCTTGCACGTTCACATTTCAAACGCGCCATTAGACGGCGTAAACGCCGCAGATTTTACTGGTGCAAGCATTGCACACACTGAGGCGCGTGGTGGTTTTCTGTCAGCGCATGGTGAACCTATGGACGCCGTGGTGGTAAAGGACATCATGTATCGCTATGAGCGCCAGCAAGCAACGCTGGATAGTATGTTTGCACGTTCGCGCACCATGAACCGATACGCGCAACCATTGAGCGCATCGCGCATAGAAAACGCTTCAACAATTAGCGAATTAAATCATGGCAAATTCTATGCGATTAATCTCGACACATGGCGTAGTGGCACAATTGAATTTCGTCAGCATGGTGGCACAATTGACGCGGACAAAATTATCAATTGGGTAAAATTCCTTTTGAATTTCATCAACCACACAATTGAAAACCGCGTTGAAAATGGCACCAGAACAATTGTTCAAGATACGCCGGTTGGGCCATTTCGCAGAAATTCACGCGTTGGCGTTCAGTACACCATGATGCGCAATGATAATGGTGGCGTTTCAACGCGCGACATCATGGACGCAACCGGCTGTAGTGAGCAGCGCGTCCGCGCCGCTGTTACTGAAATCCGGCAGCGCGTTGGCGAAAGCGCGGTTGTCACCCACACGCAACAATCAAACGGCGCGTCATATGGTGACGGAACAGATCACACGCGCTACGAAGTGTTGACGGCGTTTCAGACAACCGACGGCGCTGTTCAATTGCGCGACGAAAGCGAGCGTGGCATCGCGTCAATATGGGCTGAAACATCCGACGACATATTTGAATATTGGCAAGAGCGAATAGAATACTTGGCGCGTTAAGCGTCAAGACCATGCCACAGCCACAGAGAAGCCCGCCTAGTGCGGGCTTTTTTGCTTTTCCAAGGTACCCTAAGAAAACCGAACAATTGTTCTAGAAACGGGGGATATGGGGGCCATGCACCCCCCCCTATATTCTGGCGCGTGTCGGACAGCACTTACACTAAGAAATCCACCTACAGTCACCACAAAAAAATTTTTTAAAAAAATCACAAGGTACCCTAAGCCCTTCAAGGTACCCTATGGACAAGGGACACCCCCTAAAGGTGGATGTCACCGTTTGTCCCTTCCAAGGTACCCTACGGCTTGACAAGGTACCCTAGACTGTCCCATAAAGTACCACATGTTAGTATAAGGAGAGGGCATATGAGGCCGAGTTTTATGCCTGTTGCAGGGTAAGAACTCTCATGGTGAGGGTTATTCTGCTCCGATTGGATTGCCGAAGTTATTGGAGATGGGGAAGAGTTATGCCGACATTTAGGTTGAGTTACGGTACGAGTTTAGAGTTTGATGGTCAGACTGCGGGAGAGGTTGTTCCGATTTTGCATGCGGGTCATGTTTTGGGATCTGGAGAGCGTGAGGATATTTTTTTGCGCAGGATGGCGATTGAGATGTGTGAGTGGAGTGGTGATCATTATTGTTTTACGGACCGGGATAGTTTGGCGCGTAGCATGATTCGTAATGGATTGTTGGAGATTATTGATTAAATTTTGAGTAGCTGTTAGGATGCGTGTTAGGTTCGTTTAGGAGAATTTATTGGATGCCTGCAGTTAAGACTGGAATGACTCCCCCGCCGATGCCCGGAATGCCTGCACCGATGCAGCCTATGGGTGGTATGCCGCCTTCACCGGGCATGCCATCTGCTCCCCCTCCGAATCCTTTTGCGCCTATGCCTCCGATGCCGTTGGCTGGGGGTCCACCTCCTCAGATGCCACCTATGCCTCAGGGTCAGCAGATGCAGGGATCTACGGCGGGTCGTCGTCGTCGTTTTGGCGATGCGTTAGAGGGGATGTTGGGTCGCAATCAGGGTTTGGGTGCGTCCATGCCACAGCCTCAGAGTGCGATGCCGCCCCAGATGATGCCACAGCAGCGTATGGTTGCGCCGGGCACTCCTATGATGCGTACTCCTCCGATGCAGTCTATGGCGCCTCGTCCTATGGCTATGGGTGGTGAGGTTGATATTTTTGGTTATGCTGATGGTGGTCCTGTACAGTATTTTGAGGATGGTGGTCCCCCTGTTTTGGGTGAGGGGATTGGTAGTATGGATGAGTATTATGACTTGGTTAAGGAGTCATCTTCGTCTGGTTTAGGTTCTGGTTCTGATTTGAATGTTGTTCGTAGCGGTGAGCGTTACAAGGTTGTTGATTCTTCGGGTAATCCTGTTTCGTTTAATGCGCTTTTTGGTCGTGATGATTTAGACCCGACGGTTCAGGCTGGTTATGGCAGTATTTCTGCGGCTAAATCTGCGATTGAGGGTCAGGGTTTTGATTATATGGGTGAGGCACGTTCTGGTTATTCGTCTGATCCTGCTCGTGAGTCTATGGTTCGTTCTAATTTATTGAATGCTGGCTATGAGGATTTGGGTGATGGTCGTTACCGCAGCACTCGTGGTGCTGTTATGGATATGGCGGACATTATGAATTATCGTTTTGGTGATAATGTTCTTAACTGGGAGGGTAGTGACGAGACAGGTTGGACTCCTGTTCGTGTTTATGTTGGTGAATATGAGGCACCTTCTCAGGCTTCTGTTTCTGTGGATAAGGTTACTTCTGCTCCTGTTTCTACGATTACTGGGGCGCAAGCTGGTGCTGGCAGTGCGGTAGGTGCTGGTGGTAATTTTGGCACTGGTAGTTATACGGCTGCTCCTGTTGATCCTAGTGAGGTTAATGAGATTGATTACAGTCAGTTTACTGGTGATGTTGGTAGGACGACTGGTGGTTATGACACTGTTGATCCTGAGACTGGCGTTGTTACGCTGGGTACGCGTGAGCAGGCTGCATTATTTGGCCCTAAGGTCAACATTCCTACGAGTGTTTCTCAGTATATGACTGATCCTATTACGGGTGGTTTAACGACGAGTTACGGTCCTGAAATGGTTGCTACGAGTCCTATTGGGGCGATTAAATTGCCTGCGCGACCTGTTGAGATTGATATTTTTGATTTCTTGAGTACGCCGACTTATGGGACGATGTATTCTGGTATTGCGCCTATAGATACTGGTGATGTTGATCTTTATGGGTATGGCGATGTGAATAATATGCGTATGGGGGGAGAGGTATCTGGCCCTTTCGGCGGTGATTCTGTTCCTCGCAGCACTATGATTGCTGATCAGCCGCATATGTTGGCGTATATTAATCAGGATGAGGAGGCTTTGCTTCGTAGTTTTGGTGGTTCAGGCATTTCTGGTCCTGCTGGTATCCCGAGTTATCCGCCTGAAAGTGTGATTAGCAGGGATTATGCTGAGATTAACAAGGTGAGGGATAGTCTAAAAGATATGGCGAAGAGCGATAATGATGACAGTTCTTCAATTGGTCCATCTGGAAATGTAAGTTTAGATGCGATTGCGAATGCTGCCGTTCAGGCGGATGATAATACGAGTTTCAGCTATGGCGGGAATACTTTTGACAATGTAGCTGATTATCACGATGCGATTTTTGGCGGCGATGATGATTCAAGTTCTGTAAACACGAGTGCGAAGGACGCTGATCTTGGTGTTGGTGGTTCTGACAAGACTGTAACGGTTGCGGATTTAACATCTGGGACTGGTACGACCACGTATGACACTGGTGGTGGCAATGTGACTGTTGCGACTGGTTCTAGCATTGATGATATTTTGAATACTGCGTCATCTGGTAATGCCGGATCGTCTGTGATTAGTGTTATTGATCCTGTTTCTGCCCCTGTATATACGGATCGCCGTGGGAATCAGCATGACTCGCAGGCGGCGGCTGACACGGCTGATCGTGCGTTTGCTGCGCAGTTACGTTTGTATGGTTCTGGTCAGCAGGGAATAGATAGTTTTTCTGCTACGGCTCGTGAATCAGGTATTTTTGACAGTCCAGAGCAAGCGAATCGAGCCGCTGCTAGGGCTTACCCAACGTATCTTCAGAATTATCCAGAGGGTCGTGAGATTAATATCTTTGATCCGTCACCAATTACTTACAGCGACATTGCTGGCGTTGGCGGTCTTCCACCTTTAGGTGATACTAGAGGCGGTGTTTTAGGAGTTCAGCCTATAACATCTATGAATGACCCTGACATTACTCAATTTCTACCTGCATCTTCTCGAGGGATAGAGACGTATGGCATTGACGATAATATACTTGACCTTAACGTATCTAAGGCTGGTCGGAACCTTGATGCTGACATGGACCCATTTGATCGTGATCGTGTTACTAATGTTCCACTTACGGATGATGATATGGGGCTTCCAAGTGGTCCTGTTTCTGATCTGGAGCGTGGATTGGGTGCTCCATCTACTGTTCAGGATTTTGCTCCGCCAGAAGCTGGTTATACTTCGCTCTCTGAGATTAAAAATCGTATTTCTCGCGCTGAAGGTACGGCTGATGAGGGCGGTTATGGTCGTCTTCTTGGTGGTCAAGAGGGGCGCTTTGGCGTTGATTTAACGAACATGACGGTTCAGGAGGTCTTGGACTTCCAGAATCTGCGTGGCAAAGATTCTTATGCTGCTTACTCTCAAGGCGTTAACACGCAGCGTGGCATGACTCGTGCAGATGGTTCTGGTGTTATTTCTACGCCTGCTGGTAAATATCAGGTTGTTGGCTCTACGTTGCAGTCCTTGGTTGATCAGGGAATTGTTGATCCTAATGCTAAGTTTGACGAGGGCACTCAGGAGCGTATTGGTACGCATTTGGTTATGAATGACTTGGCTGGCGGCAAGGGTCTTTCTGATTTGAAGAGTGGCAAGTTGACTCCAGAAGAGTTTGAAGCTGCGCTTGGTAAGCAGTTTGAGGGAATTTCGCGTGGCTTGGATAAGGGCGCAGGTTCTACTGCTCTTACGATTGGTGCTGCGAGTGAGACTGGCAGACAGGTTGAGCAAGGTCGTCGCGATGATAATGTTGAGAAGATCAAGCAGCAAATTGGCGATCAGGCAGAGCCGACTGGCATAGAGTCAATTTTCTATGACGTTATTGGTGGCTTGGGCTTTGGTCTTGGCAAGCCTTTGGCTGACAAGCTGCGTGGCTCAAGCCGTGAGAATCGTCAGGCGATTATTGATCAGCATGTGTATGCGCTACAGAATGGCGCAACACCGAAGACTGATGAGGATGGCAACTACATTGGGTTTGACATAAGCACTATGGATACCTTTGCAGATAAGGTTCTTGCGGCAGATGATATTATGGCCTTTATGCCGCCGAGTTCTGAGGCATCTTCATTTACTGTCACACAGGATATGATTGATTCACTAAGGGGTTCTGGCCTGAATGCACAAGCTGACGCTCTTACAGTTGGTCAGACGTTAAGTCTTCCTGCATATAGCAATCCTGCATATAAAGCTGACGCAGATGGTGATGGTGTTTCAGATTATGATCGCTTCCAGCAGGTCTTTGGCGCACAATCAACTGCTGCGAGTGCAGATCCTACGGGCATGTCAACGGAGCAAGGATTTATTACCTCAGATGGTAAAGAGTTCTTTGTTGATGCAGGTGGCAATGTAGTTGAGATTACAGACGGAACTGTTCCACTTGAAGTTGGCGGCGGTCAGAACGTTGCCGAGGCTCTTGGTGTGACTGAAACAACCACTGGCGGTGACGATGGTTCTGAAGAGATAAAGAACTACACAACTGATGATGATGGAAACAAGGTCTGTAACGATGAGGGTTATGTTTACAACTCTGATACAGACATGTGTGAGCCACCTGCGGAAGAGGAGAAGTCTGATACGGTATCATCTCCAATTGGGATAGGTATTCCATCATCTCGTAGATTTGATGATATTATGGCGCGCATTACAACGCGTGCGCCTAAGATTGCTCCGATTTCTGCGAACATTCGTCCTATGCAGGATGGTGGAATGGCGGGTTTAAATCGCACTGCGGATAACTTCCTGAAAGCTCTTGCGGGGTAATTTATGAATGATCTTAGTGATTTTACTAAGTATCTAACCGACGAAGAGTTAGCGAAAGTCGCTCCCATGTTGGAGCGGCTTAAAACGTTAGATGATAGGTCGGAAAAGCACGACAACTTTATGAATTTTGTAAAGCATGTTTGGCCTCAGTTTATTGAGGGCAGGCACCACAAGATTTACGCTCAGAAGCTGCAGGATGTAGCGGATGGAAAGTTGAAGCGTTTGATTGTGAATATGCCGCCTCGACATACGAAGTCTGAGTTCGCGAGTTATTTGTTTCCAACGTGGCTGATGGGTAGACGGCCTGATTTAAAGATTATTCAGGCGACTCACACGGCTGAGTTGGCTGTTGGCTTTGGTCGTAAGGTTAAAAATCTAATTGATAGCGAGGATTTTCGTGATGTTTTCCCTAATGTCAGTCTTGCAACAGATGCGAAAGCGAGTGGCCGCTGGAGTACAAACGGTGGTGGCGAATATTACGCGGTTGGCGTTGGCGGTGCGCTTGCGGGTCGCGGTGCTGACCTCGCGATTATTGACGATCCTGTTTCGGAACAAGATGCGTTAAGTGTAACTGCGTTAGATAATATCTACGAATGGTACACTTCTGGTCCTCGACAGCGTTTGCAACCCGGCGGTGCGATTATTATTGTTATGACACGATGGTCGATTCGTGATCTAACAGCGAAGGTTTTGCAGAAGCAGAGTGAAAAAGGTGCTGATAAGTGGGAAGTTGTAGAGTTTCCTGCAATTATGCCCAGTGGCGGTCCACTCTGGCCTGAATTTTGGTCTTTAGATGAGCTTGAGGGCGTAAAAGCATCTATTCCGGTGAGCAAATGGAATGCTCAGTATATGCAGAACCCGACTGCAGAAGAGGGTGCGATTATTAAAAGGGAGTGGTGGAACCTCTGGGAGAAAGATGATCCCCCACCTTGTAGCTATATTATCCAGTCTTACGATACTGCGTTTAGTAAAAGTGATAGGGCTGACTACTCTGCCATAACAACTTGGGGTATTTTTCACCATGAGGAGACAGGTGAGGATCATATTATTTTAATTGATGCTGTTAGGGGCAGGTGGGAGTTTCCTGAACTAAAGAAAGCGGCTCATGATCTTTGGGGAGAGTTTGACCCTGATATGATTTTAATTGAGCAAAAAGGTTCTGGAATGCCGTTGACGCAGGAGTTGAGGCGTATGGGTATTCCTGTAACTCCGTTTACTCCGGGTCGTGGCGCTGACAAGTTTACGCGAATGCATGCCTGTGCGCCAGTGTTTGAAAGTGGTATGGTGTGGGCACCTGAGACTAATTTTGCTGATGAAGTGTTGGAAGAATGTGCCGCATTTCCCAATGGTGAACATGATGACTTGGCGGATTCGATGACTCAGGCTATACTGCGTTTTAGACAGGGTGGTTTTATCACCACTCCGAGTGATTATGACGATGAAGAAGAGGCCGCGTTTATGCGGCGTAAACGCGAATATTATTAGGAGGCTTTTATGGCACAAAAAGAAGCAATCATGAGAGCGATCATGGAAGCTATGGGCAGTTCTGCACCGATGACATCGAAGCGTCCGAAAGCGCGTCCAATGTCAGACGCTGATCGTATGCGTCAGCGGCGTATGGATCGTGCTGGTATGTTGGAGGCTTTAGAGGCTGGTGAGATGGGTCAGATGTCTGATGCCGACCTAGATCGTTTGCGCAAGAAGCTGGGCATGATGAGCGGCGGTGCTGTTAAGAAATATGAAGCTGGTGGCGCTGTAAGAAGCAATAAGAAGAAGCCAAAGATGGGCTGTGTCATGAAGGGACGCGGCGGTAAATATAAGGGTCAGAGATAATGCCAAATACTCCTAAAAAATATAAAGGTTTTTCAAAGTTACCTGAAGCGGTTCAACAAAAGATGGACCCTAAAGCGGCTATGAAATATATGGAAGGTGGCGCGGTAGGAGTGGAAAATGTTAAGCCAAAAGCAAAACCATCGCAGCCGGGGTCAAAACGTCCACCTAAACGTCCCAATGCTATGGATGGACGCCGCAAGGGTGATATTAAAACAGAAGAGCTTTTAGCTGGTATGACCAAAGCGGAGATAAACGCTGCCATTAATTCTGGTAAGAACCCAAAGAAAAAGTCTCCTTTAAAAGTTAAAGTTAGCCCATCTAAATCTACAGGAGCGTTAGCAGAGTTTGTTAAAGACGCTGCAAAGTATGGGGTATTAGGTGGTTCAGCCGCGACGGCAAGCAAAGCAGCTAAGAAAGTGCTTGGCATGAAGTATGGTGGTGAAGCTCGTGTTCGCGAAATGTCTCGTGGTGGTGGTGCCGCTGTATCAGGTACTAAATTTACAGGGTGTAAATAATGGCAAAAATCGTTATCAACATTGACATGGAAGAGTTGTCTTCTGGCATTAACCAAGTTGTTGATGACGATTATGAAGACGACTTTGCTTGCCCTCTTGTGACCCACGACAAGGAAACAAATGAGGATCACAAGCAATATGCTATGGATGAGTTTTCATATGGCCCATCCCCCAAAAACTGGGAAAAGAAACCAGAGAAGTGTGGAATTTGTGAATACTATGACATCCGTAGTGAAATGATGGGCTGCATTGAGCAGGGCATGGGCGATTCATATGGTGTAGGATACTGCACGAAACTTGACTTTGTTTGCTCCGCCGAGAATATATGCAATGCGTATGAGGCAGGCGGTCCTATGACAGATTACGATGATATTGATGAGATGGAGCCTTTAGAGGGCGGATCGAAGGATATTTTTTAATGAAGTTGGGGCGAGGGATATCCGATGGGACACCTCCCAGCCCATTGGTGCAGACGCTCCCTCAGAGTTACTGCTCCTTGATGGTAGAGCGCTCCTCGCTCCAACACCTAAAGGGAAGTTAAAATGGCTATTGAACGTGATGCAGGTCCGGGTGGAATGATGGGGCAAGAAACCCAGATTGAAGGTGAGGATTTTCTTGTAGAAGAACTAGGTCAGTCTCCCGGCATTTATGAGTTTGATGATGGGTCTGCCATTGTTGGTGAATACACTGAGATGGAAGAAACTCAGGCGATTGCGTTTGACTCAAACCTAGCAGAATTTATGGATGACTCTGATCTTGGTCAGATTTCATCTACTTTGACTGGTAATATTGATGATGACTTTTCATCTCGCCAAGACTGGGAAGACACCTACAAGCAAGGCTTAGAGTTTCTTGGCATGAAGTATGAAGAGCGTGTTGAGCCATTTGAGGGTTCATCTGGCGTTATTCACCCGTTGCTTGCTGAGAGTGTAACGCAGTTTCAAGCGCAAGCGTATCGTGAAATGTTGCCTGCGAGTGGCCCAATTCGAACACAAGTTGTTGGTGCGCAGAACGAAATGCTTACAAAGCAGGCAGAGCGCGTCAAAGACTACATGAACTATATGATTACCTACGAGATGGAAGAGTATGATCCTGAAATGGATCAGATGTTATTCTATCTTCCAGTCATTGGTTCTACGTTTAAGAAAGTTTACTTTGATCCGTTAAAAGGTCGTGCTGTTAGCCAGTTTGTTCATGCTGAAGACTTAGTTGTGCCTTATGGTGCAGTTGACTTGGCGACAAGCCCACGCATTACGCACGTAATTAAGATGGATTCAAATGAGGTTCGCAAGTTGCAGCTTGCAGGCTTCTATCTCGATGTTGACTTGCCAATGAATGGTGAAGCTGGCGAAAACATGAGCGAAGTCCAAGAGACTATCAATGAAATCCAAGGCGTACATCCAAGCAATGCTTCAGTAGAGCTAACGCTATATGAAATTCATACAGACTTGGATTTGCCCGGTTTTGAGGATATGGATCAGGAAGGATCACCAAGTGGTTTGAAACTTCCTTATATTGTAACGGTTATTGAGAACACAGGTCAGATTCTTGCGATTCGTCGCAACTATTCTGAGTCTGATCCTATGATGAAGCGGAAGCAGTATTTCGTTCACTACAAGTTCTTGCCGGGTCTTGGTTTCTATGGACTTGGCTTGACTCACATGATTGGCGGGTTGGCACAAGCATCTACCTCTATACTGCGTCAACTCATTGATGCGGGTACGCTTTCCAACTTGCCTGCGGGTTTCAAGGCTCGTGGAGCGCGTATTCGCGACGAGGATAGCGCCATACAACCGGGTGAGTTCCGCGACATTGATGTTGCAGGAACGGATATCAGAAGCTCCTTGATGCCCCTTCCCTTCAAGGAGCCTTCTGGTACCCTTTATAACCTTTTAGGCACTCTCGTGGACGCAGGACGCCGCTTTGCGGCTATGGCTGATATGAAGATTGGTGAGATGGGTGGAGACACGCCTGTAGGCACTACAATGGCGATTATGGAGCGTGGCACGAAAGTGATGTCTGCGATTCATAAGCGCATGCATTATTCGCAAAAAATTGAGTTCAAACTTCTATCAAAGGTATTTTCTGAGACAATTCAGATGTATCCTTATATGCCGTCTGCAGAGTTTGGACCTGAAGTCTTTGCGCAGGACTTTGATGCACGAGTCGATGTACTCCCCGTAAGTGACCCTAACATCTTCTCTATGGCCCAGCGCATTGCTCTTGCGCAAACCCAATTGCAGCTTGTTCAATCTAATCCACAGATCCACGGTGGGCCTCAAGGATTGTACCAAGCGTACCGTAAGATGTACGAAGCCTTGGGCGTTAACAACATCGACGCGATCTTACCACCCCCACCACAGCCTATGCCTATGAACGCTGCGATGGAGAATAAGATTGCGTTGACTGGCGGCATGCCGCAAGCATTCCCGCAGCAAGACCACAAGGCGCACATCGAAACTCACTTGGCGATTATGTCTACGCCTGTTGTTCAAATGAACCCGCAGGCTATGGCAACGCTTCAGGGGCATATTCAAGAACACATTGGTATGCTTGCTGAAGCACAGGCGCAGCAGATAGTTATGGAGCAAGCAGGACCAGAGGTTCAGCAGAACCCAGAGGCTATGCAGATGCTACAGCCTGCGATAGAGCGTCAAGCGGCTATACTGATCGCGGATCTTACAGAAGAGTTTACGCAGTCTGTTGAGCCAATGCCTCAAGGCGAAGACCCGCTTGTTGCGATCAGGCAACAAGAATTGCAGTTAAAAGCGGCAGATATGCAGCGTAAGTCTTCAGAATTTGATGCGAAGCAAGAACTTGAGCGTGAGCGCGAAATGATGGATGCGCGATTAGCTGAAGAACGTCTGAATCTACAGCAAGATGCTTTAGAGGACAAAACACGAGTCGCAGAGGATAGAATCCAAACTCAACGCGACATTGCGACTCTCAATGCACAAATGAAGGGGGTTCAGTAATGACCAGTAGTGTACGCGCAAAAATGATGGAAGTTGAGAAGGAGAAGAAAATTGCCACTCGCCAACGGGAGGAGTCAAGCGATAATAAGCTCCAACATCAGAAAGCTAGTGTCGGAGGGGTATCCGCGAAAGCAAGCGGTGGCGATAGCATTGGCGGAGTCGAAAAAGTCAGAGCGAGGACAGGAAAAGGCCACTTCGTTAAAGACGACCCCAACACCCCAGAAAATGAAGCGTGGGTCGAAAAAACCCCAAAAGCCTCTGCAAAGAAAAAAGCCCCAGCCAAAAAGAAAGCCGCTAAAAAAAGCTAATGGCGGCGCGGTTAGCAGATTTAGCTCAATAGCCAGACCCCAAAGATTTCAGGGTGTTTTATAAACCTGTGGGATAAATACTTGTGTTTCCCGATAGATCGTATAAAGTTCTAGTGGGAGACACGCATGGACGCACTACATTTAGCCGATCACCTCTACAAAAAGTTACGCCAACGCCGTGAAGACATACAGGTGTCTTTGGGGACTGGTAATATTGGTTCTTTTGATGAGTACAAATATGCTGTTGGGCAGATCAAAGGCTTAACGTTCATGGAAGATGAAATCAGATCAGCAATGAAGGCGATTGAGTACGCGGATGACTAAAAAACTGTATGTGCCCGAACATGTGGCAAGAAAAGCAAGCAAACCTGCAGGTATGGAAGACCTTCCAAAGCCTGTAAAAACAGCTTTTGGCAAAGATAAGTCTGAAAGTAAGAATGAAAATGATCCATCAGAAATGGATTCATCAGCATTAGAGCGACTACCGCAACCTACTGGGTACCGCATGCTTATCATTCCTTATTATCCAAGTGAGAAAACCAAGGGCGGATTGTATGTTCCAGATCAAATTCGTGACCGTGAATCGTTTGCAACGGTTGCTGCTTATGTTGTTAAACTAGGTCCAGACGCATACCAAGACTCCCAAAAATTCCCAACAGGGGGCTGGTGTTCTGAAAAAGATTGGGTTCTTATAGGAAGGTATGCTGGAAATAGGTTTAAAGTGGAAGGACTTGAGGTTCGTATTATAAATGACGACAATATTATAGCCACAATCCTTGACCCGAAAGATATTTCATATGTATAGTGCAAACAAAGGAGACAGGTTTCATGCAGGCTGAAGCTCAAGAACAAGAATTTGAAGAAACAACATCTGTAGAGTTGGATGACGACTCTGATGAGGTTATTGAAACTGCCTCCGATGATGAACAAACCCGAACAAATGTTCAGGATGATGATGAACTTGACCAGTATAGCGAGAATGTCCAAAAGCGTATTCGTAAGCTAACTGCCGCTCGCCGTCAGGCTGAAGAGGAGGCTTCTGCTGCAGTTCAGTACATTCAGCAAGTCCAAGCTCAAAACGAGGAATATAAAAAGCGTCTATCCACGGTAAATACTGGATATATGTCTGAGTATGAGGGGCGCATCTCCTCTCAAGAGGCTCAAGCAAAACGTGCTTTGACCGAAGCATATGAAGCTGGAGACTATGATAAAGTAGCAGATGCACAGCAGGCTATTTCTCAAATTGCTATAGAAAAAGAACGTCTTCGTGTTCAAAAAGGTCGATCACAGGCTCAAGCTGTTCAACAACAGCAAGTTCCACAGCAGCAGCAGCAGCAACCACAGCCACGCCAACAGCAGCGTGACCCGAAGCTAGAGTCATGGATTGGTAAGAATAAGTGGTTTGGTCAAGATAAAGTTATGACAGGTGCGGCTCGTGCAATTCACGAGACACTTATTGCTGAAGAGGGATATGATCCGACTTCAGATGAATATTATGCAGAAATCGACAAGCGTATGCGTCGAGAAATGCCTCAAAAGTTTCAGGGTGATAAGAAAAGCGTCCAGTCTGTCACACCTGCTGGGAGCGGTAATCGTTCCTTAAAAAGCGGACGGAAAAAACAAGTGGATCTTAATCCCGGTCAAGTACGCTTGGCTGAAAGATTAGGAGTTCCCTTGGATAAATATGCTGCTCAAGTAGCTAAACTTGAAAATCGGAGAAACTGATATGGCAGATCGTACCTCACGCGACACACAAACGCGGGAGCGCCAAGAGCGCAAAGTTTGGAGGCCCGGATCGGCTTTAGAAGCGCCGGAACCCCCTTTGGGGTATAAACATCGTTGGATTCGTGAATCCGTGATGGAGTTTGATGACAAAACCAACGTCCACAAGCGGCGGCAAGAAGGATACGACCTCGTTCGTGCCGAGGAATATCCAGAATACTCAGGTCCAGTTGTAGACGAGGGGCGCAACGCAGGCACTATTGGTGTCGGCGGTTTAGTTCTTGCCCGAATCCCCGTCGAGTTGGCTGATCAACGTAATCATCACTACCAAGGCGTTACACACAACCAAATGGAAGCTGTTGATCGCGATTGGATGCGCGAAAATAACCCCGCGATGCCTAAATTGGCACCGCAGCGTAAATCCTCTGTGAGTTTCGGCTCACGAATCAAATCTGATGGAGAATAAGGATGTCTAACTACGACGCACCTTTTGGCCTTCGTCCATCACGTACAAGCATTAGTTCTCAACAACAGAACCGCTACCGTATTGCTTCAGGCTACGCGACTGCTATTTTCCAAGGCGACTTAGTTGCCATGGTAACTGGTGGTGGCATTGAGCGTGTTGCTGCAGGTGGTTCAGGACTGATCCTTGGCGTGTTTAATGGCTGTAACTATACAGACCCGACGACAGGCAAACCAACATGGTCAAACTACTATCCCGGTAGTGTGGCTGCATCTGACATCATTGCAGACGTAATTGATGATCCAAGTGCAACATTCGAAGTACAAGCAGACGCTGCATTCCCTGTAGCTGATCTTGCTGGCAACTTCGACATCGTTGACAATTCACCTGTAGGTGAAACCACTTCTGGTGGTTCTCGCATGGAATTGGACGTAACAACTGGCGCAACAACAGCAACATTGCCGTTGAAAGCCATTGATATTTCTCAAGATCCTGAGAATAGCGATGTTTCATCGGCAAATACAAACGTAATTGTCAAAATTAACAACCACCTGTTCAGTGCTGGCACTGCAGGTCTGGCATAAGGAGAGGAGTGATTCATGGCTATTTCACGTTCACAACTCGTTAAAGAACTAGAGCCGGGCCTTAATGCTTTGTTCGGAATGGAGTATGACCGCTATGAAAATCAGCATGCGGAAATCTACGACACAGAAGCATCAGATCGTGCTTTTGAGGAAGAGGTTATGCTGGTCGGATTCGGAAATGCTCCGACGAAGAATGAAGGTTCTGGTGTCCAGTTTGATAACGCAAATGAAGCATACACTGCTCGTTATACACACGAGACAGTTGCGCTTGCATTCGCACTAACCGAAGAAGCTGTTGAAGATAACCTGTATGACCGCCTTGGTGCGCGTTATACTCGTGCTTTGGCTCGTTCTATGGCTCACACAAAGCAAGTTAAAGCTGCTGCTACGCTCAATAATGCGTTCGATAGCAACTTTACTGGCGGTGACGGCAAAGAACTTTGTGCAACTGACCACCCACTAGCTGGTGGTGGTACGTTCCGCAACGAACCTTCGACTGCTGCTGACCTCAACGAAACATCACTTGAGAATGCTCTTATCGACATCTCAACATTCGTTGACGAACGCAACATGATCATTGCTCTGCGTGGCACTAAGTTGATCATTCCACCACAACTGCAATTCGTTGCAGATCGTTTGTTGGAATCAACTTTGCGTGTTGGCACAGCAGACAATGATGTTAACGCGATCCGTAACATGGGTATGCTTCCAGAAGGTTACAGTGTTAACCACTTCTTGACCGACCCAGATGCGTTCTTCATTAAGACTGACGCACCTAATGGCTTCAAGCATTTTGAGCGTTCACCAATGCGCACAAACATGGAAGCGGATTTCGACACAGGCAACATGCGCTTTAAAGCTCGTGAGCGTTATAGCTTCGGCTATTCTGACCCACGCGCAGTATTCGGTTCACCCGGAGCGTAATCTGTGCTACAGTAGGGCACGACATTGTTCATGTTTTGCTCCTTACTTAGAGGCGGCTTTCAGTCGCCTCTTTCTTTTTGTTTTATTCTTCTGTATTGTTTAGGCATCCCTGACAGTCGCATGGTGCGGCTGACACTTGCCACGACAGGAGATTGACATGGCTACTTCAACTTTTTCCGGCCCGGTAAAAAGCAATTCCGCTTTTTGGGGCAATCCAATCCTTTTCGCAAACCTGCCTGCGGCTGCGGCTGCTAACGAAGGTTATATCTATTACGTTTCCGACGCCCGTAAGGTATCTGAGACGGCTGGCAATGGCACGGGTAACTTGGTGTTTTCAGATGGAAACAACTGGATTCGCGTAGATACTGGCGCAACTGCCACCGCATAAGGAGAACTTAAATGGCTGGTCCAGTAAAGGCATATAATTGGGCGCAGGGAACATCTGCGGCTGTTGTCGGTCCCGCACGTTCGCGCATTCGTCAAATTGTAATTTACGCTGCTGCGGCTGGCGCTTTTACGATTAAAAACGGGAGCGGTTCGGGAGAAACTCTGATTACGCAAACTTTTCCAGTGGGTATGCACCATCTGAATATTCCAGATGATGGCATTTTGGCTGGTAGTGGCGCGTATATTAGTGCTTTCACAGGGTCCAGCAACGAACTGACAATATTTTTGTCATAAGGAGTCAAGATGGCTGGGAATGAAGTCAAAGCGGTTCACAGACACGATTCTGGATCGTTTGCTTCAGGTCGCGGTCGTTTAATGGGCTTTATTATAAATCACGACACAGGCGCGACAGATCAAGCATTTATTTATGACAATGCTTCTGCCGCGTCTGGAACTGTTATTTTAGAGTTAGATGAGTCTGGAAAAGGAGTTTTTGGAATGGAAATTCCGGGTGATGGGATAATTTTTGAGAACGGACTTTGGGGTGTATTACCAAACAATGTAACGCTAACTTTGTTTGTGCAGAGGTAAAATGGCTCGTAAAAAAGAAAATTCGATACGCAAAACCACTGGTAAGGGCGGTAATTATCGTAAGACCAAATCAGGGGCTGGCATGACCAAAAAGGGTGTTGCCGCGTATAAAAAAGCAAATCCCGGCTCTAAGCTCAAGACTGCTGTAACTGGTAAGGTCAAAAAGGGTAGCAAAGATGCAAAACGGCGTAAATCTTTCTGCGCACGTTCTGCGGGTCAAATGAAAAAGTTTCCAAAAGCGGCGAAAGATCCTAATTCACGCCTAAGACAAGCGAGAAAGCGGTGGAAATGCTAATGGCGGATAAGAGTGTCCACGATTTGGAGTTGGAGCTAGTGAAGTTTCAAACGCAGCAAGATCATTTAGTAGACAGCGTAGATAAGCTGAAAGACGACATGAAAGAAGTCAAAATCATCCTGTTTCAAGCGAAGTGGATGATTGTTGGTGCTTTGCTTGTAGCAGGGCTGATGAATAGTGATATGCTTATGGAAGCAATCATAGGGTTGGCAAGATAATGGCGATTGGTCGCTCTCAAATGTCTCAACAGGTGGCAAATCCACCTATGAAGAGAAAGGTGAAGAAAAATGCCAAAAGACGCATGCTACCGAAAGGTAAAAGCAAGGTACAAAGTTTTTCCAAGCGCATACGCAAGCGGCGCAATCGCTAAATGCCGAAAAGTAGGCGCAAAGAATTGGGGAAACAAAAGTAAGAAAAAGCCTGTTAATAAGGCCATAGGTGGTGAGATAATGCCGTCAAATGAGTTTCGTAAGCGTCCAGTGCGCCGTATGTTAGGTGGCGGAGAGGCGATTGCAAATGGATGCGGCAAAGTAATGACAAATCGTCGTAAAGTGACAAAGTTGAGCTAATGGCTGTTCGTAAGACAAAAAAAGGTGCTGCACTCAAGCGTTGGTTTAAAGAGGACTGGAAGGATGTCCGTACTGGCAAGGCTTGTGGTCGCAAAAAGGGAGAAAAGCGAGGCACACCATATTGCAGACCAACAAAGCGTGTAAGTTCTAAAACGCCAAAAACCGCGTCAGAGATGACATCGACTGAAAAGGGTAGTAGAATAGCCCAAAAGAAGCGTCTTGGACAACCTGCAGGAAAACCGAAGCGCGTTAAGTCGCTTAAAAGGAAGAAGAAATGACCGTATCAGGCTCAACAGACTTTGAATTAGATGTAGCAGAGTACATCGAAGAGGCTTTTGAGCGGTGTGGCTTAGAAGCCCGTACAGGTTATGATTTGCGCACAGCGAGGCGTTCTTTAAACCTTATGTTTGCAGATTGGGCGAACCGTGGCCTAAATCAGTGGACAATTAAGCAAAGGACTATCACAGCGATAGAATCTGATGGCGATTATACGCTAGATGGGGATGTTATAGACATTTTGTCCGCAGTTGTTCGCCGTAGTGGTACAGATTATTCTGTAGATCGCATCAGCCGCGACGAATACATAGCAATTCCAACAAAAACAACTGAAGGTCGTATTACTCAGTTCTTTGTTGATCGGCAAATAACGCCTGTTTTGAAGGTTTGGCCTGTTCCAGATAACAGTACAGATATCATTGTATATGATTGTCTAACTCGTATTGATGATGCAGATACTCAAACAAACACTGCAGATGTTCCATTTCGCTTTTATCCATGTCTTTCAGCGGGATTGGCATATTACATTGCACTAAAACGTGCGCCGGAGCGCGTTCAAATGTTAAAGGCAGTGTATGAAGAAGAAATGCGCCGCGCGATTGACGAGGACAGAGATCGTGCATCTTTCCAAATAACACCAAGTTTAAGGAATTATCGCATTGTCTAAATTTGCAACAGGTAAATGGGCCTACGGCATTTCAGACCGATCTGGTTTCAGATATCGGTTAAAGGACATGCGTAAAGAGTGGAATGGCCTTCTTGTTGGTAAAGATGAATGGGAAGAAAAACATCCGCAACTAGAGCCTTTACGAGTTCCCCCAGATCCACAGGCAATAAGAAACCCTAGACCTGATCGTAAAGAACCTTTGAGGGTTGATGTCGGTGGTGGTGGTTTTCCGTTTCGTGGCCCTAATTTAATAGCTGTAGGGCAAGTTGGCTTCGTTTCTGTCGTGACAATAGATTCTGGTGCAATAGTTGTTACAGGTGCCGCAGGAACTGGATCAGTTGGTTCTGCTTCCGCCCTTGGAATTAATACTTTTACAGTTACGGTAGCAAATTCTGGTTATGGTAATAAATATTATATCAATGGGGTCGAGCAAGCTACAGTCACTATAAATGAAGGGGAAACTTATAGATTTGACCAGTCTAATAATAGCAATTCTGGACACCCCTTGAGGCTTTCGACTACTTCTGATGGGTCGCATGGAGGTGGTTCTGAATACACATCAGGTGTTACAACAAATGGAACACCGGGTAGTTCTGGAGCTTATACGCAGATAACCGTAGCTTCTGGAGCGCCTACACTGTATTATTACTGCACCAACCACAGCGGCATGGGAGGGCAAGCGAACACGCCATGAGTTTTACATACGCACAGCTTAAACAAGCAATTCAAGATTACACTGAATATAAAGAATCTACTTTTGTAACGAATATACCTTTGTTTATTCGTGCTTCAGAAGAGCGAATTCTAAAGACTGTTCAATTAAGTCTGTTTAGGAAAAACGCGAGTGCAACGCTTGCGGCGCTTAATCAATATTTATCAATGCCCACTGACTTCTTGGCTCCTTTTTCTTTAAGTTTAGCTGGAGCAAATGGCGATAGATTCTTTTTAGATTTTAAAGACCCTAGTTTTTTGCAGGAATACAATCCTGATTCAACCACAACGGGATCGCCACGATACTATGGAGTTTTTGATTATAAAAACTTTATGTTGTCTCCTACTCCAGAAACTAATTACACTGCGGAACTGCATTATTTTTATAGGCCGGAAAGTATTACGGCAGGTGCAGATGACAGTACAACTTGGTTAAGTGAGAACGCAGAGTTGACGCTTTTGTACGGATCTCTGATAGAAGCATATATTTTTATGAAAGGTGAACAAGACCTTCTATCCTACTATGACAAAAGATTTAATGAGTCTTTGTCTGGATTAAAAATGCTTGGGGAGGCTAAAGAAACAACAGACGAATACCGCACGGGTAAAGTTGTAAGGGCGAAACAATAATGTTTGAATTTAAAATAGATGTACCACAGGATGAGTCAATCGTTGGAGTAAGAACCACGAAGAATCGTGGGTTCAACCCTGATGAGTTGGCAGAGCAATGTGTTTCTAAAATAATTTCGGTTTCTAACAGTGCCCATCCGGGTATAAGGGACCAAGCTCGTGCTTTTTCCAAGCACGTAGAGAAGCTCGTTGCATATTATATGCGACAGGCTATTCACAGCGATAGGACGACTGTGTATAATGCTCTCAAAGATGCAGGGCACCCAGAACTGGCTGAACTTATAAGGAGACTTTAAAATGGCTTTCAGCGGAAACTATATGTGTACTTCTTTTAAGCAAGAGTTGCTTACGGGTACGCACAACTTTACCAACTCAAGTGGTAACACTTTTAAATTAGCACTATACACCAATAGTGCAGCTTTTACGGCAGCGACGACTGCTTACACAGCCTCAAATGAAGTGGGTAACTCTGGCACGTACACTGCGGGTGGTGGTGCGTTAACAAACGTAACCCCAACAACGTCAAGCACCACAGCATTCACTGACTTTGCGGATTTAACGTTTACGTCTGCGACAATCACCGCGCGTGGTGCGTTGATCTATAACGACACCGCGTCAGGTGATCCTTCTGTTGTTGTGCTGGACTTTGGCTCAGACAAATCTTCTACATCTGGTGACTTCCAGATTGTATTCCCAACTGCGGATAGCTCTTCGGCAATCATCCGTATCGCATAAAGGGCTAAGATATGGTGACGCTTGCAAACCGCGTTAAAGTTTCAACCGCGACTACTGGTACAGGTATTATTACGCTGGGGTCAGCGGAGGACGGTTATCAAACCTTCGCTGGCGGCGGTATATCTAATGGTGACACTGTAAGGTACGTCATAGAAGATGGCGCAAATAACTGGGAAATCGGCACAGGCACATATACGGCTTCTGGCACTACTCTTAGCCGTACTGTGACTGAAAGCAGCAATTCAGGATCAGCGTTAAATCTGTCTGGCTCTGCTGTTGTTTTCTTGTCGCCTGCCGCGCAAGATTTCAATCAGACAGTGACGCTTTCGGGTGATGTCACTGGCAGCGCGACACTGACAGATTTGGGTGACGCCACAATTAATGCGACAGTTGTGGATGACAGCCATAATCATGTAATTGCAAACGTTGATGGCCTTCAATCTCAACTTGATGCGGCACCAAGCGTTGCAGGCACTTTAACAAAATCATTTGTTTCTGGTGAAAGCAGCACCATTTCTCTTTCTAGCAGCATTACGCCAACGCCTATTGTTTCCGCGACTAAAGAAATTTCTCAGAGCGGTGCAAGTAGCAAAGGCGCATGGGACGTAGCTTCCAGCGGTGACAATTATGATGTTAAAAACGATGCGGCGAACACATCTTTGTCTGTTGGTCTTAATGTTACAACATTAACCGGAAGTGGATATAATTGGAATACAAACACAAATACTGGTGAAAATACTCCACGCGGAGTTTATGTAAAGCCAGATGGTTCGCAGCTTTTTTACCTTGGAACAGGCCAAAACCGCGTAAGTAAAATTAACTTATCACCACCATTTAGTTTGCAAAATGCGACTTTTTCTCAAAATTCAAGTTACATTGGTAGCTTTTATGACCTTACATTTAAGCCTGATGGAACACGTTTTTACTGTACCACAAACAACGTAAGGCAATTTGATCTTTCAACGGCTTGGGATTTATCGTCAGTTACCGCCAATGGAACATTTAACGGCGCGTCTTATTTCGGTGGGCTTTCATTTAAGCCAGATGGCACAAGAATGTATGGAGTTGAAAACTCAAATGAAAAAGTATATGAATACGCTCTTTCAACGCCGTGGGATATCACAACGGCTTCGGAAACAGCTAATATTTACATAGGTGACGTTGAGCTTAATGCACAAGCTATTCAAATAACTGATGACGGGAAAACTGCTTTAATTATTGGCTCTGGAATTATTCACCAGTTTACCATGTCAACGGCTTGGGACATCAGCACCCTAACGAGCGCAAATTTAAATAAAACAGGTTTTGGCTCCTTAGCAACCGGCATGTATTTTGATGAAAATGCTGGCAAACTTTATACCACTAATTTTTCTAATGACTTAGTTCAAGAATATAATTTGGCAAAAACATTGCAGTTGGGATCAGGGTCTTTCGCGGCATCAGATGTTGGGAAAACTGTTTCAACTACAGACGGGGGCGCGGCTGTTCTTGCGGCATCTACTGGGCAGTACCGTGAAAAATCTGCTTTTGCATCTGACTCCTACGCATCAGGAAATTGGTCATTGAGCGGAATAACAGCGGATGCCACTGCGGGCCTTGAAATATCAAATTATTCAGCGGGTCTTAACGACATAGCTTACGCAACAAGTAATAATAGTATTAGTTCAGGCCTAAATAACACTGATGGTATTTTCTTTAAGCCAGATGGAAAAGTATTTTTTTACATTAGTAATGGTGGTGATAGTGTGTATTATGCTAGCCTTTCAACGGCTTGGGATATGACGACACGCGGGAACTTTAGTTCATTTTATGTTGGAAGTTATGAATCAACTCCTACAGGTCTTTTTTTTAGGCCAGATGGCAAAAGAATGTATCATACGGGTCGCTCACAAGACAGAGTTCAGCAGTGGGATTTAAGCAGCGCGTGGGATTTAAGCACAGGCGTCAGCCACGCTGGAAATATTTCAGTTAATGATAATGGTGAAAGCAATCCTTACGGCGTCTGGTTCAAAACAGATGGAACGCAAATGTACAGTGTTGGCTCAACTATAAGTCGTGTGCAAGTGTGGAATTTAAGTACCCCGTGGGATGTTACAAGCGGGTCAGGAAGTGCGGGTAATTTTGATTTACCAAATGGTCACACGAACGCAACAGGAATTTCTTTTGATTATTCTGGCACAAAAATGTGGACGGGAAATTATAGCAACAGCAATTTAGCGCAATTTAGCTTGTCAACAGCTTGGGATGTTACAACTGCAAGTTTAGAAACTACTTTAAATATTAACACCCCCAGCGCGACGAGATACCCCTCTAACTCTTATATGGATGCTTCTGGTACGCGCTTTTATGTTGCCGCGAATACTGCTTCTACGGTGATTTCATACAACGTGGGCGAGCTTTTGGTTGCGTCTGGCGCATATTACCCTGCGATTACAAACGCTGGCGGTCAGATTGACACTACTTATTGGACTGACATTAACAGTATGACCACCGACGATATTGCTGGTGCTGGTGCAGCTTATTACGCTGTATCCACTGATGATCGTACCACATGGTCAGTCATTAAAAATGGCAGCGGTATACGTCCGATTGTACGGGATAACAGCGGCACATGGCAGTATAATAGTGCTGTTGATATTGCTAACGCTTGGAGCGTAAGTGACGCAGTATATAGTACGAACTACGCTATAACTCAAGATGTTGCCGTAAGGAGTATGTTTTTTAAGCCAGATGGTACTAAGATGTATGTAGGTGGCGTTTCTAACCAAACCATATACGAGTACAATTTAGGTGCGCCTTGGGATGTAAGCACTTCTGTATATAGTAACAACAGCAAAGATATAAGCGGTCAAGATACCGCTGTGACAGGTATTTTCTTCAAGCCTGATGGTACTAAGATGTATATTCTTGGTAGTACTGGGGATGACGTCAACGAATACAATTTAAGCACAGCTTGGGATGTTTCTACCGCAGTCTACAGCCAAAACGAATCTATCAGTGGTCAAGACACAAGTCCTAGCGGCCTATTTTTTAGGGCTGACGGCCTTAAAATGTATCTTACAGGCAACGCTGGGAATGACATAAACGAATATACGTTAAGCACTGCTTGGGACATATCAACACTTACATACGTTCAAAACAAAAGTGTTGGCGGGTCAGGCGCAGGTCAAGACAACACCCCTGTCGGTCTTTTCTTTAAGGACGATGGCCTTAAAATGTACTTTGCTGGGGAAAACCAGAGGTTTATAAACGAATATACGTTAAGCACTGCTTGGGATATCTCAACAGCCTCTTATACGCAACGCTTTGATTTTTCTTCCCAAGAACTTTATCCAAAAGCCCTTTCTTTTAAACCTGATGGAAGTAAAATGGTTCTTCTTGGGGAACAGGGCAACGATGTAAGCGAATACAACATAGGCACACAATCGTTCACAACATCAACAACGTGGACTTCAGCTACAACCAATACTGAACTAGCTGCACTGCAACAGGCACTGACCAATGTTTCTTTTAACCGCATGGACAAGGCCCAGCTAGAGGCTGTTACAGACCCAAATCATTATACGTTAGGTGATAGCTTAGATTTGATGATTGGCTTATACTTAGGGTCTGCCTCATTAGATGTGCCTTCGTCAGATGGTGTTAGTATCAACTACGATGCAGCTACACTTAATCAAGGAGCCATTTTAGGCACTGACTACAACTATGATTTTCCTGCCGCAAACAAGGTAAGGATTACATCCCTTGCAACGCAGAACCTCAAAGTTAGGGTTATCTAATGCTGGGGTTTAGCCCATTAGCCGCAGCACCATTAGCTGACATTTTGATTATAACAAGATCGAATGTTACGGGAGTTGCAGGCACGGGGGGCGTAGGGACAGTATCTTTAGTTACGGACCAGAGCTTAAATTCAACGGGCTTGTCTGCGGTTGCGTCTGTTGGAGGGGTGGTTGTAGCAGTTGGCGGCGGCACTGCAGCTATTGTTTCTGGAGTTGAGGGGGCGGGATCAAGTGGATCTGTTACGGTTAGTGTCGGCACGGGCATTGATGTGCAGCCAACGGGCCTTGAAGGGACTGGCTCTGGAGGCTCCGTTACGGTATCTGGTGAGGCGAGTATTACTACTACAGGCGTAAGTGCTACGGGTTCTGGTGGTGCTGTTACGCAAAAAACTTCTGCGAGTCTTCCTGTTCCTTCATTTGCTGCTACGGTTGGAGTTGGTTCTGTTACCGTATCGGGAAATGCTACGATTACATTAACGGGAGTATCCTCTAGCGCGAGTGTAGGAACTGTGCTAGTTTGGGGAAGAATAATCCCAGAGACAAACACTGTTTGGACAGAAATTATAGCAGCGTAGGATAAGATATGCCCAGTTCGTACACAGGTAGTGGTATCGAAAAGATCGCAACAGGCGAACAGTCAGGTACATGGGGCACCACCACAAACACTAATTTTGACATTATTACGCGTTTGGTTAACGGCGTTGGTTCTATTTCATTGTCAGGCACTACCCACACTCTTACAACAACAGACGGAACACTGTCTGAGGGTATGTTTAAGGTTTTAGTTCTTACAGGATCACCTTCTGGCACTAATACAATCACTGTTTCTCCGAATGACGGCGATCACTTGTACTTTGTGCAAAATGACAGCGGACAAGACGCTATCTTCACGCAAGGGTCTGGCAGTAATGTTACAGTGGGAAACGGCGATAGTAAGATTATCTACTGTGATGGTGCAGGATCGGGGGCATCCGTTAGCGATTTGACGAACGATTTATCCATGAGCAGTGTTAATATCACAGGGGGCACTGTTGCTGGGATCACAGATCTTGCTGTTGCGGACGGTGGCACGGGTGCATCAGATGCATCCACGGCAAGAACTAATCTTGGACTCGCGATTGGTAGTGGTGGATCTGGAGATGTGCAGCCATATGACCAAAACTTAAAAGACTTTGCAGATACGTTTACATTGCCCTCGTCAGATGGATCAGCTAGTCAAGTATTGACTACAAATGGGTCCGCAACTCTCAGCTTTAGCAGTGCCGCAACAGTTGGCAAAGCTATCGCGTTTGACATCATAATGAATTAGGAGGTTGCTATGTCAGCGCCCAACGTCGTAAATATTGGAACATTAACGCTTAAAACAGATACGTTTAGTTTAAGCACAACCTCGGCAACTTCGGTATTAAACAATGCTTCTAGCTCGGGAAAAGTTTTACGTGTTTTGCTTTTACGTGTTGTAAACATAGACGGTAGTGACAGCGTTAATGCTACTGCTGGTTTGTTTAATCAAGCTAACGCAGCAGGCGGTTCAGCTAGTGGAACGCAGACAATGTTGATCCAGTTGAAAGCAGTCGCGGCAAATACAAACCTAGACATTATCACTAGAGATACTCCTGTGTATTTAGAAGAAGACACATCTCTAGGAGTCACCGCTAGTAATGCAAATGATCTATCTGTCATTGTAACCTATGAGGAAATTTCGTGACCCAATGCCACTGTCTAAGTTACAATTTCGCCCCGGTGTAATCAGGGACATTACCGATTACTCTAACGAGGGTGGGTGGTTCGACATTGATAATGTTCGATTCCAAAAAGGATTTCCAGAAAAGATTGGTGGTTGGCAAAAGATATCCAACCAATCTTTTTTAGGATCATGTCGATCACTGCACCCGTGGGTCACTTTAGCACGGGATCAGCTTCTGGGTGTTGGAACTAATTTAAAGTTTTACATAGATGAAGGTGGCGCGTTTAACGACATCACTCCTCTTAGATCCACAACATCAGCGGGGGAGATAACCTTTGCTGCAACAAATGGGTCGTCTGAAATAACTATCACCGACACAAATCATGGCGCGGTTCAGAACGATTTCGTCACGTTCTCTGGTTCAGCAAGTTTGGGTGGCAATATCACAGCGGACGTATTGAACCAAGAATATCAAATTACATCAGTTACAGGAGCCAACACATACACTATCACGGCACGATCCGCAGGTACAAGCATCTCTGATATCACAGAAGACGGGCAGCTTAACCCTACAGAAGTTAATGCAAACTCTTCTGACACTGGAAATGGCGGGTCATCAGTTGTAGGTAAATACCAAGTTAATTCAGGTTTGAATTTAAATGTATCTGGGGCAGGTTGGGGCGCAGGTACTTGGAGTCGTGACACTTGGGGTTCTGCTTCAACAGACGAGATTGTATCAAATACGTTGCGGTTATGGTCCCAAGACAACTTTGGTGAAGATTTAATTATTAATGTTCGAGATGGCGGAATATATTATTGGGATGCTACCAATGGTTTAACCACTAGGGCAGTGAACATTACTGATTTGGGAGGTGCAACGAAGGCTCCGCAGGTAGCGAAGCAAATAATGGTTTCAGATCGTGATCGACATATTATAGCGTTTGGATGTGATAGCGAGTCAACCCCCGGAACTCAGGATGCATTAACTATAAGATTCTCAAGTCAAGAATCTTTTACAGATTGGGAAACTAGGACTGATAACACTGCGGGTGAATTGCGTCTTGGCTCTGGGTCAGAAATAGTATTAGCAGTAGAAACGCGCCAACAGATTGCTGTATTTACAGATACCACACTGTATGTCATGCAGTTTTTAGGAGCGCCGTTCACGTTTGGTATATCAGCTATATCAGAGAACATTACTATTGCTGGGCCTAAAGCCGCAGTTGCTGTGGGGGATGCTGTTTTTTGGATGGGTGTATCTGAATTTTATGTCTATGACGGTGCAGTTAGACAACTTCCCTGTACGGTGCGTGATTTTATTTTTGATAATATAAATACTTTTCAACAAGCAAAATCTGTTGCTGGTCTGAACGCTGAACACTCTGAAATTTGGTGGTTTTATCCGCGAGGTAATAGTGATCAATTAGATAATTACGTGGTCTACAACTATGCAGAGCAGTCTTGGTATTATGGCAGTTTCGCTCGTACTGCTTGGATTGACCGTGGCATCTTCTCGTTCCCTATTGCTGCTCATACTGACGGATATCTTTATGCGCACGAGACTGGATTTGACGACGGTACAACTAATCCAGCATCTGCAATCGTGTCGTTTATTGACTCAAGCCCCCTAGACATTGGAGATGGCGAACAATTTTCTTTTATAAATAGAATGATACCAGATGTTTCTTTTAAGGAGTCAACTGCATCTTTGCCATCTATAAATATAGAGTTAAAAGTGCGTAATGCTCCGAATGGAGAATACCTTCAATCCAGCACACAGACGTTTGTTGATACAGTTACAGCTAGTTCTAGTGAAAAAACAGAACAGCTTTATTATAGAATGCGTGGGCGACAGATGAGATTGAAGTTCACATCTGATGATTTGGGCGTGGACTGGAGAATTGGAAGTAATAGGTTGGACGTAAAGCCTGATGGTAGGCGATAATGTCTAGAAACATTCCTGTACCGTTCTTTCCAATCCCTCCAGACAGTTATGACAGAGCCTATTTCGCGGAAGTGGTTCGTTCCTTTTCAGTTTTTTTAGAGCAACAGAGAAATCCCGGTGAGGGACGAAATACTTTTATGGTTTTGACAGAACTACAGACCGATGACTATGGGCTAGAAACAGGAGCATTGTTTCAGCAAGAAGGTTTTGTTAAGATTGCGTTAGGAAACACACCGCATGTTCGTGGGTCTTCAGGCACTGGGGCGGTAGGAACGGTTACGGTGATAACGACATGAGTGATGAAACAATTATTGTGTTAGGCGATGGGTCGAAGTGGCGACCGTCCACCAGTGTTGATACAATTGTTTGTGCGCATGAGTCTTGCGACAACATAGTAGATACTCCAGCAGAGGTGGCGTCTTATCCTGACGGTAATTGCCCAAAATGTGGCAATAACTGGACAGGCTCTGAGGCAAAAGGTGTTCGTATTTCTATAACTGCGCCAGAGGCTATATCTGGCAAGACATAGGACATTGGATCTGTTAGCCACGTAAAACTTTTTAGCTTGCAGATAAAATGTGATATAATTGAGCCATGATTTGCGCCCTCACATCTATTGCCTTTGGAATGTATCCCTTTGGAATTATGTATAAGGCTTGCGGGTATCGCTGTCCGCGCCCTTCATTTTATTACCACTATCCAAAAACATACCGCGTACATCCTGATGCTCAGTGCTGGGCTTATGTCATTGTGGGAAAAGACACATGATAGATCCGTTTACAGCGTTTGCGGCGGTGAAGTCAGCGGTGTCTGCGGGCAAGGAAATTGTAAACGTCACCAAGCAGATCGGGGAGTTTTTCGACGGGGTTGATGAGCTACGCGCCGCGCATGAGAAAAAGAAGAACAGTTTGTTTTCCGGCTCGGATGAGAACGCAATGGAGACGTTTGTGAATCTTCAACGGGCCAAGGACGCAGAAGAAGAACTGCGCCAGATCGTCATTGCCACCAGAGGGTTTTCTGCTTGGGGCGAACTGCAAGCCATAAGGGTTCAGGCAAGGAAAGATCGCAAGGCCAAGGCAGAAGCAGAGAGGAAGCGTAAGGCAAAGATTGTTGAGCGCATTATTATTTACGGCGGCTCCACAGTCATTGTTACAATTATGCTTGGAATAACCATTGTTATAATTTTAGCGAAGCAGGGGC
>Ga0208434_1000046_pt1 | contig 61034 bp, 69 predicted proteins | sample 13_taG_FD_184086 | JGI IMG/M metagenome (GOLD analysis project Ga0208434, IMG submission 184086) | Marine viral communities from the Subarctic Pacific Ocean - 13_ETSP_OMZ_AT15268 metaG (SPAdes) (version 2) | ecosystem: Environmental > Aquatic > Marine > Oceanic | place: Pacific Ocean | collected... | reverse complement strand
CTGCGTATCCACTTCCTAATGTTCTATTAATTTCTACTCTGTCATCAACACCGTCAAAGTATGTGCTTAAAGTATTTGAAAATGGATTAGGTGGTACGTCTGTTGTTCTACTTGATTCTTGCATATTTGCAGCTCTTACAACTGTTCCTCCATTGACATCTGTCATTGTCCAAGTAAAGCCATTCCAAGTTGCTTCTTCACCCATTCTAAACCAAGTTGTCGGTTGTGCTAAACCACTAGCAATATTGTTAAGGTCTGAAGGAGTACCTCCATTATATAATTCGTTTGCTTGTGTTTGAGTTAATGTTGTACTATTCCATACTGCAAATTCATCTATGTAATTGTTTCCATATGCATATCTAACAGAATCACCAAAAGTTAAAGTACCATTAAAATTAGATGAAGCATAAGGTACACCACTATTTGTGCCTTGAGATAATGCACCATTTACATATATTTCTGGTCTGTTATATCTTGATAATGAAGCATTATAAGTATATACTATATGTGACCATTGATTCAACAATACTGAATTAACGGCTGAACCATAATAATAACTTTGTGACCTAAATGTAATATATATACGTTGTTGACTACCTATATACCGACAAGTTAATCTCTCACTATTACCTTGTGTTTCTATTTCCCATACTCCATTACTATTAGTACCTATTGGTTTAATCCAAAAACTAATGCTAAAATTTGTAGAACCATTTAGCTCAGTATAGTTTGCAGTTGAAAACATCTTTTCGTCTACACCATCAAATAAAAATGAATTTACATTGCTGAATGGAGGAGTACCACCACCCTGTGTGCCTCCGCCACCACCTATAGCATTTGATATGGATATCTGCATTGACATATTATGCGTATTCTTTTTCTAAGTGTTTCTCTAACATCTTTAAAGTTGGCAATCCATCATCAGTTTTTAAGAATGCCGCAACAGCATAATTCTTTTCCTCTCCGATAGGAAGCGTCAATAACTTTGTCTTGTTGTTAGGAAGGTTAATGAAAACATCTCTATTCTTATTTCTTAAACGAAGAATAGTTTGGTCAAAACATCGAGCAACAGTATCCTGAACAGAAAGGTTTGGATCTTGAATAGCAATTAAGAAATCTTCTGGATAGTTTCTAGCGTAAACTAAAACATCTCTTTTGATTTCAGAAGTACTAATCTTATCAACATCTAATCCTAACTGAACTCTAGCAATAGTGAGCGTCATGTCTAGACTTAATTCTTTTGCTTTTATTAAAGCATCTACCTCCATGTTTAATATCTCTACATCTTCTTGAGCTTCCTTCTCATGATCTAATAAACTAAATATTTTATTAAAACCTGGGTGGAGGGTTAAAAATTGTTGTAACGCTGGATTAGTCTTTGGAACAACCAAAGATCCATCTTCAAATACAATAGGCTCTAAAATAAAATTGCCATCTTGCTCATCCTCAAAAGGAGACTTTTGATTCTTTGCATAACGTAAGGCTCTATTCTGAGAACCGTCCCAATGCATAAGGGGATTACTTGAAGAGTTTCTAGAGTTCAACATAAAACTCAATGGAGGGTTTGTTTGATTTAAGACAAATATCATGTCTTTTGGTGTGTTGTTCTTTTTTTTCATTTGATTTAATTAAAGTTAAAAAAAAGGGGAGGCGAACCTCCCCCTATTTGATTTTATATTATCCTTGGAATAATACAAAGTTGTTTGCTCCCATGACACAAACAGCTCTCTCAGATAGGAAGTTAACTTCCATTGCATCTAGAGAAGATGTTCTTGCACCACCAGCAGAACCAGTCATCCAAGTTTTGTATCGTCTGTCCTCAGTCTGAGAAGCTCGGTAACGAACATGAAGGAATGGACGCTTTGCGTTCTTTCCTAACACTTGGTCGTAAACGCTAGTTGAACCAGCAGGAACTAAAAGTCCACTTATTTTACCACCAACTAAATCACCACGCATTGTTGGGTCATTTAGGTATTTCCAATCCGTCTTGTAGAAGTCATAACCTCTTCGGAATCCTGAGAATCCAAGGTTAAGTGCCATCTCCTCGTCATTGTCAAACAATCCGTAAGATGTACCACCTGCTCCATAAGAGTTCTGAGCAGCAAGCATATCATCGATTGCAAAACCAAACTGACGATCAAGGAAGATTGCATTCTCCTCAATTGCACCTTGCTTATCAAGTCGTGAAATGATAGCATCAAAGTCTGCTAATGCTACAGGGAAACCACCGTTCCAAACATTACCTCTTGCGCCTACAGCACTAAAGATACCTTCTGAACCAATAAATCCTGAAGTAGCTGCACCTGAACCAGCAGCAGCAGGAACAGCCTCAATCATTGCAGTCTCAAGCATATCATCGAAACGTAATCTTGTTTCATGCTCAGACTTCAAGTACCAAAGGTATCCATTCGCTCCATTCTCAGTTGTAACCTCAACCCATCCAATCTGTGCCATGTCTGACCCACTTACAGCGTAAGTATCTTTTAGGATGATAGGATTGTTCTCAAGGAATAAGTCATCAGACTCTAATGAGCCTACCATTCCACTTGTTCCTTTTTGAAACTCAGAACCATATGCAAACATAGAAACAGTACTTGCAGCAGCGTAAGCAGCTTGAGTAGCTTCGTAGTATGCGATTGTGAATTCGTTAGCTGCAAGCCCACCAGTTCCAACAGCAGTAACAATTGCTTTGTTAGAAAATGTTGAAGCAGCAGTCTCGTCTGAAAGAAAAACTGTCTGACCAACACGAACAGCGATTGCACCTGTACCAGGGTTTAACTGTGCAAGTGGAACTGTAACTGTCTGAGTTGTTTCAGCACCAGTGTAAGTAGCTAATGTACACGCAGTGTACTTTGTGTGCAAACGTCCTTGTTCTGCCCACTTGATGAGGTCAGAGTTGGATGGCATCTCTGCGCCAACCATTCTTAAAAATCCAGAGATGGTACGGTTACCATATCTCTCAAACTCCTTCTCGTAAGTATCAGGAAGATACTGATTCAAGAAATCAAAGTTTGTAATGTAATTGGTAGACAATGCTACCTGTTCTGCTGATGGTTGCAACGCAACTCCACCAGCGACTAAATTACCAGCCATTTTTTTTAATGCCTCCTATTTTATTCAGAGGACTTTTTTTAGTTATTTTTTTTCGATCTAATTTTAAGACCCCGGCTCGAAGTCGAACTGAGTGCCTTAATTTGCGTCCCCCCCTTGTTGGTAACCTCTGGTGTAGATCGCACAGAATTGAAGTTTATATTCTTCGACTTCTTTGCAGACTCTGTAACCGTATCAGCTTTCCCTTGCTCATAAAAAAATTGAGCAAACTTTTCAGGGTTCATTGCAATCGATAATGCTCGATGATATCCTTTGGCATCCTTCATCATTCCCGATTCATCTAGAAACTTATTTACAAAGTTGTTTACATCTAGCTGATTCTTCTTTAACTCAGACTTATCACCAGGCGAAAATGTTATTTGCTGTTCTCCAATATTGAAATCAAAACCTTTGAAATCATCGTTGAACACCTCCTCGGTTTTATTTACAAACCAATTTGACTTTCTCTCTAGCTCCTCTTGATACGTCTTTGCATCATCTATATATTTCTTGTAAGCCTCAAACTCTTCTTGGTTTTCAACAGAAGGCATCCCCGTACTAGACTCTAGAGGGGTTGAGTATTTCTGCTTATATTCCTCAAAGAAATTTTTAGCTTTAGCAAGCTCCTTTTTCTTAGCGATATTCTTTTTCTTTATGACATCATCTTCGTCATAATCTTCATCATAACCGAATTTGTCTTTGATGAGGTAACTAATATCTTCCGCATCTAACTCCTTCTGAGTCTGACGATAATAATCTGCTAAGAGTTGGTCTGGCTCAAGGTCATCATAATTTTTGTTAGCACTAACAAAATCATTTAAACCTCTACCAGTTTCTTTTTTAAATTTAAGATAGGTAGCCACATCTTCAGGAAGCTCTTCAGCTTCTTCTCGAACTTGATTTAGTTCATCTAAAGATGATATTTCTCTACCATATCTTTTTCCTATATATGAAAGAACGTCTTCCTCTTTTAACTCTGAGGATTGAGTTTGTGTTTCGCCTTGCGGCTGTATATCTTCTTGCTCTTGCGTGGAGGCGGCACTCGGAGGGCTTGATTCATTTCCTGATTCGTTACTACCACTTTCTTCAAGTTGTTGTTCATGCTTCTCAAGCAACTCTTGTTCAACTTCTTGAACTGACTTTTCTCCATGATCCTCTACTGCTCTTACTTTAATTTCCATTTAATTTAATTTTTACAAAGTTACAATAAAAAATTTATCCCTATCTAGGGTTAAACTCAGCAAAGTCAAAGCCATCTAATGAATCTTCATTTGATTCAAAATCAATAGGTGGTAAATCTTTTTTACGCTGATCTATTAATTTAGACTGTTGAGTATTTTGCTGACTGATACGTTGTGACTTAGCGTCTTCACGTTGAACCTCTCTATCCGCTAATCCATTTTGTTCTACACCTTTAATCTGCATATTTAATTGGAATTCTTTCTCCATTAATGCAAATTTCAATTGAGCTTCTTGTTGCATCTTATCAATCTCAAATGCAATCTCTGCTTGTTTGATTTGCATCTTAGACTGAGTCTCTGCTTCTAATTTTTGCATAGCAGTTTGTGCCGCCATCTGTTGTGACTGCATATTAATCTCTGCCTGCTGTTGCTGTTGTTGCATAGCCATCTGCTGATCTTTCTCAGCCTTCTGTGTACGCTTAACTTTTAGCAATTGATTTGCCAACTTAATATTACGAAGCTCACGAATATCTATAGCGTCTTCTAAGTTTATGTCTCCTTTAGATAAAGCCATTTGTATATTCTCTTCTAACTTCTGCTTTTGCTCTTCATCAGGAGCAACATCTATAAATACTCCGAAGTCATATATATACAAGTCTTTAATCTCATCAAGTATACCAACATTGTATTTACCTATCTGCATAGCAAACTCATCTTTGAAATCTGCGTACTCTAACAAGTCCGATATACGACAAGAAAGTCCTTCAGCAATTGTGCGTGTAATATAAAGACTAGCATCTAATATATGTCTAGTTGCAGTGTTTGAGTTTAATGCTGCCAACTTTTGAACACCAACCAAAGAGTTAGGGTCAGGTGTTGATCCGTCTCTTGCCTCGTTTAGTCCTGTGACTGAACGAATCATGTCTAGATAATGATTATAGTTTCCAATCAAAGCAGCCATCTTAGCCTGACCTGAATTTGCAGTTAACTGCGTAACAGGAACTTTTGCTTGGTTATAATCTCCATCTTGAGTATAACTTCTACCAATAACGCTACCTGTTTGAAAGTACATTCTAAGTGCATCTTCAGGGTTATATGCTTGACCTGTTCCTAAGTCTACTTCATTAAGACCATCGGCATCTATAAACACACCATCAGGCACAACTCTAGAAACTACTTGTTGTAACTTTAAATGAGTAATTTGAATAAGGTCAGCAAATGGAATCATTCTTCTAACTAATGATTCAATGTTTCCTTTGTACATTCTAGGAGCGCACGCCACATAACTAGGCATAGCATATTGACTAGCAGACTTTGGACGAACCATGTTCTCCATCATCTCCCATCTCAATATTATATTTGTACCCATAACCATGATACCTTCGTACCAAACCTCTATTTTCTTTTCTACCTTTTCAAACCTACCTTCTTCCATCATTTCAGCAGGTGGATTGAATTGGTCATCCTTTTCAATTACCTTATACCCACCAGACTCAAGTCTTTTCTTTTTATGAGTAAATGTGTTTGTGGTTTTATAGTTGAAGTATAATAATGTACAAGAGTCCCTATAAAATATATCGTTCTGATATTGTTGAGCCACATTGTAATAATCGTACCAAGACTGACTATACTTGCTAATCTCTTCCATCTGCTTGTCAGTAATGTCAGGATTAATTTTTACCAACTCTGTCATTGGAACAGTCTTAATCTCTCCCCAGTAAAAACAATCTTTAAAGTGAGGATCTTCGGTATAGCTGTAAACAATATTTGCTGGGTCTACATATTCAACCTGAATACCTTGACCGGGTAAAAATTGATGCTTAGTACATCCTATACCTAGCACTGTGAGATCATAATCAACTCGCTTTCTAACATCTTGATAATGATTCTCTTCAAGCACAGTATTAATAGCTTCTTCTTCTGCTATCTCTATACCTGGTTTATAATTCAATTGCATATATAATGACAGCTCTTGGTCATTAGTAGGAAGTTCTTGCGGGTCAGTCATAAAAGGATCAACCCCAAAGTCTTTACTTATTTGTTCTAGTACAGGACGAGCAACCATATCTGCTTCAATCATGTCTTGATATTGAGAACGTTTCTCTGCTGATAAAGCATCTTGAGAATATGCTCTAACATGGAATAGTCTATCTGACATTCCATTGACAACAATATCAACAAACTTTGGAAGAATAGGTACAGGTGTCCAATCTAAATTAATGTAAGACAAATCACCATCTATGGCGATTTCATTCTTATACTTTGCTATTGACTGCTCACCTCTAGCATACAGTCTTAATCTATTAAATTCTGCCCATTGGCTATAGAATCTACAATTTGTCCCATCTTTTTTAAACCACTCATACTGAATAGCTTGTCCAATCTGCAAACCGAACTCATCGGTTTTCTTTTCAGCGTCTGAAACAAACTGACTTGGGAATCCTGTAGGCGATATGTTTACCGTTACCTCTCTCATTTACTTCCTTAATTCACTTATAGAACCTGTGTTACTATACCTTGCAAAGTTAATACTTATTTTTGACTCTGTTTTTTGTGGTGTATATATATGCTTTTGACACGCCATTATGGCCAAGCCTGAACTAATTGTAGCATCAAACTTTGTTCTATTGTTTATATTAAACTTTGCCCAATCTTCTAAGGTTCTTGTGAAATACATAGACCCCATTTCATCAGACTCTCGATAGGTTGACTCCATATCTATACCAACGTATTTTTCAATGTAAGACTCTATAGCTGTCGCATGAGCCTGCTTTACATCTTCACTAGAGTTTGGTATACCACCTAATTCTTTTTCAGTTCTAGAAAGTTTTGATATATGCTTATCAGGTCTATTAATACTAAACCCTCTATATCCTCTATTCTTGAAATGATATAGTAGCCTTGGCTTATTATTTTCTACAAGTATAGGCATACCATAAAATATACAAGCCATTAATACTTCTTCAAAAAATATCTCAGCAGTCTGAGGTCTTGCTATGTATTGTAAGAAAAACTCATTTGTTGGAGCATCGTCCATGTGAAACTTTGTCAACCCATGAAGCGCACCATTAGATGCACCACCACCCACCGTTCCTGATATATCATAGGAGTCACATCCAAACGCTCCGATGTGTTCATTACCTGGAAGTTTTCTTCCACCCTTTGTTATAATGTTGTTTTGTAATGCTGCACTCGGCAACCAAGAAACTAAAAATCTACCACGATTATCAGGAGTCCAAACTACTTTAGTATCCTTCTCTCCATTTAACCACTTAAATGTACCCTTAGTTAAAAACTGTTGTTGTATTAAACTTTCATTGTAATCTATCTGAGCATATATCTTTGTTAGATTAAATAACGATTGTTTACTCTCATCTCTAAAAGCGTGTGATTCATTTCTAGGAAACTGACGATAGTATTCGTTTAAGGCATCAGGATCTGACTTTAAAGAATCAACTTCGTTCTCCCAATAGTCTATTGCTCCTGTATCTATAAGCATATCGTCAATACCTTCAACAGGTTTATCAGGTGTTCTTAATACTGGATTTCCATATCTATCTATAAACCCTTCCATATTCCACTCCATAGGAATAAACAAACTATACAGTCCACTCTTTGTTTGACCATTCGCATTTCTGTTCTTTACATTGGAATCATTATATAGACTCTTGAAGTTACCTCCTCCTTTTTCTAAAGCATTAGATGTTGAACCCATCATACACTTACCAATAACCTTACTACCCAACCTAAGACAAGTCTTTGTAACACGCCAGTTATTTAATATGTTATCAGGCTTATCCCACTTACCACTCTCATCATGGATTAGTAGCTGTAGCTTCTCACCATCATAACTGTTGTCAGAAGTATTCTTCCAGTCAATAGTAGTGTCTAGCCCCTCCATATCGTTTTCATCTATGGTAGACATATTCTTTTTGGTAATCTTGGATGCTGGTATTCTATATGCCAACTCAGTCTTTGGTTTGTCCATACCATCTTGTATGGGTTTAAAAAAGAATGGATAGTTGTTTGATATAGGAACAACCTTGTCGGTAAACATTTTCTTGGCATCAGCTCCAGTCTTAGACAAGATTCCAATACGAGCATCTTTTGCTAGAGTTCCTATGTTGGTGCATTCTTCAGATGCCATGAATGAAAATCCTGAACGTCTTATCTTTAAATAACAAATTCCAAATGATCTATGGTCAGCCTTACACGCCTCCCAGAATATATAAAATATTCTATTAGCCTCCCGGAAGTCAGGATATCCCACATCAATCTTTGTCCATTGTAAATACATATAATGAGAACCAGTGATATAAGTAGGTTTACCATTACGCATAAACCAATGCCCATACTCTCTACGATCAAACTCTGTCTCAATATAATCTACCCATAAATTTTTAAATGCCGAAGGCATTTCGTTCCATTGGAATATTGATTTAATTTTAGACAACTGCTTAGGATAGTCTTGTCTTTCCCAATACTGCTCACTCTTTACCTTACTTCTTGATATTGGATTAGATGGAGGTTTTGGAAGTGCTACAAGTAGACCACTAATATTATATATCGGGCCTATCTCCCCAGTCTTTGATATTACAACAATATCATACTTCTGATTGTAACCATATAGCCAAGACTTTGCTCTGTTCTTATTCTTTAGAACAGTGGTAGGTATTATATCGAACACCTCTTTGTATATGCTATTTAGCTCGTCTTTCTGCAAATCCTTGTTTGGAGTCTACTACTTTATCAACTCCTTTATTTAATAGTTCTCTCTCTCCTTCAATTCTTGTTAGAATCTCAAACGCATCGAATATGGCTAACTTCTTTGTAGCAGCAGCATTCTTTAATCTATCTGCTGCAAGCTCATCATCTGGATCGGGCTTGATAATATCTTCTTTTGCAACCTTTATCAATTGCTTCACCGCCCTTTCGCCAGCGTCTATGATTTGTTTTTTTAAATCGTCTACGTTCATGTCTTTACACAAATAGCATGGTTATACATTCGATATAACTTTTCACCATCAATATTAAATTCATACTCTGAGTCAGGAACAAATCCTACCTCGTCCCCCTCATTAACTCCCATTGAAGATAGAAATTTATTTCCATACTTCAATACACCAATAAGTTCTTCTTCTTTTATGGCTTTATCTATGGTGTATTTTTTTGGAGGTACAGGTTTTATAAAACAAAACTTATCTCTACTTTTCCAAACTCCATCATGTGAATATGCAAAGTATTGATCCTCATCAATTAAAAATAAATCTTCTTTGAAAAAACTTCTACCACTCCTCTCTTTACCTTGCATATCGTTATAAAACTTAAATGCATTATGATGAACTAATAAAGTGTCTCCAACCTGAATGTCTCCGGAATATCTTAGGGGTGTCTCGATTACTTTAGCGAACCTATTTGAAACAGTATGATCTTCCTTTGAAGATGAGGTTATAAAATCTATACCTCCTATTTTCTTTAGATTGTCGTAACGTCTACCCCCTATTGGCTTTACAATAAAGCAATGGGGTGATTTCATTATATTAAAAATTTATATTGTACTCTATAGATATCGGCATCGATGAACTGAACTCTTTCCAAAGTACAACCTCATTTTTTGCTTCTATCCAAATTTTTGTGTTACCCGACTTATCGTCTATCTGAATTAAGTGTATCGTGTAATTTCCTCCTAGCACAGATTGACCCAGCACATAATGCATAGCCGCTTTATAATCTGTACCTATGGAAACTTTTCGTATCATCTATGCTTTTATATCTCCGTACAGGTACCAAGTGTCTATGGCTGTCTTTACAACAGTGGCTACTGAATACTGATGAGTCAACCTATCGTGTCCTTGAGCTGACTGAAGTGTAACACCTAATGTTCCCACTACGGTAACAGTACCCGACCCCTCTTGAATGATGGTTATCTTAGTCCCTATAGGGAATGCTGCACCTGCGTTTGTAGGTATCCTTACGTCAGTTGCACTTGAGGTGGTTGTAATAACAACACCATTCTTGTCAGCAAGAATAATATTGGTGGTAGTCAACGCACTTGAGCGTACCGTTGTAGGTACACTGTCTTGCCAAGTTAGTTTACCGCTTGCGTTTGAAACAAGAATCTGACCGTCACCACCTAAAGTGTTTGTGGAATCCTTTACCGCTGCCTGAACATAGATTGATGAGTTTGCATCAAAAGTAAACTGACCCGTTTCAAATAGATAGTTTCCTATATGGGTGACATCTCCTGTGATATCTTGGTCTCCTGTCTGAGTGATACTACCCGTTAGGTTGATATCTTGAATTGCAGTGTTGCCAATGTTTAATACCTGCTGAAGATTCTGATTCGTAAGTCCCGAACCAAAAACAAGCTGACCACTTGCATTACAAACAAGAGTCTCACCATTGTTACCAAGAGCGCCATTGAAGTCTCTTACTGTACCTCCCAAACTTAACGCTCCTCCTGTTATACTGAAGTTTCCTGTCTGAGTAATGTCTCCTGTTAGTATTATACTCTGAGTAGCTGTGTTACCAGCATCAAGTACATTCTGCAATGTGATATTAGATTGGAATAGTGTAAGAAGGTCACTAATTAAAAAGTTCTTAGTAACGTTTGCAGGTGTTCCTGCTACCTCAGTTCCAATTACTTTATCCGATAGCGTTACCGGACTTATGTTTGCATATGTACTTATCTTACCCATGGTTATTCTTTTTTAGTAATATCTCCAGTTTGTAAGTTTACAACGGAGTCTTCACCATATTTTTTCATTAGTTTTTTTTCTACCTTAGAGAACTCACTCTTAATAGTGTCAATCCTTTCAAACACAATTCGCTTCTGAAGTTCTAAATCTCCAATAGCTATTTTGTTTTTTGTGTACTCAGAATTCAAATCTTGAATCTGAGACAATTCGTTGTCAGTTAATTTTGCCATTTAATTTAATTTTTAACAAAGATAGGAATTATTTCTTTCTTGTCTTTTCAATGGTTCTACCACCAAAATATGCAGCTATAACAGTAAGTAATAATATTTCTAGTAGGCTTACCCAATTATCTTCGACCTTAAAGTCAAGCTGCCCTGCATCAATAAATATCAACAGCATAGTGTTGAAAATTAAGAACATCAATACCAATGGTCGTACATTCTTTGACAACCAAGAGTCAGAACCCATATCTGCCTTCCATCTCTCGGTGACGTTCTTCTGCATATCTGCCTCAGCATTGATAAGTATCTCTGCCATCTCCTTCTCAAACTGAGCCTTCTCTTCTTTAGTTCTAACAAACTTGTCTACAACTCCTCCGACCTGCTCAACAATCCCCGAACCCTTTCCAAATAGTCTTGTTAATATTTCTTTCATTCGTTCTCGATTTTATTTATCATTTCAATGTGAGCCTTTGCAATGCGATCTCTACCTGACTCACTCAACAAAAGCGTCTTGCACTCTTTCTCATTTGTCATAAAGAAGTTCTCAGATAGTATAGCAGGCATAGCTGTGTGTATAAGCACATAGAAGTTTGACTCCTTGTCTACATCACCATCCCTTGTGTCCTTACGCATCTTGTAGTTAGGAAACTCTTTCTCTGTCTCCTCATACAGAACTGTTGCGATATGATCTGACTGAGTTTCTCCTGGAGATGTATACACCTCCCAACCGTTTGCTGACTCATCGCTAAAGCCATTTGCGTGTACGCTAACATATATACAAGGTTTATCTGACTCACGATATATTTCGTTAGCCATCTTTACCCTTGTGGATAGAGGGACATCCTCATTAGTATTAACCAGGTTTATGTACTCAATATTGTTCTTATCGCAATATCTTGCAATCCTGTCTACAATAGCACGATTGAACTCACCCTCAAAGAGCTGAGTACCATCTGACCAAATAGGACTACGCTTTCCGGGTGTCTGATAGACACCATCAATAATTCCACCATGACCATTATCAAGAATCCAAATGTACTTTGAATCACTCTTGATTTCTTGGTGACAGCATCTACATACCTTTGCCATAATTTACTATTGAAGTTCATAGAGACGCTCTTCCATTATTTGAAGTTGTCCCTTAATGTCTGTGATTTCCTGCTTGATGAACGAAAGTTCATTATAGGTTTTTATTACCGCCTCCTTAACCTCTCGGTCTTGAGCTGGTAATTGTTTAGCTTCTTCGATTTGAGATTGAAGAGAGAAGTACATACTTACAAAAGTTCCTATCAACCCTGCAATAAAAATAAAGTTCCTTGGTGAAAGTTTTATTTTTGTATCCTCACTAATCGTCTCCATCGCTAACTATTTCATAATTTATTTTTACATCCACCGATATGGTAGAATAAAATATTACCACAATGCAACAATGTTTGTTGCTGTTGTTCCTGTTGCAAATACTTTTAATACTTGAACCGGAATAAAAGATCCCGCAAGGATGCCTGTGAAAACAACATCGTCACCACCTACAGTAGTAACTTTAACGTCACCTGCTACACCAACGTATAGAACGCAACCATTATTGCCAGTACCATCTGCTGTTGATACACTAGGTATATTTACAGTATCACTAGGAGTTACTGCCGCTGCTCTTTCTGCTTGTAATTTTTGGTAAGCCATTTTTTTATTTTATCATGTTCCTGAATAAGACCCTGTTCCTGCTCCGGAATAAGGTTGTTTTTTTCCTTGTGCTTTAGCCTTTGCGTTAGCACGCTGTTTTTGTTGTAATGTCATTTTATCTTTTGCCATTCCAGCAGCTACAGAAGCATCTCTCTTGCTTTTATCCGCTCTAAACTTTTGCATCTTCTTAGCATATGCTGCTTCTTTTGCATCTACAACTCCATCTTTGTTTCTATCTCTAGGATCAAATTTAGATTCTGATAATGGTTTACTTAAATCTCTTGCCATTTTTTATTTTTTAAAAGGGAATACTCTATTCAAAGAATCTCTACGTTCACCACATCCACAGTCTTTTCCTGTAGCCTTAGCAACCTTATCGACCACAGCCTTTATTCCTGTAGCTTTTGTAAATTTCTCGATGCTATCACCGATACCTCGACTCTTTTGTTTGTATGCCATAATTAAGCTTTACATTTTCCCATTACACAACCTTCTCCTCCACCTCTTCCGAGATTAGATTTTTTAGTTTTTCTAACAGCTTTGTTCTGCATTCTAGTATTCTTTACCTTGCCTTTAAATTTTCTAAAAGCCATCTCCCTATCGTGCTTTCTATTAGATCTATTATCTTGTCTATCTTTTTTACGCTCTGCTCTTTTTCTATTTCTAGCAATTTGTTTAAAGGTACGGTTAGCCATCCTTGCATAACGCTCTGGATTTTCTCTAGCAATCTTAGACTCATCTCTACCTTTCTTTTTTTTATCCTCACCATATGTAGGCGCTAATGGAGTGTCTCTATTGTATGCCATGTTATACGTTTTTAAACATTAAATTACTAAGGAACTTATTCCAAGTTCTCTTGCACCACAATCCCATTGCGATGATTTTATTTCCTAACCATACTAAAGCCTTGCCCATAGTTACGTTTTATTTTTTCTTTTATTCCTATCTATAACCCTAAACATTTTTTTATCCTTTCTGCTTTTAGGTTTGAATTTTTTCTTACCACTTCTCTTAGTAATCATCTTTCCTTCAACCTCAACTTCTTTACCATCTATACCAAAACCATATGTCCCCCTCTCAACCTTTCTCTTCTTCTTAGGTTTGTCGCTACCAAAGGTAGATGCTAATGGAAAGTCTCTATTGTAAGACATTACTTTTTAATAAGTTTTGTTAGGTGTTTACCAACCTGTCTATCCTTGATACACTTATGCTCGTAAGACATTGAGTGGTCTCCACCATATGCGTGACCGTAGTCCTTCTTAGACATTGCCTTAGACTCATCTCTACGAGATTTCATTGACTGAGACTTCTTTCCGTTCTTAGCTCCTAATGACTCATCGAGTCTTGAGTTGTATCCTTGTGCCATTGTTAAATTGTTTCTACAAAGATAGTATTATTTTTTTATAGGTATTAGTACTTACCTCTCCTAGATTTTGGGGAACTTTTGGTAGATCCACCTTTTCCTGCCCATAGATTCTTACACGCCCAGTAGCGTGCAGTGAGCTTTGATTTTGCAGTGCCACACTTGTGGCGTGCCTTGAATGACTTGCGAGCTGCCGCAGAATAGTTGTGGCCATAGCCCTTAGCACCAAAGTGAATAAGTTTCTCCTTGCCACCTTCACAGGCTTTCACCATCTTCTTCTTACCGGGTCTGTCTGATGCAGTAACCCTGTTACATTTCATCTTACTCTTCTGTGCCATTACTTAGTGTATTGCTTAGTGACCTTGCCTGCTGGAGTGTTAGACACCACCTGCTGACCTTTACGACCAAATCTCTTTTTCTTTTTTGCTGTAGCTGCACGCTCTGCCTTGCTCATACTCTGAGCCTTCTTTAATGGCAAGCATCTATCAGGGTTCTTCTTGTTCTTACTTGTACCACAAGCCCCCTTGATAGAGCCATCAGTTCCTATGCGTACCCACTTCTCCTCTCGCCATTTTTTAAGCTCACCCATTACTTCTTAGATTTCTTTGCGTAGTTAGGATCTTTGCAATATTTACTTGCAGCCATGTTGGCATATGCTGATGGATAAGTGTCAAAGGTTCTCTTGGCCCAAGCAATACCTGCCGGACAAATCTTGTTGCCTTTTTTCTTTACTCTACCACTCTTAGCCATATTAACTATCTTTGTTACAAATTTAATAAATTATAATTTAATGGCTAAGTATAAAACAAGACGTAGAAAAAACTACGATAGAACTGAACCCCCTAGAGATTATATGAAGTACTGGCGAGTCGTGAAGTATTGGACTCGCAATAAGTATGACATCACATTAGGTGAACTAGATATGATGCTCTTTCTTTATAGCGAAGGAATATTTAATAAGGATCAATTCGATGAGTTCAATAGACTAGTAGGTTGGAATAAGAATAGATTTAAGTCGCTACTCTCTAGAGATTGGATTGTCAAGTGGAGAAACCATACGCACAATGAAAAGGCACTATATGAATTGTCGTTCAAAGGTAAACGTATGGTGTCAAATGTCTATGACAAACTCAATGGTAAAGAGTTCTCAGAAAATGCACCTATGTTTAAAGCAAACGCTGGATATAATGATAGAGCCTACCGGGAATATATTATGAAGATCAATGCATCTATTCGACAACAACAACGTCACGCTCCTGAATGATGGTGTATGGATGCTCGTTCAATAGCATCGTGTGACCAGCATGACCATCGTAGTATACTACATCGCCCGCCTTGATTACATTTACCTCGCTACCAGGTGACACTACCTTTGCCTTCTTGTATCGAATCTGCTTCGTGTCAGTAGAGGTCATCAATAACCCTGACTCTGTTTTCATCTCCTCAGTTATCGGATCGATGATTAGGTATTTGTTTATCGCTTTCATATTTTAATTTAAGAACCACAGTATAGACATCCGTCCTCGTCATCGTCAAGCTCAGGGTTGTCCTCTATGGCTGGATTTAATTGTTTTTTTAACTCGTATATCTCTTGCATCAGTCTCATGTCAGCGAACATATCACCACTCAACTGACCTTTAATCTCGTCAATCTTTGCTCGTATGTCCTCCTCACTCATTTTGATTTATCTTTTTTAAGACTGGTTGCTATCTTTCGTATCTCCTTACCTAGGTCTGCATCGTTGGGATACTTCTCCATCAATGCAATAATCATTGCCTCACTCATTTTGTCTCGTATGATCGAGCCATCGTTACAATGGCATTAGTACTTAGGATTGTGGTGGCAACACTCACCGCATTCTTTAGTGCGTTCTTTGTAACCTTCAATGGATCGACAACGCCCATGCTGAACATATCGCCATAATCGCCAGTCTTCACATTGTATCCCATCTTTGAGTTGTTGTTAATTATAAAGTTTATCACCTCGTTGGGGTCTTTGCCAGCGTTCTCTAGTATCTGACGCAAGGGTGCTTGATACGCATAGATTAATATCTCAATCGCTTGAGCCTCTGCTCCTGAAAATGTAGGTAGTAATGATGCCAAATGCTCGGAACACTCAAATAGTGCAACGCCTCCTCCGGCAACAATCCCCTCCTCTTGTGCTGATCTTACAGCACACACCGCATCATCGATGCGGTCAAATTTTTCTTTTTGCTCTACGTCAGAGTTACCCCCAACATATATCACACCTATCCCACCATTCAAGCACGCAATACGCTCCTTGATAAATTTCTTCTCGTTGGGAGTAGTGGTGTTGGTGTATTGCACCTCCAACTCTTTTACTCTATCTATCACCGCATCGTCCTTCTCAGATTCCCGGATGATGACAGTTGAGCCTGTACCCACTATCACCTTTGATGCTACACCAAGGTCATCGATGGTCATAAGGCTGAGGTCATCACCCATACCCTCTTGGAAATATTTCCCACCTAACGCAACCGCCATGTCGCTCATCAGCTCGTGGGACTTGTACCCAAACTGTGGTGGTATCACACTGCAAAACTTCAGTCCATTCTTCACCACGTTTGCAGCCAAGGTATTGGTCACACCCTGAGAACAGTTTCCAATTATTAATAGTGCTGATCGGTTCTCAACGATTGGCTTTAATATGTTCTCAATCTGTAGTATGTTCTCTATCGGATGATCGGTCATCATCACATATACATTCTCCATGATGCACTCGTCCTTCTTTTGATTGTTGACGAATAGGTTTGAACTATATCCCCGGTCTATCTTGATACCATGGGTAACCTCAGAGTATGTCTCCTCAGTCATTGACTTCTCAACGGTGACTATCCCATCAACACCTACCTCAGTATATGCGTCAGTTATTAATGATCCTATCTCCTTGTCATTGTTCGCAGAGATTGTAGCAACGTCTCGCATCTTAGACTTCGTTAACTTTTTACTCATCGAAGTTAATCTCTTGATGGTAGCTTCTGTCCACTTTTGAATGTGGCGTATCACCTCAATCTTGTCATAGTCTCGAAGACCCTCCTCATTTAGACCAAGGGTAGCTATCGCTTCTGCCAACACAATTGCTGTGGTCGTGCCATCACCAGCACTGCTCGCTGTGCTATTGGCAGCATCCTTCATTATTCTAACCGCAAGGTTCTCCACAGGATCTAACAAGTCAACACTCTTCGCAACAGTCACACCGTCTTTCGTTATTGTAACCGACTGCGTATGCTCCGGAGATTCAATTAGCACAGTCTGACCCATAGGGCCTAATGTACTCTTTACTGCTTTAGCGATTTTCTCTATCCCCGAAATTAATTTGCCCCTGGCAACGTCATCGAAGATTAGGTCTTTAGGATTATAACCTGATGGATTCATATGTATTAAATTTGATTTGGTCAAAGGTAATAAAAATTACGCAAGATTGAAAGTGAATTTACTTTATGTCGAATGTCGAAAATTATCTCTCTATTATATATATATATATTACTATTATTTAACGTAAATTTATTTCTTCATAATTGGTTTAAAATCGACATTTTTGTCATAGCTCTGATTATCAATTACTTAGCTATATATTATTGACATATTCTTGACATAGTTATGTCGAAAATCAACATAATAGTATATATTAATAGAAAAAATATAAAATAGTAAACACAAAAAAAGGGAGGACTAACCTCCCTCAAATTATAATCAATGTGAATTCTACTTCCTTTTCGGCATAGATGAGCGCATCATTTCAATCGCTTCACCAACTGCATTGCCCTCAGCTATCATTGAAATCTTATCTGCTCTCTTGCGTGCCTTCTTATCACGAGCCATCTCATACAAACCTATCACAGGTTCTGGGCGATCATTAATTAATCTACCGTTCTTTACTTTTAATCCGTCCATGGTTCTTCCCATTTAAAATGAATACTTATAAATAATAAGAACAGTATAAACTCTGAGTAATCATACTCAGTATCCGCCAAGTAAATACTGAACCCGACAGCAGGGCCTATACGAAATCTACTCTGTATCTCTAACTCCCATACTGACATGATACAAAGGTAAAAATTTTTTTTAGATGTCTTTAGTAATTGGGTTATGTGGGGCTGCACGCGCGCGCCCGGGTGAGCGGAAGTGACTTTGCGCTCAAGGGGGGGGTGTTGTTTTCGTTGGCGCACCTCGGATTTTTTGGCGTTTTTTCTATGGCGCGTAACGTATAGTGATATGCCCCACCCCACCCCCACCTATGTGCTTGGTTCATCGCATTGGTTCGCACCCTCCCATCCCACCTCGCACCCCTACCCCCTCGCACCCCCTCACCGACCACACACAATCAACACCTATATGTGGATGGATGCACCTACCTATTATGAACGTGCTGATAGCGAGGTGCTTTGTAAGATCTTAACTCACGAATCGTAGCAATGACGAGGGATGTAGACGATTCTCCAGTATGATTATGGTCTCAAAACCTTCCCTCACGAACCAAGAGGTCGTGGGTAATGAACGCACCCATCCTTTGCCCCCTCAAATAAATTTGGGTCACTTAAAACAAGGGATTTGATATGCTGCAGCATAGGTGTAGCAAGGTTTTCAGAGCGATTGAGTAGTGGTGTGAGAATTATATTTACTCCATATGTATTTGTTTATATCAAACATTAGACTATCTTTACACTAATTATGAACGAAACACGATTTATTATGAACACAAAATTTCAGTACCACACCGAGTGGTTGACCAAGCAATACGTTGCTAAATTAGAGGAGATATTCGAGGGTCACGAATTCACAAACATCAGTTGGAAAAATGACTTATGCGACACCATCGAGATGGATGGTATGATTGCTATTATGTTACCTAATTCAGTATTTGATAACCACGACAACGAGGAGTTCACTATGTTCACAATCAGATGTCCATTTGGTAACCACGATGAGATAGTATCATTTGCTAAGTTTGATGAAATGGTTGAGTTTATCTCAAACAAGTTATTGTTGGGTAAAGTAGGTAACGATGATGGTCATTGGTTCTTATCTTCTAAAGATTCAGTTGTGAAATGTGATGGTGTTGCTATTGCGAACCCTAATAAAGATTCAGTTGGTATGTTCTATTTAGATAGAGATGCTTCAAAAGGTGGATTAGAAACTGACCCACAAGAATACTATCGTGAACCTTATCTGAAAGCACATCAACGAATTGAGTTGACCTTGGCTAATACTAAAGATACGATTTAGAACCACTCACCTTCACCGAGCCGACCTTGAGATAGTGGTCGGCTTTTGGTGGTATAACACTTTAATAAAATTTATTATGACACGATTATTTGAGACAAAAACTTACATTGAGGATGGCGAAAAAACGCTCGGAATTCGAAGTAATAGACCATTCAAAATTGATGGTAAAAATTCATTTGATGATGGTGATGGGTATCACGTTGTGTACCTAACTTTTTCTCCATTAGCGACCATTACTCACACGAACCATCTAACACTACCGACACCGAGTTTTTCGGTTAGTGTAAATTCTAAAGAACTTAAAATTGAGAGACTATGAACGTATTATATTTAATTATCGGAAAGCACAACATTGAATCTTGGGATGATAACGAGATTCAAGACATTAGTTTAGATGAGGTCAAGAGGATTGAATTTACCGATGAAGAATCTCGGCAAACCACCATTGCTATATTGGAGCAATTTGTCTTAGAGGATTACATTATTCTTGATGAGAATGAGTACAATTTTTTAATCAATGGTGATAGTACACCATATTCGTGTGATAATCCAACGTGCCGAAAAGAGTATGGTGGAGAATACAATGGTGGTTATTGTTCGGATGAATGCCGAGAATAAATCAAGTGTGAGCGTCCGATCCAAGGTTGCTGCAGTTTAACTGGCGAACCCATTTTTTGCCCCAAGTACGTTGATTCGGCTTGGGGTTTTGGGGTGCAATATTGCACAATTTTAATTACATATTATGAACAAAAAAGATGTATTATTTGAGATTATCCGAATAGAAGAATCGGATAGATTAATGGCTATCACAAGGGATGATAGTGGAGTGTTAATTGGACTAAATTTTTTCCAAGGAATTGATAGTCCAATTGATGTATTTAAAGTAGGGGATTCAGAGGAGGCGCTATTACAATTTGTAAAGATTGGATTGATGTGCTTTGAGAAAAGTGACAAAGACATTGAGTTTCTCGACAACCTTTGTACGATGCACTTGTATATAAAAATGGGTATTGAATTAGAAACCAATAAAAACAAATAGATATGAGCATAGAGAATTTCAAGTACAAAGAGGTCTCAAATGAGACGATTAAAGAGGGCAACAACAACCCTTGGGCAACCTCATCAACAACCCATCACAAGTTAACAATTTGGCTCACGCCAGTTGAAGATGATTTGTCCTTTGATGATGAGTTGGATGCTATCAAAAATCACGTTAGGGAAAAGTATTTCAAGTCCCACCCTCAAGCTCCAATTTGTAGGGGGTTTTTAAAGAGTGAAAATGGATGCGAAAGGATTATATATAGAAAGTGGGATGATGACTTCCAATCTGAGTGGACTATATACTACTACGAGACAATTTACCATAACTAAAAACAAATAGATATGAGCGTAGAGAAAGTATGGGTTGGAATAATACCTGAAATCAATGGAGGTTATGGTGTAAATGTCATAGCCAAAAGTAAAGAAGAAGCAATGGTTCTTTTGGATGATGAATTCAATAGAATAAAAAGAAACGCTTACAAAAAGCATCGTTATATGAGTGACTTTGAAAATGCTATGGAATATTTCGGTGGCGAGGTCAAGGAGATCGCTTTAAACAAGGTGTATTACGATGGATTTAGGGAGTAAATTAAATCAGGCTGGGGAAAATATTTCAGATTACATTTGGTGGTCTGAGATATTATCCTTAGTATTGCAAGTATAAACATTTTATGAACATTATTTAAACAAGTTATTATGAACAAATTTGACAACATTTTAAAACAAGGCGAGATGAAAGTTGATGCCCAAAGAAAAGCAACACAAAGTCTATTGGAACGTAGGATTGAATATTTAAGTGAGGTGTGTGGAGAGCTATATGAGTTCTTAGAATATTGCAATGACAAATACGATAGTAGACCATATGATGGTGGCCAACAAGATGTGTTTACGTTGTGTGCAAATAATCTTTACCGAACTTGCCTTAGCAATGACTTGGTGTATTACGAACCAAGAGATAAACGATTTTCTAAGGAGTATGCATCGACATTGCCTTGTATGGATATTCAAGCCGATGCCCACTTAAACTGTAAAATCCAGTTAAATACGATATACACAAATCCAACACCAAGTGTTGCGATGTCCATTTGGAATTACAATGGTAAGGAATTTCATTTTAAGACACCTGAAGACTTGATTGAGCATCTTGCCCACAGCATTGCTCAAAAAGATTTGAAGTTAAGAGAATAAGTGTTCATAGCACCTCTGATGCCCCACCTCGTTAGTTCGTTGTGGGCTTTGGGGGTTAAACAAATTAAATTAATTATTATGGGATTTTTCAGTTGGAAAACACAAGACACAAACAAGAGCATACCATCAAGTCATAGCTCTAAAAAGGCACGACCAGTGTACCTATGTGACAATAAGGGCAACCATTGGTATGAGGCAAACTACGAGGGGTATGGTAGATTCGGAGGCAAAGACTTTTATGAGTTACTTGCCGAGATGAATGGTAAGACAAAGGATGACCTATCAGAAGGTCAAGAGATGCGAGATCTCGGAATCAATTTACACTTTGGAATCAATGCTATCATCAATCTCGACACCAAGAAAGTTTACAAGGGTGGTGGGATTGATTTCTTTAATTGGAGAGATGACATCTTAGAAGATGGAATGAGTGCAAGTCAACTCGTTGATAGTGGCGAGTGGGCAAGGATAACGATAAAGGAAAAGGGCATTGTAAACCCTAACCTTGTGGAGAAATTAGATGGGTGGAAGTACACCAAGAAAGCACCCAAAGATTGTCAGTACCAAGGATACTTTTATTAAAATGGATGCTATGAAATTGTCAGAAGAAACAACCGACTTGTCTAATCAAGACATCAGTAAGCTCACAAAGGAGGAGTTGATATCACAGTTACAAATGTATGAATTGCATTGCTATGAGTCTTACAAGGAAAGTATATTTTACTTTGGTAGGTTAGACTGGCGCACTCGTAAAGACAATAAAGAGTGGTGCAATGTAAACACAATGCTCAAGAGATTAAACATCCCACGTTTGGATGAGGATTTACGAAGGTGGGAATCAATCTAACTCTATTCGCTTATGAGTACCTCCCTAGGAAACTAGGGGGGATTTGTGGGTTAAACAAATTAAATTAATTATATGAAATCTTTAAATTTATTTTCGGTAATGGTGGCGATTACGTTGGTCACCTTGGTAATCTACAACGTAGTATGTGTTGGAGTTAATTCTTGTGAGTTATGGTAGATATATTACAAGTAAGTAGCAAGTGCTGGGCAATCCATTTGGAGGTGTCTAATAACCACTTAGAGATTCACATCTTTGGTGAATTCCAAGAGGCGTGTGACTTTGCATTAAAGCACAACGCAACACAACAATTATTTAATAACCTTATAAAACAATTAAATTGAAAGTATTAGAATTATTTGCTGGTAGCCGATCCATAGGGAAGGCATCAGAGGAGCTTGGACACGAGGTGTTCAGTTCAGACATCAATGACTTTGAGGACATTGATTACGTTGGAGACATCCGAGATTTTCAGGTGAGTGATTGCCCCTTCGTTCCCGATGTGATATGGGCATCACCTCCTTGCACTGGGTTTAGCGTTGCGGCTATCGGAAGGAATTGGGTAAAGGGTGAAATCTTCACACCGAAAACTGAGAGTGCAAGGTTGGGTGTTGAGATATTAGATGCTACCTTGGACTTGATTACTGAGTTCATAAAGATAAACCCTGAAGTGATATGGTTCATTGAGAACCCAAGGGGTAAGATGCGTAAGTCTCCAAGGTTAAAAGAGATAAGCCATTTTATGATAAGAAGAACCGTAACCTATTGTCAGTATGGTGATGAGCGAATGAAACCCACCGACATTTGGACGAACAATTTTTATTGGAAGCCACGCCCAGCGTGTAAGAATGGTGACCCTTGTCATGTGGCTGCTCCGAGGGGTTCACAAACTGGGACTCAAGGGTTGAAGGGAAACTATGAGCGTAGTAAGATACCTCACGAGTTGTGTTTAGAAGTTATAAAAGAGTGTGACTATGAGTAAAGAAAGAGATAACTTTGTAAGGATAGCTATGGCTATCATCAAGAAAGACTATCCATTCCGACCACAAAGGTTGGCGATAGCAAGTAAGATGTACTCACGATGGATTGAGCGCAACAAGATGGTAATAGATGTAAGATCTAACAAGTCATTGTATGTGACTATAGGCAACTACACCTACTACATTGATGACTCAACCAATGAGCAAATTTTTGAGAAGTGGAATAAAAAATCAGAACAATGAAAGTATTAAGTTTATTTGATGGAATGTCATGTGGTCGCATCGCCCTTGAGCGATGTGGGATAAAGGTTGACAAGTATTTTGCGAGTGAGATTAAGCCATACGCAATGAAGGTAACACAAGCGAACTACCCTGATACAATTCAGTTAGGGGATGTTCAGTTTATAACTAAAGAAACCTTTGGTAATAATAAGATTGACCTACTGATAGGTGGTTCGCCTTGTCAAGACTTTAGTGCAGCCAACCTGGTTCAGAGTGGATTGAAGGGAACTAAAAGCTCATTATTCTATGAGTACCTCAGACTACTCAAGGAACTAAAGCCAAAGTATTTCTTACTTGAAAATGTTAAGATGAAAAAGGAATATCAAGATGCCCTGAGTGAACTACTTGGTGTCGAGCCAGTCCTCTTTGATAGCTACTTAGTGAGTGGTGTGTATCGTAAACGAAACTACTGGACGAACATACCATTCGATGCTACCATTGAGGACAAGGGCATCCGACTCAAAGATATCTTAGACGAGGGGTATACTGACCGGGAGTTTGGGATGTGTTTATTGGAGAGCTTATCAAGACCTCTAAAGACACCGATTAAGATTGCTCGTAGGTATTTATTGTATGGGTTCTGGCAAGTAATATTTAAAAGCGAGGGCCATTACAATTCGTGCGTTGAGCATTTCAATCTTAACTTTGGTGGCTTGGATGCTAAGGGTGTAGAGCAACATATTATTAACAACAACATTGATATGTCGGTGTACGAGGGCGTGAGATATTTGAACCGATCCGAGATGGAGAGGGCGCAAACCGTACCTGAAGGATACACCTCTATGGTAACGAGAGATCAAGCAGCATCATTACTCGGTGATGGATGGACTGTGGATGTGGTGGCTCACATATTAAAAGGTATAAACATTTCTTAAATATATCTTGCACAATTAATCAACTTTGTGTAGTTTTGAATGTTCATAATAGGTTAGGGTATTTGCAGGATTTAATTTGTTTTCTAGTTCATATAATCTGCAAGGTACAGAGGGGTTCGATTCCCCTCATACCCTCTAAAAATAAAATAAAATAAAATAAAATGAAAAGTGAAATCTTTGATCAGTACTTGGAAGCAGTATGTAAACGCTTCGACATTGCAGACGATGAGTTCTTCTCGGACTCTCAGGAAATGAGAATTGTAGATGCTAGGGGAATGTTATTCTTACTATGCATTGATAGACCTATGAATGTAAAGTACATCCAGGACTATATGGCTAGGGGAGGTAAGCGTATGGCTCACTCTACAATTTTGCATGGAGCAAACAAGATGCGTGAGCGTATGATAAACGATGGAGACATCAGAACAATCATAAAGAACATTGAGGAATGTGTAGTTTAGATAGCATTTGGGACGATGCCTTCAATCAACACGATGCGTTTCATATGGTGGATGCATACAAAAATACTGAGTGTTTAATATATAAAGGATTTAAGATTGAGTCTGGGGATAAGCATAACATATATGTGTACAAACCAAAGGGAGAGGTTTATGAGGAACTAAACCAAGAGGAGTACGATATTTTATGTGAGAATGGATGGCGCAAGGGAGTGCTGAAGTTAGTGTTGAATTCTTATCAAGTAAAGTTAGACAAAATAGCTGAACGAGTTAAGTTTGAAATCAATACGAGACGAAATGATAAACACTTGAAAAGTTTAAAAACATCTCGTCAAAAAATAATGGACAACTACTTAAAAGTTGTAACACAAATTAGTAAATTATAATCAAATGTCAAATACAAAAACAAAGGTAAAGTCTACCTATGAGACGCTCAAAAGCGTTGACATAAAAGGCTTCATTGAAAAGAAAGGCGCACAGTCCTACATCAGTTGGGCCTCTGCGTGGGATCTATTAAAAACCCATTGTCCAGATGCACAAAGAAAGGTGTATGAGCATGAGCATACCGGGTTAAATTACTTTACTGATGGTCGCACTTGTTATGTGAAGGTCGGTGTAACAGCAAATGGTGTTGAGCATATTGACTATCTACCTATCATGGACTTTCGCAATAATGCAATACCAGTAGACAAGGTAAATATGTTCGATGTCAACAAGACCATCCAACGATCCACAGCCAAAGCCATTGCTATGCATGGTATCGGATTAGCATTGTGGACAGGTGAGGACTTGTCGATTGAAGTACCTAAAGAGGTAGAGGAAAAGAAACTCATTGCCCTTGAGGTAGGAACTGAAAACATGGAGAGGGTATTGGCTTATGTCTCTAACAATAGCGCCAAGACACTTGCTCAAATCACAAAGCTGCTTAGTCAGAAGTATACCATAAATGCTAAGGCAAAGAAAGAGATTAGTGCATACCATAAAAGCGTTCAGAAGTAATGCAATTCACAGAGAAAGAGCTTCTAGAGGTCAAGGAAGTTCTGAAGAATGATGACCAATACTATGGTGAGTATGGACGTAAGTTTTTATCCAACTCCAATGTTGATGTGTTGTTGAACAACCCAAAGGATTTTGGTAAACCAACTGAGCAGACCAAGGCAATGTTGTTGGGTAGATACTTTCACACTGCAATGCTTGAGCCAAACAAGACAGGACTCTATGAGGTACTTGACGTTGCAAGTCGCAACACAAAGCTATACAAAGAGGCAGTGGAGAAAAGTTCTGAGGAGATGTTACTACTTTCTAAGGAGCAAGAAGAGTGTATGGAATGGGTGTCGGCAATGAAGTCTAACATCAGATTCTTTGATGACATTTATGAGCCGGGTAACACTTACGAAGTACCTGGAGTAGAAAAAATCAGAGGAGTATGGTGGAAGGGTAAGGCTGACATCATCACCGATGATTTTATAATTGATTTAAAAACAACGAGTGACATTCAAAACTTTCCACGATCCGCAAAGCGATACAACTACGACAGCCAGTGCTACATTTACCAACAAATATTTGGTAAGCCATTGGTCTTCTATGTGGTTGATAAGCAGACGCATAATCTTGGAATATTTCCACCAACTGACACCTTCATTCAGGGAGGAAGGGAAAAGGTGATGACCGCCTTGGATCAGTATGAAAAATTCTGGGGGGAAAGTCCTACCCATGACCCTGAACATTTTATTATTCAACAAGAATTAATTTAATCTTATGAAACAATTATTTTTAAGCATTGCATTAGCAATGATAGGAGTGAGCTATGCTCAATGGAACACCGAGTACTATGTAGATGACTTCGGTGACAAGACAAACGAAACCTTTGAGTACTTTGATGTGGTCGGGGTGTTTACTAATTCAGCAACAACTAATAGTGACTGTGGGTTCTTTGTGAAGCATGATGGTCAGACTAAGTCTTACACCATTTCAATTTACCCATACAACAGAAAGTCAAAGGAGAGCTGGATAAGTAGTACCTTCCAAGAAATCAAACTCAAGCAACCATCTGGAGATGTTGCAGTGCTTAGTGGATTCTGTTACAAGAAAGGTCAGATACTATTCTCAGAGGAAGACTACCCTATATTTAAGGATGCAATATCACAGAGTGGTGACTATACATTCTTGCTAAACTATGAGGGAAAGTATACTGAGTCTAGATACAAGTTTAATTTCACAATAGACTAATAGATAATAGCCTGTTCCTTGGAGTGTCCTCTGTCTAGGGTGCAGGCTTCTTTAATCAGAGGCAACTTTTTAAATTATAATTTATGGCGGAAGATAAAATTTTCGTAGGAAATGGTAAGCAAGTTTTTGATAACTTGATATCAGTAAGTTTATGTCTAACAGACATACCACAAGAACACATCTTTGAGTACAACGGTAAGAAGTACACTAAGTTAAATGTGGGTGCAAAGAAAGGTGGTGCGGATCAGTATGGTAAAACCCATCATGTGAGCATTGATACTTACAAGCCAGATGCAAAGTCAGAACCGAAGCCTGAGCCGAAGCAAGACCAACGTGCTACAGTCGAGGAAGACAAGGATGAATTGCCTTTCTAATTAATCAGAAGGTGATACATGAGAGGGGATTTTTGGTGTCCCCTCTCTTTATCTATGCCAAAAAAACATTCATCATTACTATATATAAATTATACTTTTATAGTTTTGTTTTTTCTATTAGAAACTGACTATAAAATCGACATAATCGACATAAGTATTGATAATCAATAAGTTAAATAAAAATAATTGACATTTAATTGACATTAAAATGACAGAAAACGACATAACTATATTCAGAGATATCAAATCTACCGAGCAACCATTCTTTAGGAAGGTAGAATTTATCTTAGAAAGAATCAAAGAGGGATCATCCAAAGATTTAATTAAGAGGATCAGAAAGGAGAAGGATAAGACCATTATAAACGAACTAAAGCAACAGCTCCCAGCGATATGTTTCTCTGGAAAGTTTAACAAGAGAACCGACTCTTCATTGATGAAGCATAGTGGATTGATATGCTTAGACTTTGATGGTTACAAGAAGCAGAAGGACTTACTTGAGGTGAAGGAGCTTTACAGTAAGGATAATTATGTGTATGCAATATTCATATCACCATCTGGAAATGGTCTCAAGGTATTGGTTAAGATACCTAGTGATGGAGACAACCACAAAAATTATTTCAATGCACTAGATGAACACTTTAACTCTGAACACTTTGACAAGACGAGCAAGAATGTTAGCCGAGTTTGTTACGAGAGTTACGATCCTTTAATTTATATCAATCCTCAGTCAAGTGTATGGACAGAGATTAAGGATGACAACTTCAAAGAGGTGGTAAAGTTTAAAGACCGAGCAACCATTCCAATTACAGATGAGAATAAGATTGTAGACATCTTAGTAAAGTGGTGGGAGAAAAAGTATCCTATGGTGGAGGGCCAACGTAATCACAACGTATATGTGTTGGCTATGGCTATGAATGAGTTCGGTGTTAACAAGAGCTTGACTGAGTATGTGCTAGCAAATTATGCGACAAAGGATTTTAATTCAGCAGAGATAAAAAGGACGATTGATTCTGCGTATGCAAACACTCAGGCGTTTGGTACAAAGTACTATGAGGATGAGGACAAGATAAACAATGTCAAGTCTCAGATGAGGAGGGGTATATCAAAAAAAGAAATCCGTCATCAACTTCTAGACTCTTCGGTTGATGATGGTGTAGCTGAGGCTGTCATTGGTAGGCTCGAAGAAGAGACATCCAATCAAAAGTTCTGGACAAAGTCTGACCGGGGTGTAATAAAAATTGTTCACATATCTTTCAAGAAGTTCCTTGAGGACAATGGCTTTTACAAATACAATCCAGAAGGTAGTAAGAACTATGTGTTCGTTAAGGTTACTAACAACCTCATCGACCACACATCTGAGAAGGATATAAAAGATTTCATATTGGAATACTTGTTGGAGCTTGATGATGTACAGGTGTACAATTACTTTGCCGACAACACTAGATACTTTAGAGAAGAGTTCTTGACATTGCTAGGTAGCATTGATGTGTTCTTCATTGAGGACACCAAGAATGCAGCATACCTTTACTATCGCAATGCAGCAGTCAAGGTGACTAAGGCTGGAGTAGAGATGATTGACTACCTAGACTTGGGTGGATACGTTTGGAAAGACCATGTGATTGATAGGGTGTTTAGTATATGTGACATTGTTAAATGTGACTTTGAAAAGTTTGTATTTAATATCTGTGGATCTGATAACGAGCGAGCAAAGTCTATGGAGTCTACTATAGGATTTCTTATGCACGCATACAAAGATTTAGGATATTGCCCAGCTGTAATTCTTAACGATGAGGTGATAAGCGATCACCCTGAAGGAGGTACAGGTAAGGGATTGTTTATGAACGCACTCTCTCAACTGAAGAAGTTAGTGGTCATAGATGGAAAGTCATTTAACTTTGAGCGTAGCTTTGCATATCAATTGGTTAGTGCAGACACTCAGATACTATGCTTTGATGACGTTAGAAAGCACTTTGACTTCGAGAGGTTGTTTAGTGTAGTTACGGAGGGGTTAACGCTTGAGAAGAAGAATAAGGATGCTATCAAGATACCATTCGGTAAGTCTCCTAAGATTACAATCACAACTAACTACGCTATCAAGGGTGCTGGCAATAGTTTTGAGAGACGTAAGTGGGAGCTTGAGCTGAATCAATACTACACCAAGGAGTACACTCCGATGGATGAGTTCGGTAAGTTGATGTTCGGTGAATGGGATGACAATGAGTGGTGTCAGTTTGATAACTACATGATCCGTTGCTTGAGTAGATATTTAGACACTGGATTGATAAAGTCTACCTTTGTAAACCTTAGTATCCGTAAGTTATCTGCTGAGACTTGTCATGAGTTTATTGAGTGGTGTGGATTGGTGGATGGCAATGAGCCTAACGAGGTGTTTAAAAACTTCTCACTAGGAACTAGGACATTGAAGCAGGACTTGTACTTTGATTTCATTCAAGACAATCCTGACTTTGCACCTAAGGCAAAGATGACTGTGAGTCGAACCAAGTTTTACAAATGGCTTCACGCTTACTGTATGTACCACACCAAACTTGCTCCAGAAGAGGGGCGTGACATGAGTGGTCGTTGGATAAAGACTCGTAAGAAAGGTGTTGAAGATACTAATGAATTTGAATTTTAAAATATGGAAAAGATAATTGGATGGTGGAGTGGTGGTATAACATCAGCGGTAGCGTGTAAGATTGCTATTGATATGTATGGTGTTGATAACTGTAGAATTATTATGATTGATACTAAGAATGAACACCCCGACACCTATAGATTTAAAGAGGACTGTGAGCAGTGGTATGGATTACCTATTGAAACTATCTCCGGGATAGGTGATAAGTATGGAAACATATTTGATGTATGGAGGAAGTTCAAGTCTCTGAACACAGCGACTGGAGCAATATGTTCTACACATTTAAAGAGGTTGGTTAGGCAGAAGTGGGAGAAGAAGAATGACTTTAAACATCAAGTGTTTGGATTTGAGTTCGACAAGAAGGAGTTCGCTCGTGCCTTATCTATGACCAAGAACTATTATGATAGAGCAAAGCCCATATACCCATTGCTTCTACTTGGATATGACAAACAAAAGTGCATTGATATAGTTCAGGAAGCAGGCATTGAGATACCTGAGATGTATAAGCTAGGTTTTAAAAACAACAATTGCTTTTCAACAGGATGTGTTCAAGGAGGTATAGGTTATTGGCAGAAGATGCGTAAGAACTTTCCCGAAAAGTTTGATGTCATGTCTGACTTAGAGCATGAACTTACTGAGTTAAGAGGAAGCCCTGTCACCATGCTAAAGGATCAGTCAAATGAAGCAAAGGAAAAAATGAAGACTGATAAAAAAGCCCATCTAGTTTTCTTAAAGAAGCATCCATTGTATCCTAACAACAAATGCTTAGATGATATGCCTGAAAGAAATGTCGAACCTCTGTTTGACTGCAATGGTATGTGTGGTGTAAACGACCTGTCTCCTAGGTCACAGACTGAGTTAGAATTAAATTGGGACGATGATACAGTTTAGAGATTACCAAGAAGACATAATACAAAGAGGCGCAAAGGTTATTAGTAATCATGGCTTTCTTTACCTAGCGATGGAGGTGCGTACCGGAAAGACGCTTACGAGTCTTGGCATAGTGGATAAGGTTGGAGCAGTCAATGCTTTGTTTATAACCAAGAAGAAGGCTATGCAAAGTATCATTGAAGACTATGACAACCTCAACCCTAGCTTCCCATTGTATGTCATCAACTACGAAAGCCTACATAAACTGCCTAAGTTAAATTGGGATATGGTGATATGTGATGAGGCCCATACGATGGGAGCATTCCCTAAGCCTAGCAAAAGAGCGAAGCAAGTAAGAGACATTGTAAGAGATTGCAACTCCAAGGTTATCCTCTTGTCAGGTACGCCTACCCCTGAGAGTTTCTCTCAGATGTATCATCAGGTGTATAGCATAAGAACGAATCCATTCAGTCATCACAAGAGCTTCTATAAGTTTGCCTCTGAGTTTGTTAATGTATTTCAAAGGAAGATAGGTAGCCACATGATTAATGATTACTCTAGGGGAAGCACAAAGATATTAGATGTGATGCAACCCTATATGATTAGCTATAGTCAGAAGGAGGCAGGGTTTAAGGTAGAAACCAAGGAGACAGTGTTGCATTGTGCTATGAGTAGAGAGACTTATAACCTAGCTAATAGACTCAAGAAGGACTTAGTAGTGGAAGGAAATGAGGAAGTAATACTTGCAGACACCGCAGTGAAGCTGATGTCTAAGCTACATCAGATATACTCCGGGACTATAAAGTTTGAGAGTGGTAACTCAATGGTGATGGATTTAAGTAAGGGTCAGTTCATCAAGAAGAAGTTTGAGGGCAAGAAGATTGGCATCTTCTACAAGTTCAAGGAGGAGCTGAACGTATTGAAGAAGGTGTACAAGGATAACCTCACTACGGATCTTGAAGAGTTCAACACCACCGATAAAAACATTGCTCTACAGATTGTCTCTGGGCGTGAGGGTATATCACTACGCCAAGCCGACTGCCTTGTGTTTTTTAACATTGACTTTAGTGCCACAAGTTATTGGCAAGCAAGGGATAGGATGAGTACCAAGGATAGGTTGCACAACCAAGTGTATTGGATATTCTCCATCGATGGGATTGAGTCTGACATTTACAAGGCGGTGTCTAAGAAGAAGAACTATACGGTCAGACACTTTAAACGAGAATTCTTAAATTTGTAATATGAAGGTTAGGCTAGATGATAAAGAAGTTTCTTTATGTAAATACATAGGAACTCTTAGGTCTTCAATTGCTAGATCTAATGGTGTGGTAGATGCAAAGATTGGAAACCAAGATGGAGTAGAGGCAGATGTACAAGGGTTCAAAGCAGAGTATGCTTTTGCAAAAGCAAACAATCTATTTCCTGATTTTGGATTAAGCCCTAGGAGTGGCAGCTACGATGGTATTACACGAAATAATAATAGGTATGACATCAAATCTACAAGCCATAAAAAAGGGAATCTTTTAAGCACGTTAAAAATAAATAAAGATGTAGACATATATATATTAGCTGTTGTAGATAATAACATTGTTGATTTTATAGGATGGGCATCAAAAGAAACATTAATAAAAGATGAGAACATAAAAGACTTAGGACATGGCAAGGGATACTTTTTAAGTAGACATAAATTAAACAAGCTATGACGGAGCAGCAGATACAAAGCAAACGTATTAAAGAGTTAGAGGATCAAGGATACTATGTAATCAAATTGGTACGCACTAATAAGAATGGGATACCAGACATCATTGCGATACCACCAAACACCGGAGTTCTTTTTAGCGAAGTAAAGACACCCAATGGAAAGGTATCAAAACTTCAAGAGTATAGAATTAAAGAGTTAGAAAAACATGGGTGCAGAACAGAAATATACAGAGGTGAATAGTTATGAGGTGGATCAAAACTTTATTGATAAACTTAAAGAAGTTCCTCTATCAGTATCTCTTAGTGTGGCTAGACTTATTGACGAGTGCTTCCCAAACATTCCCTACAATGATATGGATAGTCAGATACATGGGGGCGTTGTTCATAATAAGAAGGAGGCAATCTTCTTTAGCATTGAGATATATAATAGCGAGGAGGAATCGCCATATCTAATGGACTTCAACCTTATCGCCTCTGATGATTACCTAGACTTAATACTTGAAAATAAATATTTAAAATCAAATGACAGAACTAATTAAAGAAATAATTCAAAGAGACAAACTTGATTCACCAGAACGACACGCAACTTTAAACAATAAGCGTATGTATCTATATACATTTATGCGTAAACAAGGAATGTCATATCACAATATAGCTAAAGAGTTTAATCGTACTCATGCTACCGTTATCAATGGTCTCAATAGATATAAAGACTTGATAAAATCTAATGATGCTATGATAAAGGTTGATACAGAAGAGTACGAGCAAATATTTGCAAGCATCCCTGCACCCAAGCCAGTGTACAATTTAGCAAAAGATGTACGAAAAGCAACTACTATTCATGATCTAGATATCATCAAGAGAAGGTTGAAAAATAATATGTACGATATTGATTTACATTAAATTAATTTATTATATTACCAGCAAATGATAAGTAGAGTAGAAAGTATAAATAAAATCCTTTCGTATAAGACTTGGACTGATAAAAAAAAGATAGACTCTTTACTAGAAATGGATTGTAGTATGTATGCATCGTTAGGCACAGACTCAACCAAGAAGGAAAAGGAAGAGGTAAGAAAGCACAGTCGTAACATATACAAAGCCATCAAACAAATCGATCCCACTCTAGGGACTACTTTAATATCTGTAATGGATAAAGACAACTAATGTGACATCACCATCCTCAGACGGAATCAATATCATCTTCATTAATTATTTGATGAAGCAGATCAACGACTGTTCTGATGGGATATATGAAGAGCTTGTAGATGCAAACTACAAGGAGGTTGAGGTTCAGATTTCTAAGTTGAAAAATATCCTAGAAGAATTAAACCAATCGATACAAGATGACCTGGAGACCACGACTTAAAAAAGATGAACAAGAATTAATCAGGAAGTATAGAGGAATAAAACGAGCATCCAAAGAAGCCGGAGTAAATGTTGAAGACGTTAAACATGGGTGGCTTAAAACCAAGGAGGCAAGTCTATTCTTTAACAACCCTTCATTCAAGGACGATAGATTCCAACAGTTACAAAGACTGAAGGACTCACTGCTAGAAGACATAAAGCAATACTCTCCATCCTTTCCAAAGATTTTACGATCTCCATCCAAAGATGGACACCTATTGGTGGTAGACCCTGCTGATATTCATATCGGTAAGCTCGCAGATTCTTTTGAGACAGGCGAGTCTTATAACAATCAGATTGCAGTGAAGAGAGTTAAGGATGGCGTGCAAGGAATACTTGACAAGGCCACAGGTTTTAACATCGACCAGATACTTTTCATTGGAGGTAATGACATCCTACATATCGACCAACCAGGTGCTACGTCAAAGGGGACGAGGCAGGACGTTGATGGCATGTGGTATAGTAACTTCTTGATAGCCAAGAACTTATATGTAGATGTGCTTGAGATTCTTCTTGCTATAGCCCCGGTGCATTTTACTTTTAATCCTAGTAACCACGATATGATGTCAGGGTTTTTCTTATCCGATGTGATAAAGACTTGGTTCAAGAACTGTGATGATATCACATTCGATTGTAGTATGGCTCATCGTAAATCCTACACCTACGGTAAGAACCTCATCGGTACTACCCATGGCGATGGTGCAAAGACTCAGGACTTACCACTACTGATGGCTACTGAGTTCCCTCTTGAGTGGGCAAAGACCAAACACAGATATGTTTACACCCATCATGTGCATCATAAATTTTCTAAAGATATGGCGGGATGTACTATAGAGTCGCTCCGATCCCCATCAGCGACAGACTCATGGCATCACAAGAAAGGATATCAGCACGCCCCACAGGCTTGCGAAGGCTTCCTTCATAGCAAACTCCATGGGCAAGTCGCAAGACTCACCCACTTGTTCTAGTTGCTAGACATTCCTGAAGAAACTCCTGATGACATTCCTGAAGAAACTCCTGATGACATTCCTGAACCTTTCTTCTTGTCATCTTTCTTACCTTCTATAGTGTAATCAGAATAGTTTAGAATCCTTCTTATCTTTTCAGGCGTATCCATTTTTTCGGTAAACAATTTGGTATAGTTGTCATAGTATCTCATACCTTGTCTGGCTGGTATACCTGCTCCTTCTAAAATAGTACCATAGAAATCATATCTAGCATCATCAATCTTAGTAGGGTCTGGTTTTTTAGCATCTATTTTTTGTTGCCACTTTGACCACTTTCGTAAAACAGATGATGCCCATTGCATTATAGATAAAGTTTCTGGCGTTCCCCCCCAAGGCTTTTCTAATAGAACATCTTTAGTCATAGTAAATAAATCTCCTACTATAAATAATGCATTTAAGTTTCCTAACAACATTGCTCCCGCCATGTCTGCTTTATCCTCATCATCCATATCTACCGGGAATCCTAAAGCTGCCCATTGAAACAATGCAGGCATCATTACATGATACATTGCTAACTGTCTTAGGTTTTGACCCACTGTTCCTTTGCCTGTTTCTTTAAAAGATTTTATATTTTCTTTTAAACTTTTCTTTTTGTCAAGAGACTTAATTTTTCTACCCAAATTTCTAAAGGCATCAATTTCTTTCCTCAAGTATTGCTTAGGTGTAGTCATGAACATATTGAATGACCTCATCAATGGATCATCAGTCTGATAATAGTCTCGGTCTTGTATGTCACTAGACTGCTGTGTCTTCTTGGTGTCACGCTCAAACTTTCTAATAGCATAATCAATAACCTCTTGCTCAGTAGCCTTTGGATTTTGCTTTTTGTATTGAGCTTTGTAGTATCTGTAGTTTGGAAGACCTCCCAACATAATCGCTGCCTTATCACCACTCTTGGTAAGCATCATTGCTATCCTCTGAGCTTCAGCTCCAAAACTTTTATCTATAATAGAATTTGAATGATCCTCGTAATGAGCAATAGCATTTCTAATATTTAAACCTTTGGCTCTGTCTTGTAAGTACACAGAGTTTTTTATAACCTCATTGTAGTCCTCCATTATTGCACTACGTCTTTGAGACAATGTACTACCTAGCTTAGAATACTTAATCCAATTTGCAATGCCAATGTCATTAGCATATGTTGGTATAGATGTAAGCTGTTTTATAAATACCACCGGGTTAAATGCAAGTTTAGATATTATAAATGCATTCATACTTTTATTTATGAAGCTAGCCATCTTAAACTTTTGCTGTCCTTTAGCCGACACCTTTTTGATCATAGAATCAATTAGGTTATTGATGTCATCACCATAAATGTTTTTTAAGTATTTTCTAACATCCTTATTAGTAAACATTTTATCAATGTCCCTTACTGTTTCAGCATGGGCGGCAAAGTATTCCATGTCCTGAATATAACTTGTCAAAGCGTTGTTGATATTCATTGCTTGGATAGGCAAATTATTTACTTTTCTTTCTAATGTTGAAGCTGCACCCACAGAGGTTTGGAATATTGAAGAGTTTGCCAACATATCTAATGGCTCTTGCTCAAATCCTTCTCTATATATTCTACCTGCATAGAATTGATTCCATGGCATATCAGTTCTATATATCTTTTTGTATGCATCATTGTAGTATTCATAAACTGATGGAAAGAATTCATCAACCTGCCAATCTGCCCACTCTTTTAATTGAGGATCTAACTGTGATATGAGCTTACTCATTTCTTGCTCATAGTTTTCTCCGAACATTGCTTTGAACGAACCTGCATTAGCTGGGTCTTTATACTGATTGTATAGGTATGCCAATTGGTTTTGAGAAATTGTTTGGACTTCATCTTTTGTCTCTAGAGTTATGCCATTTGTTTTAGTGTCGTTTAACTGTACAGCTCTCTTTCTCCACTTTCTTCCAAATATTTCTTCCATCTTATTTTCGATGACATCTTCTTGTATCATCATTCTACCTTTGTATACTCTAGTAGATTCATCTACCCTATCAGTAATCATCTCTTGAATACGACCACCTGCTAACTCCCCTGGCATAATAGATATCTTGTTCATTAAACCAGATAAATCTTCTGCCTTATTTAATCCTCTTACTAAAGAGTCGTACATATTCGTAAGAACATTTCTAAACTTCCCTCTGTTTTTGGCTTTCTCAGCCTTGCTTATCCTAGAAGATTCTTTTAATCTAGCATTTATTTTATCTCTTACATCAGGGTCAGACATATCTATCTTCTCTCCTGTAATCTCTTCCCAAAGCATAGTGAATTGCTCTTGGTATTTTTGATGCGCTTCTTGAAGTTCTACTTTAAATTTAGAGCGACCCTCTTCAATTAATTCTTGCAGTGACTCTTGTGCTGTTACCAATGGTGCAATAATATTAGGACTGATTCTTTCCTTTGTTCCTAACTGTGCCTTCATCAGATTGGCACTGTTGATATTGATTGCTATCTGAAGATCGGTTAGCTTGTTTATATTCTCCGAACTTAATTCAGGTTGACGCATAATTTCATTAAGCTCTCTACGAAGTCTTTCATTTTTATCCATGATTTCTTCAGCAGTATACTTAACTACCTTACCATCAACCTTTTTATCCTTAACAATATTGTTGTTGATGGCTTCTAGTCTAGCCGCTTCATCATATCCAAACTTACCCTTACGTCTTCCAGCCTCACTCTTAGTAACCTTCGTACCTAATAGCTTGTCTATCTGAGCCTCTAGTATTTGTACGTTCTTTTTAACAATAAAACTTTCTATCTCTCCAATTACGTCTTGTAAATTACTTGCATCTACTTTTGCAATCTCACCTAAAAGTCTCATCACCTCTGGCTTGGAGTACTCAGTCTTTGGTAGTGACTTACGAAGTGTTGCTCTAAGCTGACGCTTTATTTCTTGAAGGTCTCTACCTGCCTTCTCCATTGCTCTTGCTCTATTCTTTAACTTAGAAAGATTCTGAGCCACCTCTCTAGATGGTCGGAAGGCAATCGTTGCTTGGAGTTCTGCTTGCATCTTAGACTGAAGTAGAGATGGTGTCTTCTTACCCTTGTCACCAGCTTCGATGTACTCAGGTTGTTTCTCTAAGAACTCAATAACCTCATCCATGATTTCACTCTCGGTCTTCATCTCCTTACGAGCTTTGTTGTTCTTGTATTCTCTTTTAGTGAAAGCATCTAACTCTTTGGCGAGTTGCTCGTCTGAAAGTTTTTTCTTTTTTAACTCCTCTCTCTTCTCCTTTATCTTCTGTTTGATACCAGCGTCAGATAACTTAGGAGATTTTATTCTAGCGTTGGCGGCAAGAAGTTTATCTCTAAGCTGCTCAACCTTTTGATACAACCTTAGACCTGCTGCTGCTCCACCTTCAATCTCCTTGAAACTATCCGGCACATTCTCTAATATATTTGCAGGTACTCGAAGCATATCATCTACAGTCTTCGCTCGCAAAGGCTTACCATTCTCCTCCTTGATATCTGATCGTCTCTTTAGTATATAGAATCGGATGGCTTTATCTTTGAACCCTTCTCGTCTAGCAGCAATGATGATATCTGCTACGGTGTTCTTACTTGTAAAACTTTTTTCTTCTACGATACCAATGTCATCCCTTTGTCTTCTATATCTACTTGGCTCAGGTGGGAATGGATTTACTTTACGCCCATTCCTTGTGGCGTAGTACGCTCCATTAACAGCACGCTTCAAACCAAATCCTATCTGCTCTAGGTCTTGCTTGAGTTGATATGCATTTACCTGCACTGGGAAGAACCCTTGGTTGTTGGCATTGTAATACCTACCTATCTGCATAAGACTCTTCTGCTCTCGCATCGCAGTCTCTGATAACTCTGCTACCTTTGGTATTGAACCAGCACTACTAGATACATTAGACTTTTCAAATTTCATTTCCTGAAACTCTTCTAGTGTACCTTTGAATGGTTTCCTTTTAACTTTCTTGCCTTCATCATTAATAGCAATACCTTTTTTAGCTAGCTCATACTCTTCTAAGGTAAAGTCAGTTTTTCTTGACACCTTTGCGCCATCCTTATTGTTTTTTGTATAGGAATCAGTAACTTCATTAGACTTATAAAACTCTGTAGGTTGATACACTCCATTTATTTTTGCCTCAACAGTATATGCAAACGATGGATGATAATCAGGGTCGTTCTTGTTAGGTTTTCTTATTTTAAAAGAAGTATTATCAAACTCAATTATACCCATAAGGTCTCCCCCTGATATACCATTATTCAACGGATCTTCCATTTTTAATGCAAAGTCAATAGAGTTCTTTACACCTAACGCTTCTTTAAATGCTTCGTTTGTAGAATATTTACTGTTAAAAATCTTTCTTAAGTCTGGAGACATATTGTTTTCTATGTCAAGCAGTTCAATTATTTCTTTAGGATTAGTTATAAAAGAATTAAAGTCTTTTATATTTTTTGGTTTCTTTTTTTCTTTTTCTCTCTTCTGATTGTAGTTCTTTACAAAAGTTTTAAACGCTTTCTTACCCTTATCACTTTTAATAGATTCATTAAACAATGATATTAATTGTTTTTTGCTTAGAATCTTTTTGTCTAGTGCTAAATTTGTAAGCTCTTGAAATATTGATTGCTGAAACTGCCATGAACCTTTAGTAGTACCAGAGTGTGGTATGAACAAAGAAGCATTTTCTTCTTTAGAATTTCTGATAAAAGTTTCAGCCTGTTCTTCTGTATTAAAAGCAGCAAGATTAGAAACCTCTCCTAAATTCTTACCTCTTTTTTCTAACATATATGGGACATAACTTTTACCACCCCATAGATTAATAACATATCCATTCCCCAAATCCACTTCTCCAGCGTTGGTAAAGTCATACATATTAGTTACAAACTTCTTACCATTAAAATCTCTCAGACTTTTTTCCTCATAGAATTTTGCAAATGATCTTGTGTCTGTTCCTATCCCTGGAGCTGGTTTGAATTGTATGTTTGCTTTTTGTAGTCTAATAGTACCTACTTCACCACCCTCTCCTTGCTCTTCAGGTTCTGTTGTAATTTCCAGATCACTTGGTGAAAATAAGTTTTCAGATATAGTGTTTTTAATCTCATCTAATAACTCAACTCTAACCTGAGCATCTTTTATTTTTTCAGATCTTAAAGGAGAAACATCCCCATCTTTGTCTACTAATTTAGACTTGTTAAATTCAATTTCTTTTTGTAATCTTTTTATGGTTAGGTCTATCCGTTTTGTTAATTCACTTCTTAAATAATCTGTCTGTAATTTTTCAGATTTATTAAATCTCCTACTATTAGATATCTTTATAATATCTTTATATCTTCTTATGTAGTCATCTATTACAGAAGTATTTCCTAAACCTTGAAGAAATATTAAATTAGAAATATCTTTTCCGGCTACAGATATTCTAGTAGGATTCGTTAACCTTCCAAATTCAATATCTTGATTTGCCTTCTGGAAACGTAGTGGGCCTCCCTTCTTATCGGTCTTGCCCTTGACAATAAATCTATCGTCATATATTGTAGTGGTCTTAGCATTCTCTGCATAGATGAGGTCTCCTACCTGAACAACTCTGTCAGCACTCTTCAAAGGTTTCCCATTGGATCGGTCATAGAAGTATGAGTGCTTAGATGGATTGACACCAACCTGTGTCCACCCCTCGTTCATTGCTTGTTGTGCTAACTTCTTAGCCGCCTCGTTCTGCTCCTCGATAGTCTCTCCAATGTTGACAAAGCTACCTGCCATACGAGCAATCGTTGGGTTCTTTGTGGTAGCCTCTGATGCTAGACCTAATGAAGACTTAGGGTTGCTTTTAAATTCAACGTCACTAATCACAGCAGCACCTCTATACGATGAAGCCGAAGATGTTAATCCTCGACCAGGGTGTATCGTAACAGCAGACACACCTGTATCTTCCATAAGAGGAATGTCTAACCTTAGACCAACGTCAGCACCTTCTTTTATAGGAGCATTTATCTTGGCTTTCTTTTGCCCTCTTAATTTTCCTAGCTCCGGATTTGTTGCAGGCTCTGTGAACTTCTCTTTCATTCGAGTAGGCATCAACTCATCTGCCTTCTTGTTGTACTCTTCTAGAGTAATCTCACCCGCCTCATAGCTTCGCACTACCTTACCCATCTCTGTACCTGTAGTCTGTCTCTTGGGTCTCTTGCCCTCAGACTTAGTCCAATTTATTTTCTTTGCCTTACCTTTCTTCTTGGTCTCAGGTTTAGTCTCTATCTCTTGTACAGGCTTAAATTTAGAGTTGAAAAAATAAGTGATTTCTTTTTCACTTAAACTAAAATCTTTTTTACCTCCAAAAAGCAAACCAGATTCCATAGAGTCCATGGTTAAATTTATAATAGGTGTACCATAAACCTTCCCAGAATAGTCCGTTAGTCTTTGGATTTTAGAACCATCATTTGCAAAGATTCTTTGGATGATGCCATATTGATACACTTCTTGTTCAATACTTCCTCCCTCTACTTTTTTAGTTTCCTTTGAGATTAATTTACCTAAAAATTCTTCTGCATTATTGTTAGAGTTTCTTGTTATCTCTGCTATCTCGTTATTGTTATACTCTTTTAAAACATCTGCACTTTCAGAATACTCCTCTTTAGTCTCTATCTCCTCAAGCACCTTGACATCCCCCTCTTGAATCTCTTCACCTATTGTTACCTTGGCAGAGATTGCATTCAACAAATCAACAACGCCCTGATCGGTCTTGGTAAACTGATCGACCTTTATGCCTAGTTTTTCTGCAATAGGAGTCATCACCTTTTCAACCCATTGACGTACCTTTGACTTTGGTGCAGGTGCAAGGTTAACATAACTTGAGGCAAGTAGACCTGTCAACTCAGCGAGCTTCTCTTCGTCTTGAATGTTCTCCTCATATTTGCTAGCAAAGTCTTCTAAGTACTCTTCAACTGTAGCAGTCTTAGTCACTGTCTCAGTCTTTCCATCCACCTCCTTAGTAGTGGTGTACTCCATAACCCTAGTATCTCCCTTACCTGCCTTACGCACAGCATCGAACATTGTCTTGGTTACCTCAGCGGTATTACTTACCCTCTGTAGTAGCACAGCGTGAAACGCCTCGTGTGCAACGGTGGTATTGTTAGCCTTGGATAAGTTGATATGGATTGTGTTGCTAGTCTTGTCATATGCGCCACGACCATCTTGCCCTGTAACCTTCTTAAAACTATCGGTGTCATCATGCAACTCTATGGTTACACCTCCCTTACCAATCCTTGTCAACGCCTTGGCAGCTCGCTTGGCTCTGTCGACAAGAGCCTGCTCCTTTTTGTTTCGCTTCTTATCGCTCATCACTACACCATCAACCTTTGGATTGACTAATGGTGCTTCCTCAGTAGTCACCTCTTCCTCAACTGCTGTCTCAGCTACAGGTGCTTCTTGATTTAATATATTATTTATAGTTTCATTAAATGCATCATAATATTCTTTTGATGCATCATACCATTCCTCACTATCAGCTTCCTCCTTTTTTTGGTAGGCTTCTTTTAAATTTGGAAACTTATTTGTTATAACAGATTCTTTTTCTTGAAGCACTTTATCAGCTTCGTTTTTATCTCTTTGAGCTTCTATGAGCTTCTTCTTTAATTCTCTTCTTTCTTTTGATGATTTTGGAGAATCATCGTATTCAAAAAAAAGCTTTCTTTCGATTTCACTTTTTTTCCTCCGTTCTTCTAAGGCTTTAAAATATTCTTCAACTTCTCTTTTACCTGTTTCTACCTCCTCAACCACTGTCTCAGCTACAGGTGCTTCCTCGGTAGTTACTTCTTCAACAGCAGTAGTCTCGCTAGGTAATGCTCTCCCCTCTTTGACCTCACCCTCAATCGCAGCCTCAAGGTCTAATACCTCTTGGTCTTCTTGTTGCTGTGCTTGAAATAACTCATCAACTCTAGCGTCAATCTCTTCTTGAGTAGGCTCATACTTCTTACGAGTACCCTTAATTTTGTCACCCTTAAATCCTTCTCGTCTAGTCTTACGATTCTCTTTCTTTAACTCTCTTACCGCTTGCTTCTCTAGCTTCTCACGTTGCTCTTCGGTAGGTTTTAATTCTTCTTTGACTTCAACTTCTTCAGCGGTAGTCTGCTTAGGTTCTGGTTGGGGTGTTCCTTCCTCCATTTGTTGTACATTTCTGGCTTGTTGATCCTCATCCAAACCGCTTGCTTCTTGCTCTGTAGTGGCATCTTGTGTTCCTATTATTGTTAGTTGTGCATTAATATCTCGTATACGATCCCTCTGTTTCGTAACAAGCTCTTCATTCTTTCCGGCAATCTCTTTCTCTAGATTGTTTCTTTCAGTAATTAAATCAAATGATTCTAATTTATTTTTATTAGATAGCCCCTCATCAGGTATCTGTTCATAGGTAGCAGCATCCTCAAGAACTTGCTCCTTTGCAGCCTCTGCTTGTTCGGCAGTCATTTGCCCCTGCCTTTGTGCATTATTAATATTAAAAATTAATTTTTCTCTTTGAGTCTTATTGGTATGGGCTTGCTTTTTCTCATTGTACTCTCGGATGTCAGCATCTCTTTGTAGTCGCTTTTTAGTTCCTTGAATGATACCTCCACCACCTGCTGAACTACCACCCGCTAGTAAGCCATAGTAGCCAGACTCTTTTGCTTGCTTTATCGTTTCTAACCAACCCTCCTTAGTACTTAAATCAGGAGCGTCAGCAAAGTAATCCTTATCCATTATAAGATTGACCACATTTTTTAAACCAACATCTCCAAACTCTTGAGTTCCTTCAACAAGTCCTTCACTTAAAGCACCACTAATAATCTTAATTGTACCATCTGCTATTGCCGCCTTGGTACTGTTTTCTATTGCTGTTTTAATAACTTTTTCAGATGCGTTCTTAGGAACACTCTTCATAGCCCTGCTAATTATTCCCTTAGATATTTTGTCGAACACCTTATTTCCAAACGCACCTGTTGATGCCTCCCATCCTAAGTTTTCTAAAGCACCAATCATTACTCCATATGGGAATGATATAAGTTTCTTTTTCCACTCAGACAATTCATCGTATTCAGTACCTGCCATTTCATCTTCAATACCATTGGCAGCATATGCAAAGAACGCTAGACCATTTAGTGTCTTAGCGGCTGCGGGTGTTAGTGCTAATTTATTAGCACCTACTGAAGCCACAACTCCAAGACTTTCAAACACAAAGTTTAATGCTTTTGCTAAATCATTTCTTTCCTCACTATTCATCCACGCCTGAGTAGTACCAGTAAAGGATGATTCAACAGCGTTGTCCATTGCCGCTATCATCTCTCTCTTACCTTCTTTCTTTACTTTATCTATAACCTCACTATCCGATAATCGATTACCATTCTCGTCAAAGTTTATAGCACTAAATGAATTTGAAGGCATAAACATACTAGGCATCAAAGCCCCTCCTATATCAATGCCAAGGTTAGTAGTAAACTTAGATGTCTGTGTTGCTCCTTTTAAAAAGGATTCTCCCAATGAACCAAAGAATGAACCTTCTAATTCTTTATCCTCTTTGTATTGACCTGCTAATGCTGCATCAAGTTGTAGCTTTATGCTTTGTAATTCTTCAGGTGGAAAGAAACCAGGGTTCTCGTTTACAAAACGCATGATAGCGTCTGCATTAATACTAAACCCTACACCTTTACCTGCTGAGAACTTATCTTTGTTCTCTAGCATATACTTATAATTAGCTAAACGCTTTTGATCCATTGGAAGATTGCTGATGTCTTTACCATTAATCTTACCTTGTAAAAATTCTTTATTACCCTTTGAGAGATTGGCTTTTGCCATAAAGTCTTTTAATTTCTGACTTCCTTTAATAGCATCATCTATCCGTACAATCTTACTATTAATAGGTACGCCTGACACATCAAGTACGCTAACCTCAACTGCATCTGAACCTATTATGGCTTCTGAAAAAGAAAATGGTGTTCCAGCAAACTCATTGTTTAAGTTTGCTACTGTAGCAGTTTCATCTCCTTCAACAACTAAATCATCAATTATAGACTTATTAGTAGATCGTATAGATTTATTAAATACATCTTTAGCATCTACACCACCTGTAATTTTATTTAAAAGAGACATCTCTTCCTCTCCATACTTAGAAGTTATATTTGCATCTGCTTTACTTTTTAATTGTGATAATTGTTCATCGGTAATCTCGCCATCTATAGATGCCAAATTTGCAACTACATTTAAACGATCAGCTTCATCAAGACTTTCAATAATATATTTAACTTGAGAATCTTTCTGATTCTTTTCTAAACCTTCTTGAGTAAGAACAGGTTTTAATTTTGAAGTCATTGATGATCTTCTTCTTTTTACTAAAGCGTCCATCTCCCCTGTTTCTCTTTCAGGTGATAAGTATTTATTTACCACCTCTATCTGCTCCTCTTTTGTAGGAACTTTTTGAACAGGCCCTAATGGTTCTTGTGTAAAATCTCGTTGTGCTTGAGTGGGTAGTACCCCTGTTTCTTCTAGTGCTGTTATTCCCGCAGTAGGGTCAAAGTCAATCTGCTCTTCCTCAACCTGAACACTAGGCTCTTGTAAGTCCGAAGAACCATCCTCCAATACGGATACCGTATCTTCTTTTTTTTTTAAAGGAGATGCTCCAAAATTAACTTGCTGTTGAAATTCCTCTACTGAACTAAACGCACCATCCTGCAATAAACCATATAAGTCTTCAGGGCTAGCAGATGATGAAAACTGTACCCACTCTTCTGCCGAAGCAAATGCGCCTGGTAAAGTTAAATCGTAAAGGTCTTTTACTTCAAACATATAGTTGTTGTTTTATTGATTATTGAAAAGGTTTATCAATTCTTTAGCAGACATATTAGGATTTTGTGCTTTTAATTGCGCAATAGTTTTCTTAGATGATGTCTTGCCTGTTGCTCTTTTATTTATTGCATCTATACGAGCGTTTTCATTTTGTATTAAATTCCTTAATCCTTCGTTGACATACTTTAACATATCACCTCTAATACCATCTTTAGACAAATCAGCCTTATATCTCTTGCCACCTGGCCCTGGATAATACATCATGATGTCTCCATCTACATTTCTAAATGTAAACTCTTTAGGTATTTTATTCTGAATAGATTTATATTCAGCAGGTAACTGCATAGTGTGAATTGCTTTCTCAAAGTCTGAACGAGTTTGTAATTTATAATCTTTATCTTCTCCCTTTTCATTAATAGCATCACTTACATTTAAAAGTTTACCCTCTTTTGTTTTAACTCCTCCAGAACTAATATCCCCTGCTGATATAACTGATAGCTTTCTTCTTGTACCACCTGACTTAGCCTTGACAACATCAGTAGGTAAGGTGTTTTCTTTTAGATATTCTTTTCTAGCCTTTGTAGTTGTTTGTAATCCTTTTACTCCTTCTGGGCCTACAATCATATTAAATAAAGCATCAGTAAATCCTGCAACATCTCCATCAATTATCTCAATTGTTTTGCTTGCGCCTGTCTTACTATCAAAGACTTCATATCCAGGAGTGTCTCCCTCACTTGGAACAATACTTAAATGAGGGTGTGTAGATTCTAAAGATTGAATTACTCTATTTACACCTTTATCATCACCTGATGCTAAATCAGCAGCGTAGCCATATACATCAGAGTAATCCACCTCTTTGTCTTTTCTAGCAGCTCTTCTTTCTGCACGATCAGCATCAGCAATCTTCTTACGCAAGTCTGCCTCGTATGAACTCTTCTCTTCGAATCCTAACTGCTTCTCAATCTCCATGTCAAGATTGTTTCTTACCACACCCAACTGCTCGTCAGTAAGTTGTGGCTCTAGAAGACCCATACCATTCTCCTTTAGGTATATCACCTTGCCTCCAGCCTCAGACTCCACTTCTGTAAATGTGTATCCCCCCACATCATCGGTAAGGATACTAGCATTGTTACGAGGAGATGTCATCAATGAATCAATGATGTCATTCTTGGCATCATCAAATGTTGTCTCAACTCCACCGATGAGCATCATCTCATTTAATCTCTTGTCGGTACGAGTAATGACACCATCAGCATTTAGAGCCTTTACAACTTCTCCTAATGCGCCTGTTGCCTTTTGTACCTCTGCTTGGACGTTGAACTTATTTATCTTGTCCTTACGCCTAGCATTGATTGCATTTACATTCAACATAGATGATGGGTCTCTTTGAATGTTACCATCACCATCGGTGGTTGTTAAATACATCCTACCATCTACAGGGTTTATAAATACATCCTTATCTTGAATGTTCATAAATGCATCATACTTTTCGTTCTGATACATCTCTTGCATTGCAGCCTCACCATCTTGAAGTCTTTTCATAGATTCAGCATAGTCAGTATTGAATGACTTAGCAGCCTCGCTTAGATTCGCCCAGTCATCAGCAACAATTTGTCTAGAGTTTAGATAGTCCTGTGGTTTCAATACACCCTGCTTCAAAAGTTTTTCCTGCATCAACAAGAACTCTTTTGTTTGTCCCGATCCATTAAGTAAAAATTGATTGAAGGTTTTGTTCTGACCTAACTGAACATTATTAACCTCATTGATTGCATCAGAAGTTAGCTTGTCGATTCTAGCACGTTCAGCCTGTCTCTTATCAGTAACCTCTTTAAGGCCATCACTAATGTCTTTACCTATCTTAGACCAATCCTGTATTCCTCTATCAGCCTTGCCAACGTACTTAAAAAAATCTGCCATTATGTTTTGTTTAATCTAACCCTAAAATCTGACTTTGCGTGTATGGAAAATATCCTTGAGCCTGAGCCATACCTTGAAGCGCACCTCCACCTAAAGATGTTGGTGGTATAAAGAAAGGTCTTGACCCTCCAATATCAAATGGTGACGCTGGTGTCTGTGGTGTCAAAGTATTCTGCAACACAGCCGATGGTGGTGTAACAAAAGGATTACCTGTAGAACCTTTTGCTCCCATTAAATTACTTCTATAGTTTTGAAATAAACCTTCATCAGGAACAAAGCCTGCACGCCTAGCATTATTTATAACTCCTCGGTCATAGTTTTGCTCCATCACAGCGTCAATTGCTTGACCTCTAGATAGACCACCTAACTGATCCTTTCCCAATGAGTCAACAAATTTACCTGCCCTACGAGCATTGCCATCTTGTCGATATAAAGCAGCAGACTCTATTCCGGCAGAAGCTATATTCCCTAACCCTTGAAACACTTGCCCCATCATTTCTTGTCTACGAGCATCTTCAGCGAGCTGTTGCTCTTTCCCTACCGCAGCAATGTCTAATTCTAAATCCATCTTACCTTGGCGATTAACCTCATCTTGACCTAAAATCGCTTTTTCTCTAGCCTCAAGTCTTTGCTGTAGATTTGCTCTCTCTGCTTCATTCGCGGCATCAGCGGCTGTCATCAGTCCAGGTGTTGCACCTAGCACTGCACGCTGTCCTGCTCCAGCAGTAGCGTCAGTTAATTGCTGAAGTGCTGCAAGATTTTGCTGCCCCTTTAATCTAGTAGCCTCATCACTTACATTAATCTCTTCCATTACATTCTGCTCAAGAAGGTCTCTAGTCTTTTGAATACCTTCAAGAAACTTTCTATTACCCTTATTGGCTGACTCTTTTGCTTGCCCCATCTCATACAAACTCATCCCTGTAGTTGCTACCAATGGTACTAATTGTGCTACTGCTGCTGCTCCCATATTATAAAATTTTTGTCATTTGAGTATAACCTCCACTCATTTTCATATATCCTTGATCTGCACAAACATCCATCAATAATTTACTTTTTAGCATTGTCATCAGATAACTCTTACCTGCATCCTTTGCTACCATTGACACCTTAGAACCTAAAAGATTTAAGCATTCTTTCTTACGCTCCTTATCTTTATAGTCGAAGTTTGATACAATAAATTCACACCAAGCAACATTTGAATCTGTGTTATAAATAAATCCAGCGCATACAGGAACTTCTCCATCGTATACTATGTATCCTCCTAAACCATTGCTAGGTAAGAAGTCTCTACTCGGTGCAACAACTCGCCAATCTTTCCACCACTTTAATAAAAGCTCGTCATAGTCTTTGTATTCAAGGGGTCGAATAGTGAATTGCATTAATGCAAAGTTAAAAAAAATTATGGAAAACTTTTCATGACATCTGATGACAACGTAAACAACTCCACTTTTGAACGGTTGTCATTTTCAACCACAAACTCTAGATAGTACCCCCGGAGTCCATGAGACTCAGCTACTGCGTTCTTAATATAAAAAGAATAGTTTGTTGCAAGCATTCCAGAACTACCTCCTGTAATGGTAGAATCTACTGTGATTGTATTGTTCGTTAAATTTACTGCTGTAATCTTTCCTCCTAATACAGTAACATTAGACTGAACAAAATAAAACAAGTCTCCTATACTTAACATTGAGTCCAAAACATTTGCAGCATAAGTGATAATAATCGCTGATGGTGTAGACGCATCAACAGAAGTTATTGCTCCGATTCCTTGTGCGGATCTAAGTGCTAACTCATTATTTAGTACAGGCACAGAATCAATCCCTCGAATATAAGAGAAGTAACTACCCTCCTTTAATTCAAAGTAACTATCATCAATGTTACCACTCTCTAAATCTGTTTGACCAGCAAAACCCCAACTATCATCAGACTCCAATTCAATGGTCTTAAACACCTTTACTGTAGTAGGCTCAATATTTATAATGCTTTGCACCTTACTAGAAGTGAAGTCACCATAAAACACACCCCTCTTATTAGGAAGCTTTGTGTTGTGTCTATACATACTTCCATTCTTGAAGGTGTATAAATATTGATTGAGTCCCTGTATCTGTTCTGGTATATAAGAATAAAACGAAGGAAACCCTTGCACATTCTCACTGTACGTTACTGTGTACGCTTGAAGACTTGGCTCGGTACTTGGTGGTATAGTTGGTATTGGCATATTAATATTTTATGGACAGCTACAATCTATTAAGTTAACATTTAAAGCGTCTGTGTTATAAGCCACTATACTCTGTATACATAAGGTAATTGTTGTTGCTGGGTTTACATTTAAGGTTTGAAGAACACCTGAGCAATCATTGTATCTAATTGTAGCAGCAAAAGCAGCAGTGTTCTCAACACTATACTCTTTACAAGTTGAACCAAGACTTTCACAGGTTATGTAACTATATATTAAGTATAAGTATGGCTTGAATGTTCCTGACTGAACATAGTTTATGTCGTAGTAGTATACACCTGTCGTAGGGTTTTGCGTTGGAGCAAGTATCGTAGATAAACCTAGTAAGGTGTTCATGTCAGCAGGAGTGTTACCATAAAGGGTAGACTCTAAAGCATATCTTAACTGATGCACTGTGGGGTCAAAGTTGAAATCATCAAAACCAATCTTCGTAGATTGAATTCGAATTGTAACTGGATCAGCAACAGTAGGCACAGGAGGAATAACACCACCACCCGAAGGGCCTGACAACACATCATACTGAGATATTGCAAAGTTTATAGGTGTATTATCTTGCGCTTGAAGTAACACTAAGTCGCTACTTGTAGGACTGTCAAATGTACCTTGAGTCCAATAGTAATCGTTGTGAATGTACTGACCATTGTATGTATTGTTATTCAAACACACTTTAACAACATTCAATGTTGTCACTACAGGACATCCTACATTTACAGTAAAGTCTGCTGCGCTTCCAACAATGACAACACCCACTTGAGCCTCACTAACACCAGCGAAGTTTTTATCAAAAGTAAAGCTACCAGAAGATGCACTTGTAGTACCTGATGTATATACAACACCATTATAAGCAACGCTCACAGTTATTGTTGTAGAGGGGTCTTTAAATGATGCAGTCCAATTTACAGTAGATGTACCTACAGGTTCATTTAAAAGTACTTCCCAATTCGTTGTTCCTGATCCTGATGTGTATACTCTATAATCTGCACCACACTCTAAAATAACAGGTGCTGTAGGTAGAGATGTTAAGTTGCCTGACAAAACATACTCATTCATATATGGATCGTATCCACCTAACTTCTGTGTGTTAGGCGTAAGAATAAAGTAATCTCTAAACCATGACCCCATACCAGTGTCTGATATAACTTTTAACTGCTCTGCTTGTCCACTTCCTTTTAATTGAAGTACTGCTCCTCGTTTAGTATCTGTAAAGAATTTATCAAACCCCCACGAAACAAAACTCTCAGGATTATTACTAATACCATACTTCTCAATTCTTGCTATTTGATTACCTAACACTTCAGGTATTGCTGCAACATTACCCCCTCCTGATGCGCTAGATAGTAAAGTCTTACTAGACAACACATAGGATATCTTATCCTCTTGTAGCGTAAGGATATCGGTTTGTCTTGCATCAAGCACTCTAATAGGCCCAAAGCTCTTCTCTAATTCCTTAAAGTTTGCTGTCCCTAGATTGAATTCATTTAATCTATTAACATTCGTGTCAGCATTGTATATACCACTATATGTAATATCAGCAAATCTATGTGCTTCCTTAAAATCTTGCTCGGATACTGCGGTAGTACGCTCGCCCAATCTAAATGATGGGGCAGCCAAGCTGTCTCTAATCTTATAACTCTCAGCTCCATTGCCAAATGAGAAGCAATTAAAGAATGATGAGTTTATTATAGCTGAATCAGTTGCAGTTTGATTACCCGCATTACCCATATGAAAGCCATTGGTAATAGGATAACTATCACTGCCTTCATAGTATATATTTGCATCACTTTCAACTGGAATTGTTTCAAATATCAACAAGTTCTCAGAAGTAAATACTCTAACGGATGCGCTAAGAATAGATTGTCTAGGCTTGTTAAAAATTGTTGCACTATCACAAGGCTGCATTCCACTTCTTATTTGAAAGAATTGTTTACCAGCATAATAATCAGCAGAAGAACTTCCACCACTACCTGTCCAATCTACATCACTACCCACAAACCCGTATTGATTTGTTCCTGTTATGGGAGCAGGAGCATCGGGAGTAGCGGCTGGGCCTATAGGCATACCTGGAGATGTAGATATATCAAAAGGTAACTGCACAATGTTAGGATCAAAAACATTTTGATTAGGGCTTTCACCATTATTAGGATCATTTTCCCCACTATCAAAATTTACATTTTGACCTATTACAAAATCGTACAAACTTGAATAATCTTCTGAAGCAGTAATTTCTTTTTGAAACCTATAAATATACTGGTCACAAGCATTACCCCTTCTTTCTCTTTTAAAGGTTATGTCAAACACCACTCTACTATTAGCTGGAATAGTCCAAGGCAAAAAGGGAAGGTTTGTCAATGATGGCCCAGCAACAGAATCAAAATTAGGGTTAGGTATTGAACATAAATAATTTACGGTAGGCATATAGTTAGGTCTATTAGAAGGCGGAATCCCTAAAGAGTTAGGAACGTCCGAACTATTAGTTACCGTACTGCCACCAAGAAAACTATTAGGGTCATACTGAGTATTATAACCATTAGGTTTAATTTTCATATATAAGCCACCTGGCTCTGAAATATTATCTCCATCACCATCAACATTGTCAGAAATAAAATTTGCAGGTTGAGACTGTAACTCTAATATTACTGTTTCTATACGCTGACTCAATGCTCCATCGGTATCCCTTTTAACTCTAAGCCTATCACCTTTAGCAGCTTTAGTTTGATTGTCCCCCTCTAACTTTACATATGTTGCACTATCAGCAGGGTCTATAAAAAACAAATCACTATATATAACCTCATAGTCAATACTAGAAGGTTTGACCACAAACTTATACCTCGTTGCCCATGATGGAGGTTTTTGATTAGGAGGGATAGTAACCTTTATACTATTTTTACTTGTAGACTCTCCAGGTGGCACAAACACTGTGTTGTTTGTACTTACTAATGCTGTAGTTGAACGATTAAAATCATCCATATAAACAATGCCTACTTCATAATCTCTATCACTATGAAGACTTCTTTTATTTGCAGACGTACTAAATGTTGCACCAGCACCAGATGAACCAAAGTATTCATATAAATACACTCCAGGAGTTGCTGCATCTACATACCTCATTGCAATTAGTGTGATTCTAATTGTATTTGTATTATAAGCAATAGCTGTAATAGGAACACCAATCGTAGCAGTCGGACTACTCATGTCTTTGTTCCAAGTAATAGAAGGGTCTAAAGGAGCTTGTATTGTACAGTTAAATTGATCGGTAGTAGAAAACCCTTGAGCAGTAGTGCCGCATTGAGTTAGGTCTGTAGGGAAAGTAATTCCTTGTAAGGCTTCAGTAAAAACTGCGCTTGAAACAAGATTTGCAATACTTGCATATGGTTGGTCTAATACTACTGAGAATGTAATTGTAAAAGGAGCTTGTGTAGTACTAGGTGCGCCCGATCCAGAAAAACTATCATGTACTATTCTAATTGTAAAATCAAGACTTGCTCCTTGCTCTAAGCCTGAAGCAATTGCACTACAATCAATATCTATTTGACCATCAGAAACTGTTCTAGTTACAGCAGGGTCTATAGTAAAATCGAAAGGGTCAAATGAAACCCCTAGTTCTACAGGAGTCAAATCTTCACTTACTAACTCAGTATTATATACTATGTCACAATCATTACCATCAGAATCTTTCACATCATATCCATCAACATAATTACCATACATTAAGCGATTACCCATTATAGTCTGAGCCTGTGCTTTTCTTGGCACATTGTCAAATACTCTAAGTATCTCACTCGTCCCTAGCGTGGTATAAATCTTTCTGTTCGTAAAGTTTCTAGTTTTAGTCTGATTGTCCAACCAACCTTGACTTGACTTATCAAACTTCTCGATTACATTTACAACCGATTGATTAGAAAGTTTAAATACAAGGTCAATACCAGTTACATTTTCTCCTCCGGTATTAAAAGAAACAGATGCAGAATTAAACTCATTAACCATTCCCTCATTCTGATAAGTATCAACACTTAAAGAAAATGGCTTTGGGTCGAATGCTATCTCAGAGAACTGAGACAACGCTGAGTACTCTCCATCTCTATACTTATACCTATATGCAAATGATATGAATCTAGTGTCCATGTAATTCTCTAAACCTGCAACAGTTTGTAACTGTACGGTTGGAGATTCATTAGGAGGTTGAACGATAACTAAAAGGTCTTTAACACTAGGCTCGTTATACACACGATCAACATTGATTCGCATCGGCTGATTGTTGTTGTCTGTAAAAAACAATAGACCATCAATGAATGTCATTGCATTTACACGATATGTAGTGCTAAAGTTCAATGCAGTGTTTACACCATCGCCATCATCAGTAGATATCACATGATATGTAAGAGCATCATTTAAAGTATTGTATGACACAATTATATCTACCTTACCAGTTGTAGTACTTTGTGCATTTGCAGGATCGTGAACACACCAATATATTGTTTCGTTCTCAGAATCTTCAAGAGAGCCTAAACATACTGCTTGAGAAGATAATGATTGGTTTAGATATTGCACCTCAGCAATAAGCTCATTACCTCTAGCGTTTTCAATTGCACCTATTTCACTTTCTTCTGTAGACCCTAGTCGAATGTTCATTGCGTCAACATACTCACCTTGAGGCAAGAGTCTCTCGTCAACACTTTTATTCATGCGACCTCTAACAAAACTTCTTTCTATTTTCATTTTATTTTATCCACTTATTCTGTCCACGCAAGTTCATTAATAATCTACTTGGGTGAATGTTGCTGATTCTAATCTTAGCATTTCTAAGAAGCGCAGTCTTTTCTTTCTTTGCTCGCGCTATCACATACTCCTGAACACCTAGCTTATTTGTAAGTATCTCATACTTTATATATGCATAGACATAACTCTCAAACAACTTGTTTACTGTAATCTGAGAATCATCTCCATTGTATAGACCATCGCTAACATATTCTAATACGCATAACTCTCCTGCCATACCAGAACTAAAGTTTATGACACCACCCTTATTGTCAATCTTAAAGGTAGGGTTGATGTTTGCTGTCTCTGTGTTGAGACCATATCTCGCTCCGATTGCATAATCAAAATACCAATAGCCATCACAACAATATCCTAGCGTCTGATCAAATGGACTGTTCTCATTTAAGTATATGCTCTTCTTTTGCTTTGTGATTCTATCTACATCTAAGTTAGAATACTCTGGCTTCAAAACATTACCATCCTGATCGAATAAAATTCTACAGTTATTATCTTGAAGATACGCATCGCTATAATTAGTTTGAATATTTTCAGTAAGAGGCATCAACACATTATCTTTGTACATAGATATTCGAACCCAATTGACGTAGTCAGGAGGAAGAATAAAACGCAGGTTGTCGCATACGTCCAACTCTAAAATTTTAACCTCCTTAAACGCATCGTAGTTTAATTCTTGAACTGCTCTCTTAGCATGAAACAATATTTTATACCTCTCCTCGTTATTTACCAAAGAGTTATTACCATCGTACATCAACAAGAAGTTGTTCACAATGTCTTGTAAAGATATGTATTGATATGAACCCCAGTTGGCATTCTCAGGTGCAGCTCCACCATTCTCGTAATATTGATATGCTGATATATAAGCCATAATTATTATTTTTCTGAAGCAGTTTCTCTATTGTCCATACTTGACGCTACGTTTACAACGTCACTTTCTCTTATAGATAATCCGGCATACTCTAGTATTCTAACTACTAGCGTAGGTTCATCCGAAACAGGAATCTCAAAGTCTTGGTAATCTGCTGCTGTAGAATCAAACAATGGCTCTCCAGTTGCAGTAGGAACATCTGCATAAGTCCACTTAGGATCTTTAGGATATCTTATATACTGACACACCACATCATCTTGAGTATTTATTGTAGTAGGATATGCTGTCAATAAATTACCCTCCATAGTATACGCTGGATAAAAAGTATTTGGAGCAGTAATGTTTGAATTCAAAAGCAATCTAATTTTCTTCTGAGACACTCTCTCCATCTGTCTCAAGGGAACAGCAGGTGTAGCTTGAGCATCATAGAATATGCTATTTAATAGATACCAGTCAGATGGTAAAGTGAATGTATTTGTTGCTGCTACAACTGTTAGGTTTGAAGTAACTGAAAAAGAATCTATAACTTCCTCATCATTCTGCTTGAGATCAGCGTAACCTGTTCCTGATTGTCTAGCATTCTCTTTTTGTATCTGATAGTTGTAATCAAAGAAATAGTTCTCAAATATATCTAACTGAGCTTGTTTTGCAAACAAGTTAAAATCTGAAGGAGAAATATATCCGTAATTATTTTTGTTCAGTATAGATAGAACTGTATTTCGTACTGAGTTAATCATCTCGTGTATTCTTTACACAAAGATAAACAAAAAAAAAGAGGTGTTTATTTATGTTGGTACGTCTGTACTAAAAGTTGTAAAGTTTATCATTGTTGCATTGTTGCTTCCTATGTTGTCCGTTATGGTTGTAGCCGTATCTCCATCTCCGCATCTATACCAATGAATAATTCCGCTTATACTTGAAACATCTGATGGCAAACCACCGTTGTATATTGTCGTAATTTCACTTGAGTTTAATTCTCTATTAAAAAACGAAACCTCATCAATTGCTCCTAAAAAACCAAAACCATTGTTTATTATTCTGCCTATAGTTTGCACTCTTAATGTTGTTGATGCTGAAGAACTTGCAAATAAATTTCCATTTACATATGCCTTAATGTTGTTTGATGAATCTCTTGTTAAACATATTTGACTCCATACATTTAAATCAATTGTATCACCGCCTAAAATTCTATTTAAAGTCCTTGATATGCCTCCTATTTGTAGTACAAGTTGACTATTGTTATTTAATTTTAAAAAATCTGTATTACTTCCCCATCTTCCCCAAATGTACGCTTTTGAGTTTGTTGCATATCCTTGCGGTTTCATCCACCAATTAAAACTAAATTCTCCGCTAAAAGTTATTGTACTTGCAAAATTAATTCTATCATCAACACCATCATATAATGTACTCAAAGTATTTACAAAAGGATTAGGTGGTACGTCTGTGGTTCTATTGGCTTCTACCATATTTGCAGACCTTGCAGTTCGTGTATCCGTACCTACGCTTGTCATTGTCCAAGCGAATCCATTCCAAGTTGCATTGTCTCCCATTCTGAACCAAACAAATGGTGAGTATGCGTCAAGGCTTTGCGGTTCACCGTTGTTATAAATTGCGCTTATGTCACTTGCTGATAACTCTGTTGTGAAAATAGCCGTCTCGTCTATGTTGCCGTCAATTAATTTTGCATTTTCCTTTCCGATATAAAGAGGTTGGCTCGTATTGCTCATTGCAGTATATGAACCACCACTTGTTGTTACGGATTCCGCAACACCATTAATATAAAGAGTAATTCCGTTGTAAGCGGTAGAGCCACCCCTACCATCATAAGTACAAGCAACGTGATACCAAGTGTCAGTAGTAAAAGTTGTCGTGCCTGTTGCAAAATTGTTTGTTCCGTTCCCCCAAAGCAATAACCTTAATTTACCGCCTGTAGTATAAAATGTATATTCTCTTGTTCTACTACTTGAACCGTATTTTGTCACAATACCTTGTGCAGTTGTTTGACCAATTTTAACCCAAGCACTAATTGAAAAAGGCGAATCTGTTGTACCATTACCAAAACTTAAACCACTTGTGTCAGGCACTATAAAGTAGTCATCTACTCCGTCAAAGCTAAATGAATTTACATTGCTGAATGGAGGAGTGCTACTCCCCAATGATAGTATGGAACGGTAGCGGTTAGACATCTACGCAGGCTGTACAATCCAATACTCAACTCTCGTTCCTCCACACCACTCAGCATAGATTACATTAAGAGCTGTAGTGCTATATGTACCCGAACCCATAAGAACCCATCCCGCAGGTGTCTGAGGCTCTGTACCCTCTTGGTGATAAATCTTCTGTACGATTCCCAACTGTGCGTCAGTCAAATCATTTGTGATGTTACCTGTCCCTGCCGATGATGATGTGTTGTATATTTCATTCTGTGTGAATGATATCACTGCGCCAGTATTGGCTACAGCGGACTGCGATCCTGCCTTTAGGTCTGCATATGTATAGATTGTTCTTGCACTATTGGTTTGGGCTGAACCTCTCTCGATTAAATCCTCCGAGGCTGATATTCCTACAAACTGTTCGTCATTTGGTATTGTTGCCATAATGTTTTGTTTTATACAAAGATAATAAATTATTTATGTAGGTACGTCAGTTGAAAAGGTACTGAAGTTTGTCATTGTTCCGTTGTTACCTCCCGAACCGTTATCAGTTAGAGTCGGTGCCGTGTCTCCGTCCCCACAACGCCACCAATTAACAGGAGGAGAACTTAAAGCATTTAAATCGTGTACTTGTCCACTATTATATATAGCACTTACATTTGCAGATTGGTCATCATCCCATATTGCAAACTCATCTAAATTCCCATTGAATCCTAAATTTTGACCTGCTCTATTTCCAATATATTGTAAAGCACCTTTATATATACCGCCTGTTCCATATCTCCAATCTGTAGATACATTAACTTCATTTGCTCCATCTACGAAACAACGTATTGTAGTATTTGCTCCATCTGGATTCCATATAATTAATACATGGTGCCAACTATTATCTAATACCCCAACAGCTACAATTCTATTAACATTATTAACATTAACCCACCGAATATCATTTCCTCTAACTAACCATAAAGTATGTTGATTATAATAATCAGCACTAAATAAATAAGGATACCCACTTGTAGGTGCAGTTCCTCCTTTTATCCAAAATGACAAAGTAAATTGACCACCATTGGCAACCGTTGAACCGCTTCCTAAGTCAACATAGTCATCAACACCGTCTAATAGTATGCTCTTTGTATTGCTAAAGGCAGAGCCTTGAACATTTAATATGGAACGATAGTTACCCGACATCTTACTCTTCTACAGGTATAGGCTCTGACCATTCAGCGGTAGCCATAAGCGCTAAAGCTTCATCGTGCGTTAAAGTTTGTAAAGGCGTTACAGTACCGTCAGCAATAAAGCTTGGTTCTGTATTCCACTTTAAAACGAATTGTGTTTCGTCTAATGACTTTCGGATTGTGTTCTCATCCGTTTCACCCACTTGTGAAAAATCAATGTTTCCTAAATCTGCAATGTTTATTATTGCGTATGTGTCTGCTATTCTTGTACTCATTTTTTTATTTGTTTATTATGTTGGCACATCTGTTGAAAATGCACTAAAGTTTGTCATTGTTCCGTCATTACTTGCTGAACCATTGTCACTTAAAATCGGAGCCGTATCACCGTCACCACATTTCCACCAAGACAGAGGTGATAGACTTGATATGTCATTGGGTACTCCTCCGTTGTATATAGATGTTACGTCACTTTGTGATAACTCTAAATTAAAAACCGAAACCTCATCTATGTTTCCATCTGCGTATTCAGTATTATATCTACCGATATAAACATTACCATTGCTGTTACCACTTGGCGCTGTGTATGAACCTCCACTTATTGAATTTGAATTAAATACAGAGCCATTAACATATAATGTGATTCCACTTGCATTGGTGCTACCATCATAAGTTGCACATATATGAATCCATTGACCTTGGTATGATGTCATTGTTGAAGTGCTTACTTTTCCTATGTAATTAGTTGAACCATTATAAAGAATAAGAAATAAAGTATCACTTGTTCCTACGCCAAAAGCATATTCTCTATTTCCTGCGATACCTTTGTGTAATACTCTGAAACTTGTAGCATCTGTCATCTTTATCCAAGCACTAAAAGTTGTTGCGCTACCTAATAACGCCAAATTAGTACCACAGTTTACATAGTCATCCACACCATCTAAAGCTATGCTCTTTTTTGAAAATGTTGGTACGTCTGTTACAAAGTTACTTGCATTCATATTTACCATTGTTCCGTTATTGCTACCTACATTGTCCTTAATTGTGTTTGCAGTATCTCCGTCTCCCATACGCAACCAAGCCTCTATATTAGGAATAGATGAAACGTCTGAAGGAACACCTTGACCAAATATGTCAGTCACTTCACTTTGTGTTAAACCTCTGCTATAAACACTAACTTCGTCAAGGTTTCCGTTTAGAATGGAACTATATCCTCCATAACCTGCATCTCCTAGCATCATTAATTCATTATTACTATTAATGTTACCACTTGCACTTAACGTTCCTTTTAATACTCCGTCAATATAAATCTTTACGTTAGAACCATCGTATGTACCTACTATGTTATACCAAACATTTTGAGATGGCACTACGCCACTAAAAGCAGTAAAACTTCCGTTAGGTGTCTGTACATTGAAATATAATTCTCCACCATTAGACGAGGCACCACTTCTCAAATTTTGCAGAGCAAAAGAATTACCAAAAGAAGGTCCAATTTTTGCAACTATTGGATGATATTTATTTGAAGTAGCAACATTATTATTATACTTAACCCACGTAGAAATAGAAAGTTCTGCGTATCCACTTCCTAATGTTCTATTAATTTCTACTCTGTCATCAACACCGTCAAAGTATGTGCTTAAAGTATTTACAAATGGATTAGGTGGTACGTCTGTTGTTCTATTGGCTTCTACCATATTTGCAGACCTTGCAGTTCGTGTATCCGTACCTACGCTTGTCATTGTCCAAGCGAATCCATTCCAAGTTGCATTGTCT
>Ga0208434_1000044_pt1 | contig 61758 bp, 70 predicted proteins | sample 13_taG_FD_184086 | JGI IMG/M metagenome (GOLD analysis project Ga0208434, IMG submission 184086) | Marine viral communities from the Subarctic Pacific Ocean - 13_ETSP_OMZ_AT15268 metaG (SPAdes) (version 2) | ecosystem: Environmental > Aquatic > Marine > Oceanic | place: Pacific Ocean | collected... | reverse complement strand
CATAATGGCCTTCATTTCCTCGACCATGTTGTCATCAATCTCACGGGCAGAACCGAGGCCACTGCTCACCGTTTCGGGGTCAAGTGCGCAGATGCCCGAGAACCAAAGCGACCGGAACGCCCACGCGCTCATTCCATTGACAACCTCAGTGGGGCGCAGTGTGTCTTTTGCATCCTTCAAGCGAACCAATTGAAGCGAATGTTCCGCATTGTTGTGGTGGCTATACATGCCGCATTCGTAAGCCAAGATTTCAACATTGAAACCCCGGCGGCTCAGGAAGTCGGCGGCGATGGTTGAAGCGATGCCCATAATGCGCAGTGCTTCGGCATCAATTCGCCAATTCGCAGTGATAGGCACGGCGAGGCTGATGACCTTCGCAGGGCGGCGCACACGGCGGCGGCGGCTCATCCAATCGGTCCGGCCTTCAAACAGGCGGTCCATGCTCATGCTTCCGGGTTTGTCCGACCAAATGCGGTGCGTTTCGTTGAATTGGCGCATGGCCTGCGGCAGTGCCTCGGTCATTTTCTGCGTCATTTTGTCATCAAAGGTCGGCGCAACCGTCGCCAATTCAGCGCACAAGTCGCCTATGGTTTTGTCTCGCAGTCGCTCGATTTCTTCCGGTGGGAAGCGCAGTTTTGAGGGGTATTTTCGCATGACTGCGCCAACGGTGTCATCAAGAGCATGGCTTTGCGCTGTATGATTTCCGGCTTTCAGTGCGTCGTTTGAAGCACTGAGCCAAGCGCCAAAAGAGCGCATGGTGTCGCAGAAAACGACATTTCCGGCGGCGGGGGTATCAACCCGAACCACACCGGGAACCGGTGATGGGTGGTAGTTGAAGCGTCCATTTTTCGTGTTCATCTTCTCGTCCTCCTTGCTTTTGGTGTTGCGTTTTTGCACAGAATCGGGAGAGCGCCGAGGCCGTCCGTCATTCTCTGCGCAGAACGCTTCAAGCGGCTCCTCCGGTGTCGGTGTTGGTGTTGATGTCGGCGTTGAAGGATTGAAGCGAAAACGACGCACTGCGCACCTTCTCCGCCGCCTTGCGAGCCTTCGCAGGCATTGGCGCAAGGCCGCTCATGTCGGCATCATCAGGCAACGGAACGCGCTCATCAAAGCCGAGCAGTGCGGCGTTTTCTGCGCCGAATTGAAACACGGTTTCGCTGAGGGCGTAGTCCTTCCCGAAGTCTTGAGCGAGCGACTCGGCGTTCATCATCACCCGGTAGGAAAAGACGACACGGCGTGCCCTTCGCTCTTTGCTGAGAATGCGCAGAGCGCGCACATCATCGGCAATCGTTGGAGCGAGAGCGTCCTCAATGGCGGGGTCAAAGTCCACATCAACGAACCCGGCGGCGAAGCGGTCAAGCGAAGCCAATGACTGCGCATGACTTGCCGTGAAATCCTCGTTTGCGCCGTTGCCTCGGGTGTTGGCCGTGGCGATAACGACGCATCGGGGGTGACGGTAATGCCGCACGCCGTCCGGGTCAATGATGAACCCGTTGGCGAGCATCGCATTCAGCGCACTGAATGACGGCGGGGCGAGGGTGTCGATTTCGTCAAAAACAAGGATTCCGGGCGAGCAAAACGACTTCATCACGGCCCCGGCGAAGAAGCGCCAAGCACCCGATGGCGTGCCGCTTCCGTCGTCGAAAAACGCAGGACTCAAGCGGCCCATCAGGTCGGAGGGTTGCTTCTCCTCGTTGCATGACTCCACATGGCACACGGCTTGCTTTTCCATGCCCTTGAAGAACCCGATTTTGAGCAATCGCTTGAATATGCCCTCGCTCATGTAGGTTTTGCCCGTTCCGGGGTCGCCTACAAGCATGATATTTTGAGCGCGGTTGCGCTTGCTCAGTGCGCTGATTTTGGCGAGAATCTCCCTCTCTTGACGGTGGATGATTTCGCCTTCATCGGCGGCGGGAACGGCGGGGCCGTCGTCCGTTTTGATGTGGAGGATGACCGGCGCATTGATTTCTTTCAAGCGTTGTTCAACGGCTTCCAGTGCCTCGGTTTTGGCTTCATCCGTCGCCTTCTCAATGTGCTGGAAGATGCTCGTTTGAGCGGCGGTCATGCCGTCCTTGAAAGCACGGGTTTCTTCGTCCACGATTCGGCGCACTGCGGCTTCATCAACTGCGCCGGAGGACATCGCTTGAGCAAGGAGGGCGGCGATTTGCGCCGGGACACCCTCGGCGGCGGGAATCGCGGCGGGTTCATCGCTTGATGGCGTTCCGTGCGGCGTTTCTGCGTGCGCAGAACATCGGACTTTCTGCCCCCGTGGGCTTTCGGTGTGGATGTGGCCCGCTCCTGCGGCGACATCGGTGCCACAAACGGCGCACTGCCCCGCCTTTCGGTTCGGTGGTCGGGTCGATGTCGGCACGGTTGGCGCAGGGGTCGGTTCAGGCGTTGGTTCAGGCGTTGGCGTTTGAGGCACTGCGGGAACATCGGCGGCGGTCAAGCGAACCTTTGCGCAGGCTTCGCAATGCGGCTTGTTCTGCGAGTAGCCCGAAGCGGGGAGCATGGCCTTGATGTCTCCCGATTCAATGCCGTTCATGCAACCTGCGCAGGCTATCGTTTTTCGGCCCGATTCATGGCGGCGAATCTTGACCCCGTGCTTCTTTGCGCCGTCTTTGGCCCACTGCGGCATAGGTTGCCGGGTCGCACCGATGAGGGCCAAACCGGACCACTGCGGCGCAAAAGTCGCAAAAATCAGACCGACCACGGCGGCGCATAGAAGCGGCGCATAGGCTCGCAGTCCTTCGCTTTCGGTGAAGCAATCAATGCACTGCGCCGGTCTTAGCGTCGTATCAACGGCGAAACCGTCGTTTTGATGAACGCCACAAACGGCGCACTGCGGCTCAATTCGGGCATCTCGCCATTCGGCAAGGGCCACAAACGGCGCACTAACGAACCGTCGAATCGCTACACTGCGAGCCTTCCGGCGTTCTTCCTTGATGAGCAACGGGATGGCCCGATTCAAGGCACGGCGAACCCTTCGGCGTTGGCGGCGGTTGATGAGAATCAAGCGGCGCTCATGGCGCTTGAGCGAATGACGCGACCAAACCCACGGACTGCGGCCCGGTTCGGCGTTGAAATTCACCTCCTCTGCCAAGTCCACCGTTTGACCCACGGCGGCGGGGTTGGTTGGGTGTCCTCCGAGAAGGACGGCCATCATCAGAGCGATGAGGGCGCAGGCTACTGTTTTCAACTTCATGTTTTGCATGTTGTATCTCCTGCCGTTGTCGGCGTTTCGCCTTTCTCATGGGGAGTATATCAACCGGGAATTGATGCAGGAGCGTTCAAGAACGGGTTTGATTGATATACTAAACCTTGCCCGCTCACGGTTTCATTTTTACACCGCTTTTCAACGACGCAAACGATGGGACGCAGTGCATCGTTTAGCACTTTGCGCAGTGCCGCAGTGCATCGGTTAAGGTCGGCCTAAATCGTCCAAAATCGGCACTTTCCGACAGGCTCGCAGTGTCCCGTTTGGAAATCCTAAACGGCGCACTGAAAGCCCGCTCCCCCCGAAAGTCGGCGGCGCAGACCGGACAACCGGGGCAAAATGGGGCGCAGTCCATCGAATAGACCACTTTCGGCGCACATCGGAAACCGACAGGCTCGCAGTCCCACGGTTTCCTTTTTGCACTGCGGCGCAGTCCATCGGTTTTGGGATTTGGCGCAAATCGGCTTTTTCCGGTTTCCGGCGCAGAAGTCGGCATTCTTCCCAAATCCGGCGAACCCCGCCGAATCGGGGAATGGCTCGCAGTGCGTCGTTTTGTCCGGTGGTGTGTCAAGCCGCCGAGGGGCCGCCGGTCAAGCAGTGCAACGGTTTCGGACGCAGTGCAACGGTTTCATTTGGCCTCCGCCCCGCAGTGCGTCGTTTTTGCGCTCGTTTTCCGGTTTCTGACGGACTCCTGAGCCACGGTTCGACGACCCTAAACGACACACTGCGGCCCTGTTTCGTCCTTCAATCGCCCCCTTTGCGCCGTTTGCTCAATTCCTGAAAATGGAAAGGGTGCTTCCGGTTTCCGGCGGCGTTGGGGTGATTCTTGAACGGATTGGTTCAACGGGGTCGACGGGTGGGGCGCAGTCCATCGGTTTCGGTCGGATTGTGCGCCGTTGGCTCAAGGTCGGCTCGCAGTCGTCGAAAAACGGGACACTGCGCCAATGGTGCAATCACTACACCGCCGCAGTCCATCGTTTAGACGGTTCAGGAGGACGAACCCACGGTCAAACGGCTCAATTTACGGCGCAAATTGGCTTTCGGTGCGTCGTTTAGCCTCCTTCACTATGCAACCCTTGGTTCAACAGTGCGCAACCCAACAGGCTCGCAGTCAAGCGTTTAGGGGGTCGGATTGGGTCGTTTCGGCGCAGGATTCGGCGCACTTTTTCACTATTGAACCGTTGGTTGGGTAGTCAAGGCCCGTTTCGACTTTGCGCAGAACGGTCTAAACGGGACACTGCGAGGCTAAAAAATTGTGCGCAGGTGGTCGCAATTTATGCGCAAAAGTCGCCAAAAGTATGCGTAGTCGCCGCCCCACGACACGCCAACCCCCGCAAATAATTTTCCGCAAAAAACTGGAAATAAGCGTTATATCACCAAAAACTGACATATTTTTTGTTAGAACGCTTATTTTTCTTTTGTTTTGCCGTATTCCACTGCGACATATCGGTTTGACCTGCTATCATGGGCGTTTCACGGTTCAGGCTGGACTTAAATTGGTCTATGGCGTGCGCTAAAGCCATCACAGTGTCGTTGTGTCGGCCTTTATCGGTGATGTCGCCGTCTTTCCAAGCGTGTGATTCCAATTCGTCAAGCAAAATTGACATAACTCGACGGGTTTCATCGTCGCCAAACGGGATTATGACTCGTTCTTGCTCAAACCACACACGAAGCCGGTTAAGAAGTCCTTGTTTGAGCGTTTTGTTGCTGACTTTGCTCATTTTGATGTCGAGCGTTAATCCTTCTTGCGATATGAGGGATTTGTATAGGCTTTGAAAGCCAGCCGATTCAAATGCGAATCTTGGCGATTTAAATGCGTCGTTGAAGTCTGCAATTTGCCGTATTTGCTTTGGAGGCGGGAAGTCGTTGCGCCGCCACATATTGACAATGTGGATATTGCCATCTGCGTCTTGTCGAAGCACAATCATTACTGAATAGTCCTGTCCGATACCGTGGCTTGGGTCAAAACCAATGACATAAGTGCCTTCGTGCAATTTTTTGTTTTGCAGTGTAGCATCCATGTTTAGGTTTTTGCGAGTCAAAGTCTGCGGAAACACGGCTGAATCATCATCCACTACTTTGCACAAGTATTCTTGCGCAAAGGCTAATTCGCCAATTGCTTGTTTTTGTTCAAGAAGAAAGTCAAGAGGGCGTTCACTTTCCCAAAGACATTCAGGTTTTACGCTTTCAGGGTCGTTTCTCCATTCATCATAATTTGTGATAGCGCCTTTTTGCCATGTTATCCATGATTCATTGTTTAGCATTTCAGTATGATACAGGTCATTCATGCTCATTGGCGTTCCAACACAATAAAGTGAGGTCTGCGGAGACAACATAGGCGTTAATTTTTTGCGAAACCACTGTTGAACAACATCATAGGACATATCGTTTTGGTCGTCCAGCACATCGTCAAGAGCAATAGCGGCAGGGTGTTCACCACGAATACCCGAACCAACCGAGGTTGCTTTAATCCAAGCACCATTTGTTAATCGCAACTCAAAGCGATTTCCTTTTGTAGTGTCAATCATGCGGGACAATTCGGGATGCCTTTTAAGGTCTTGCCTAATTTCTTCTAAACGGTTGATAGCCAAGTCTTTGTTTGCCGAAAAAAGCCAAATGGTGAACGGTTTGTTGCGCCACTTTTCAAAAAGCAATTGATGAAGAATTTTTACACGCAAGGTTGTGGACTTGCTATGGTCGCGAGGTGCGATAATGCAAACACGGTGAACCTGTCGGTCGCCCCGGTCGCCGTAAAGGTGAAGCCAATCACCGATATGGTCGCCCCATTTGTAGCCAAGCCATTCATAAAAGTGCTGAATGTCGTATTTGCTACGCTCAAGGTGAAATGTCGTCATCAATCGCATGATTATCACTTTCTTCCATCTGACTTTTAAAGAAGGGGATTCCGCACCATTCCATAAGAGCAAGTGTCATTGGTTCAATTTCTTGACGCTCAAGCATAATAGAGATAATGCTATCGCCTGTAAAAATGTTCATCGAAAGAAAATCACCGCCTGCATCAAGCAAACGAATGTCTTTTTCATTACTCGTCCAAATAGGCATTTGCATCACGACCATTTAGTGCATTTAACATTCGCAAACCATGTCTTAAGTCCGTAAAGGCTTGAATATCACGGGTTTTAGGGTCAAGAATAACCATCGGACTTGTTGGACGCTCACGGGGGAACCCGCACATTTCACCGAAGGTATCAATGATTTTATATGCGCCCGGTCGAACAGACCATCGTTCAACGCCATGTCGGGTAAAAGGAACAACGGAAGGTGTGTGATGATGTCCGATAACGCCAATATCAAAGTCGCATTCGCCATCGTCCCACATTTTCTTGACAACTCGGCTTGGGTCAAGGTTTGAATTGCCTCGTCGCTTATGTCGAATAGATAGGTGGTATGCAACCTTTCCGTGAACCAAACGGATATTTAATTCATGTTGATGATACAAAACGCCGTTTTCTTCAACCATTTTCTTAAGTGGGTCATAATCAGTCATACCCGAAGTCCAAAGGTCGTGGTTGCCTGCTACAACGGCCATAAGTGAAGATGCGCTCATGTTAATGTAATGTTCGCAAAGTCGCCATTGAATTGATGGAGGAATGCGTGCTTTCATGGCTGGTCGTGGTTTATCAATGATAAAGTTGTCTATGTAGTCGCCAGCATGAATCACATAGCAGTCGGGATGATTTACAATTAACTCCGTGTCTTTTCGCAAACGCTCATGGTCGCAAAATGAATTGCCGATGTGTTGGTCGCTTTGGAAAGCGATGCCAATGTATCTATCACTGTTGCTAATGTGAATTGTTGCCCATCGTGCATCCTCTGTTGCTTCAATGGCCTTTTTGGATTGTGCTTCAATGGTCGCCCACAAATCTTCAATGGACTGAGATTCTTTTTTCAGTTGATTGACGATAAAATCAGGATTCTTAAATTCGGTGATTGCGTTTCTTTCATGTGCGCGAGTTATGCGGTGCGTCCAACCAGCAACGCTAATTTCAGGGAATCGTCGATTAAGAATGCGTGCTAATCCAATGGTTTCTCCATCCCACACTTTAGGTATGTGTGCGTCATAGTCAATCTTTTCAACGGTTGGGAAAAAGTCAGGGTTTTCATGTGCAATAAGTCGCAAACGATAACGGTTTGCTTCAATGCTTAAGGATTCAATGACAGTTGCCATGTGCCGAGCAAAACCTGCCATGTTTCCTTTGTAGTGTCCGATTTCCGCACGAACCGCTTCCATGTAGTCGTCTTTTTCCATGTTGATAGCATAGAGCGTTTTCCTTTATTAAGGGTCGCTTTCGTTAATTCTTTCAACGGCCTAAAAATAATTCAGAAAGAATAAAATGCGATACTGCTCTAAAGTTTGATTTATTTTTTATTATGTTGTAAGGTATTCAAAATTATTCTGTTTTTTTTCTAAAACACCTTATACATAAAAAAGAATAATGACGATTCGCTATACTGCGTCCGTTTAATTATTTCTCAATTCTTTTTTTCGTCTTGAAAGAATTGCTTTTGCCACGAAAAAATAGAAGCCCAATTCTAAAATCACCAGCAAAAAAATAGAGAAGGCTTCAAATATCATCCGTGTCATAAAGAAAAAAGCCGTTTTGTTTTAAATACATGACGGGGGAATACCTTGATAAGACAAAGACAGGTATTAAGCAGTTATGGCTCGTTTTTCTCTTTTTGGACGGCGTAAAAACGAACCTGCCGAACAAGGTGTTGTCTTTTTGACAAGCGAAGATGTGCGTCATAGTGTGCAACACCGCACGCCTTTTCAATTGATGGCTGGTATGTCTGACATTGTTCGTGAAACCAACACACTGCGAGATGATACCAATTTTGACAACGACTTTTACCTCTTCGATGAAATGCTCAAACTTGACCCTGAATTGAACGGGGCAGTCCGTGCAGTTGCGCTTACAGCAAATAACTACACCATCAATTATAGGAACGCACGCAACGCACGCATACGCAACGCTATTCAAGACCTAATTCAGCGTATTGACTTTGATGACATTCTTATCAACACAATGCGCAACCTACAAGTGTATGGGAATGACATCAATAAATTGGTTGGGACTTCCCGTGAAGGCATCACCGATGTTCAAAACCTTCCAATTGCTCAAATCACCATTCTTGACGACCGAGGAAAAAACGACACCACTGATGAAAACGACCCTGTTATCACTGCCGAGCGATATTTTCTTCGAGAAGGCGAAACAACCGAGCAAGAGTTTCCTGCCGATGAAATCCTGCATGTGCGAATGGATTATCGCAGTCATTGGTTCACAGACAACGAAGCCCGTGTGACATACGGTATTTGGGGTTCATCCCGTTTTACTTCGCTTAAGCAGGCTATTCGTGCAAAATATAATAGCATCAACAACCGAATAGCCCTTGAGGATGCTATGACAAAGCAATACATCACTATTGATATGAAAGCCGTCGAACACATCACCAATCCCGATGAACAACGAACACGGCTTTTGCATATTATGAATCAAGTCATTGAAACAATGGAGAACCTGCGTGGCGACCAAGTGCCAATTTTCCCTGAATATGTGAAAATCCAACACATAGACCAGCGAAGTGCTTTGCCGGATTCATCTTCATTCCTTGATAACATCAACGCCGATATTGCCGCCGTTCTGCAAGTCCCACGGGTTGCCGCAGGCCAAGAGAAGGGAAGCACCTTTGCCGCCTCATACACGGCAAATCTATGGGCCGCAAACGCTATTCGCCGTATGCAAAGCATCCTTAAGCAGTCTGTTATGGATTTGTTTAGCCGACACTTGACACTTCTGCGCATAACGCACACAATGTCCGACCTTCCCGCTCTTGAGTTTGAGCCAATTGACGAGGAAACACGACTTAACAAAATGCAACGGGCTAACATTGGCTACAACGCAGGCATCCTTAGCCTTAATCAAGCACTTGAAATTGTTGGTGAGCCAACCGAAACAAACGGCGATGTGCGCAAAGAAGGTGGTTCTGCGCAAAATGGTGAATTGCCAAGAGAAAACAGTCAAGACGGCGCAACAAATATGAAAGAGGACGAACAGAATGACGAATGACCTTGATGATGTGTTGAGCCGTGACACAGACGGCAAACTGAATTGGGTTGTTGGCGCAATCACTGAAGTCCAAAATGATGTATCGACCATCAAAAACAACCACTTATTCCACATTGAAAAGGATATGGCACTACTGAAAAAAATCGTTGGGGGAATTGTGATTTTTTTAATCAGTGCATTTACAGGAATACAGGTGATGTAATATGGCGCATAAAGACTCCGTGAACGACCGCATGATTAAATGGACGGCCCTGCCAGCAGTATATTTGTGGCTTGCGGCAAGTGGCGCAGTAGTGGCTATGGGTATCGCCAAGCCCGATGTTGTTCTTGAAAACATTGAAGGTTTTATCGCCCTTATCGCAATTATAGGTGGAACGGCACAGCCAGCCTTCGCAACTATGCTTGAGTTGTGGAAACAAGAGCAACAGACTGAAACAGAATTGCACCCATCTGTTATTGAATCCCAAACCCGTGTTATGGAAGCCCGTGCAGAATTAGAGCGTCAAATGGCTCTTAAGGCTCAAGAACATAAACACATTATGGATGCCGAAGAACGCCGAGCAAAAATACAGTTGGTTGCAGAAGGAAAGGCAGTTTTTAAGAAAAAGGACAGTGAGTAAAAATGACCGACAAAGAAACCGTCGAGGCTCTGCAATATGGGCGACCGGGCAAAAATGACCCACGCAAAACTCCCGCCAAGCCAAGTGAACGGCGCAAAGGCTCAAAGAAAAACAAACCGGGTTCTGCAAAGAAACCAAATAAGAGTATCAAGGTTAGCAAGGAAACGGAAGCCCGTTTGCGCAAAATGATGACTGAACACAACAAAAAGGTTTCCGCTAAAGGAAAAGGCTCAAAGGCCAGCATGGGTCGTCTAAAGTCTGTTTATCGTCGTGGTGCTGGTGCATTCTCTCGAAGCCACGCACCGAATATGTCCCGTGGTGGTTGGGGTATCGCACGGGTAAAGGCTTTTCTTTATTTGCTACGCAACGGACGACCAAGCAACCCAAACTACAAACAGGATAATGACCTTCTTCCTAAATCGCATCCACGGGCAGAAGAAACCAATGAAGGATATGAAGATTGGGACGAGCAAGTGTTTGAGGCCGCAGAATATCAAGGTCGCAAAGTCAAATTAAACAAACCATTCCGAACACCCAAAGAATCAAAAAAGTTTGCCGTTTATACAAAAAACGAAAAAGGCACTGTTGTTATTGTGCGCTTTGGCGACCCTAACATGGAAATTAAGCGTGATGACCCACAACGGCGCAAAAACTTCCGAAGTCGTCATAACTGCGATAGTCCCGGCCCAAAGTGGAAAGCACGATATTGGTCGTGTAAAATGTGGGAACGAGGAAAATCTGTGACGGATTATACCAGTAGTGAAATTGATAAAACAAACAACTCTCATAAAAATGATATGAGCGATTGTGGTTGTGGATGCAACGATTGCGAAGATACTCTGCAAGCAGGCATGGAGGACTATATCTTTATGACACGCGAGGGTGCAGAAGCCAAATCCCGTGAAATTGGCTTTGGTGGTTCAATCCACACTGATAAAACCGCAGATGGCGTGACAATGTATTTTCCCGGCCCCGACGAAGAAACATTTCAACGCTGGTTTGACAAAAATGACTCCCATGACGCAAGCGAGAATGAAATGGGTCGTGATGTGTTCGACAACCCCGGCGAGGCTATGAGCCGTGCAAGAGAGGTTGGTTGTTCAGGTATGCACAGTCATACCCGTGATGGAAAGACTGTTTTTATGCCGTGCCGTAGTCACGAAGAATACGAGGATAAAATGACTGCTTCTTATTACGACGATGATGAAGAAGAAGTTATGGGCTACAATCAAAGCGAATGTGGCGTTGGAGAAGTTATGCGCAACGGAGAATGTATGCGTGTAGCAGTCACGCTTGATATTGATGACATTTCAGTGGATGATACTATCGTTGAAGCCAGCACGGGTCGTCAAGTTGTGCGTATTAGTGGTATCGCATTCCATAACGGTGTGAACAAAAACGGATGGGAATTGTCAAGAAAAGGCGCAGACCTTGCTGTTGAGCAAATGGTCGGCGGCGATTTGACGCTAAATCACCCAAAGGCTGAAATGGGTCGTTTCCGACGAAACATGGATGGCGGTGTCGATGAAGCAGTCGTCGGTATTGTTCGTGAAGCAAGCGTGCATGACCTTGCTGGCGGTGCTTGGGAAGTGCGGTTTAAGGCAGATGTTTTCCGAAGCGAATTGTTTGAGGCTCTTGAATCCGGTCTTTGGCTAAGGCAAGGGTATGGTGTATCTATTGGTGGAACAGGCGTTCCTGATGAAATGATTGAAGCCGCCGATGGAAAAACTATTATGTTGTTTGAAAGCAATTTTGAGTTTGACCATTTGGCTATTGTTCATCGTCCTGCTTATTCCGGCGCAAAGATTGAAAGCGTGGAAAAGGTAAATATGCAAAAATCAGAAGAAGCCTTTAATAGACAAAAGGACTCTTCCTCAAATATCGCAACGGAGAGAACACCCATGTCCGATGAAGAAATTATCATGGAAGCGTCCGAGGAAGTCGTCGCTGACGAAACCCCGGACTTTGCCGCCGAGATTGAAGCATTGAAGGCTTCCCTCGCCGCTAAGGAAGAAGAATTGAATACTATCAAAGCCGCAGAAGAAGCAAAGGCCGAAGAAGCCCGACTTGCTCTTGTGCAAAAAGCCTCCGATATGGGAATTGCAGGAATTGACGCTCTCCCATCCGAAACTCTCGAATCCATTATTGCTTCCTTTGAGGCTAAAATGGTTGTTGAAGAACCAGCAACGGAAGAACCTGTTAAGGAAATGAACCCCGTTGCATCTAACATGGGCGCTGAACCAGCAAAGGTTGAAGCATCCGAAGAAGCGGTTGTAGCAAACTATCTTAACCGCAAACTCCTAAAGACTCCACAAACGCTTTACGCAAAGGCTTGGAACGCATGGGCTAAGGGCTGGAATCAGACCCTTGGCGCATCTGAAGATAACATGCGCGCTCCTTCCTTTGAAGAAGCAAAGGAGAAAAACTTGATTTGAGGTGAAGAATATGACCGCATTAAATACCCCACGAAACGGAACATTGAAGGCTGGAAGCACAGTTAGCGGCATTGGCTATCTGTTGGCTCAAGACGGAACAAACACGCTCGACTTGAGCGCAGTCACCGAGGTTTGCCTTGGTGTGTCTGCTGATGAGTCCGAACGCGACGCAAGCGGCCTTGTCACGGGCGGCATGGTTTCCTTTTACCCTCTCGGCGGTATGCTGATGTGTGCTTCGGGAACGGGCATTACTTGGGCTTTGGGCGACACCGTGTATGTCGGTGCTGGCGGTCTTGCTACTGCTACGGCTGGCTCAAACAAGAAACTCGGCCTTTATGTGGGCGAGGGAACGACAACCACCGCCGATGGCGACCTTATTCCTGTGATGACTGCTGGTGCAGACATCGCTTGATGACAAAAACAAAAATTGAGGTGAAATGATATGAAACAAACACTTGAAGAAATCCTTACTGTTGAAGCCGCCGCAGGGCCATTCGGACAGGCCGATGCCGTCCTTGAACAAACTCTCCGAGACTTCATTGAATTGCAGTCCACCACTATTGCAGTCGGCACACAAGTTGTCGGTGTGCGCAGTGTTGGCTGGTTGGAGTTCACTTGGTATTCGGGCGCAGAAGGAACCTTCTCTTATCCCCTTGCCGACAACGCAACCGCCGACCCGACCAAGATTGGAACGGAAAACTATTCGGTTCACTTGAAGAAGGGTCAAGGCCGATGTATCTTCCTTGACTCCACCCTTCTTCGTGGCGAGTCCTTTGAGAACCTCGACCGACAACAAATGGCTATTGTGCGCAACCGTGCAACTGTCATTGACAACTTGATTATTGACGCTCTCTTGGATGGCGCAGGTCAAAGTGTTGTTGTTGCTGGTGGCTCGGAATGGGATTCGGCTTCTGCTGATGCCGAGGCAAACATTCTTTCCGCTATGGATAAAATCTTTGAGAACGGTCGTGTGTCGGGCAACGAGCCAATGGCTCTCATCGTCCCAACCAAGCACCGAAATGTTCTTTTGCAGACGACCCTTTACGGAAATGTCGTGGAGTCCCTTGAGGAACACCTCAAGCGCATGACGAACCTCACCATCTATTATAGTCGTGATTCTCTCCTTGACGACACCGCCCTTCTGTTGATTCCCGGCGCTGAAACTGCCGAGTTCTTCACTTACAACGGCGATGGCTTCATGGAAACGGAATTGACTCGAATCCCCGGTGTTGGCTATGATTGGATGCTTACGGGCTACATGGGCTGTGTCATTCACGAACACCAAGACGGTGCGGCTTCCGGCCTCTCAAACCGTATCTGCAAAATCACGAACATTACCGCTTGAGAATAGGCGGTGATTAAGTGAGCAGGGCTGACTTCTTGAAAGGCTACGCCGAGAACATTCTCGGTCGTTCTTTGACAGACAAAGAGGCTGAACAGGTTTGCGCAGAAACAAATCGGCGCAAAGTGCAAGACTTGTGCGCACAATTTGCGCAGAAGCCTAAGTCTAAGCCCAAAAAGAAGAAAGAAGTCCTTCCTGAACCAATTGACGAATCAATGGATGATTCAATTAAAGCAGTGGTGAATGATGATGAAGTCTAAGGCCGCAGTCGCAAAGGCTCTTAAGGAAAAGGGTATTCCAATCCCAAAGGAAGATTCCTTTTCTGCTATGATGCACAGACTCAATTCTTGGGAAGAAGGCAAAGGTTATCTGTTTCGCAGAATCAAGAGCCGATTTTATGCTCGCCAACAATTGCCTGTCGAAATACCTCTTGGAACAGTTATTTTTGTTCCTAACAGTGCCTTTGCACGCTCTCTAATTAAAACAGGCGCTATGTTCCCATTGGGCCGTGCTTTCTTTAATGAAAAAATCCATACTCTTATTGATGTGCCGCAGACCGAGGCTTATGAAGAACCAAAGGTTGAAAAAGCACCCGCACTAAAGAAAAAAACACCAAAGAAGAAGCAGTCAAAGAAAAAGGTGAAGAACAGTGGCGATAACGACAACGCAGATTCGTGATTTGCTTAATAGGCCGAGAGGCTTAAATGAAGCAACGATTAGTGAATACATTATTATTCGCACCGAAGAAGTGAATAAATCACGCCGTTCTTCGACGCTCTATGGCCTTGGTCTTGACGAAGGTGTTTCCGATACCCAAGCAGAATCAGCAATCAAGTTTCTCGTTTGCGTGGATTGTTTGCGAGTTATGATTGACACTATTCCTATGTATGTTCCCGAACCCGAACAACGGAGAACAGATATTCGGCTTTCAGCACAGTTAAAGTCTTTTGAAGCACAAGCCGAGAAACTGCTTTCGCAGGTTGCTGAAAGAGGGGGCAGTGCATTTGCCCTTGACTCAAGCAATTCTCGGATGGAAGATGTATGACGGACTACACATGGGCTGGAACGGTTTCAACCGATGCCTCCATCAATAATAATTGGATTCCCGTTGGAGTCCCGACTACGGGCGACAAAGCCATTTTTGATTCGTTGGGCAATCAAGACTGCGATTTCAATATAGCCGCACTTGATGAAATCGAAATCCAAGCAAATTATATTTATACAGTGGACTTCACAGTGAGCGTTTCTTTGAATGGTCTTAAGGTGAGCAAACCCGCATCTATTAAATCCACTATCCCTTCAACGCTTTCCTTTTCAGGAACGCCGCCCTATAAAAGCAATTCATGTTTCGTTGAAAACGGAACAAGCGAAAATGTGTTTTATGACATACCAAGCCGTGAAAATTTGTCTTATTCCCTTGTGCATTCGACAGGAACGCTTTATTTTGATACGGGGTATTATCCTTATGTCAAACTTGGCGGTTCTGCTTCGTTTAGTCCTCAATATGTTGCGCCAACCGTTGCAGATTCAACCGATGTTAATATGCTTCAATTGACTGTTGATTATGGAGTTTCAACATTTGCACCAGCGTCAAATACGCCAACCGACAACGATAAAGCAAAGCGATTTCTTCTAAGCGCAACCACTTCGGAAATTGCTATTGTTGATGGTTTTTCATCGTTTGACGGCGGCTATGCAACATGGGTATTTCAGGCAAAAAGTGGAGGTTTTTTGATTCCCACATCAAACCTTGTCGAATACAACAATTGCACATTTTCATTTTACAAAATGATAATTTCAGCAACAGATGATGGCGCAGGTGCATGGGCTAAAATCGCTCAAGGCGCACGACTACGCCTGAATGATTTTACCGTTGAAGTGGGTGCGTCTGTAAAGGGCGCAGGGCCGTCTGCAATCCATTTAATCAACCGACCGACCATCAAAGGCACTTGGGGCTTTTTCCCCGTCGCTGACGGCATCTATCACCACAAAGAAGGTGAATTGCTTGGTGTTGCAGATGGCGGAACAGGATTAACCAACATTCCCGAAACATACATTCCTTTTGGCGGAGAATCAAATGCACTTTCGACCTCTTCCCGATTGACATTTGATAACAACCTCAATGAATTAACGATTGATGGAAAATTGACGGTTTCAGGATTGATTGACCCAACAGGACTTGAATTGACTCCTGTTGCCGCAAACCCCGGTGGCGTAGCCGCTAACACCATTTGGGTGAATAGCGGCGATAACAACCGCCTATATTACGGTTCATCTCATATTAGCGGTGGCGGCGGCGGCGGAGGCGGAGGCGGCGGAGGCGGTGCTGAAACCGACCCTATATTTAGTGCATCTCCCGCCGCTTTAATTACAAACGCTGGCTCCGGCGATGTATCGCAAGGTGATACCGCCTTTGCTTGGGGCAACCACGCTGGCCTCTATGCTACGGCGGCTCAAGGTGCTTTAGCCGATACTGCCCTTCAATCAGTCTCCGATGTTGATATTTCAGCCTTAACTGCTAACACGGCAATTGCTGATGCTGACCTTCTTCTGCTTGACGATGGAGCAAACGGAACAAACCGCAAAATCACCTTTACCGAGGTCAAGGAGTGGATTCGGGGTGAGGGTATCAAGGTTGGCCGAAATGGTGGCGTGAACCAACTTCGCATTCGTGATTCAAGAGACGATGGAGATGTTGCGCCTAATGATTTTCAAGATAAAGCCGTGTCGTTCGACTTCACCGACGACATCGCAGGTTCAACAAATAGTTGGGATGCAGTTATGACCATGAAAGGCTGGTCGGACAATTATAGAGCATGGCAGATTTTTTCCGACGCTTCATCCTCTTCTCGTAGTGTGGATGAAACGCCGTTGTTCTTCCGTAGCGGAGAGGGCGATGTTCAAGCGACATGGGGCGAAACCAAGGAAATTCTTACCTTCGCCGGAACAGCCCCACGGGTGGACGGTGCGGCTAATCAAATCCTACAAACCGACGGTGCTGGAACCCTTTCATGGGTGGACTTGCCTGCTGGTGGCGGAGGAACGCCATCGGGTGCGGCTGGCTCTATCCAATTTAGCGACGGCTCGGCTTTTGATTCGGACGATGCAAACCTGCATTGGGATGATGCAAACAATCGTTTGGGTATCGGCACGAATACGCCCGAAAACACCATTCATGCTGTTGGCACAGGCAACTTCCCATTCCGATTTCAAGGAAACGGGGGAAATCTCCGTATAAACAATTTTGGTCACCTTCAAATTCAAAACGATAACTCAAGCCCAGTTGATGGGACGACAATTGACGCTCCACTATTTCAAATCGGACAGCGAGACGGAGGACAATTAGACATAGCATTCGGCAACTTAGCAGGCAACCACTTGGTTGCGGCTTCGGATGCTTTGCTTACGCTCAAGCGGGCCTCCAATAGCGCAACGGGAGCAAAGCAAATCGGCTTCTTAGGGGCTACGCCGGTATCACAACAGAGCGTAGTTAGCCCCGCAGCAGCAGGTTTCAATCCGGTTGGTGCAAGTGCCAACGAAGTAGCATTACAAACAAGCCTTGATTCAGTTATAGCAGCATTACAGGCTCTTGGATTATTTGCATGAGGTGAAAACATGGATAAATGGCTTGATGAATATGTGGAAAAAGTAATGGCGCAACAAATTGTGACAAACAGTATTTTTAAGAAAAAGGTGAAAAAAAAATGAGTAAGCGAAAAGGAAAAATTGTGTATCAGCCACCGGAAAGGTGCTACACTAATGTGAACATTGAAGAGACACCGCATGGCTACCGTCTATTTAGGGACGGCGAAAGCCATCATTTTACAGTTATCCCGTTATCAAAAGCGGTATCGGTGGACTATAAAGGAAGTGGAAAAAATGAATGAAGAATTGATGTTGGTTGCAGGGTTTGGTATTTTTGCAGTTGGGTTTGGTCTTAAACACTATCGGAAACTGCGCACAAAAGTCGAAGAAGCACTTGAAGATGGCGAATTGAGTCTTGATGAAGCACTTGATATTGTTCAATCTGTTGAGGAAACAATTGAAAAAATCAAATCCCTGCCTTCTCCTTCTGCTATGAAGCGTATGCGTAAAGACGAATTAAAAGCGTTGTGCGCAGAACACGGCATTGATGAAAAGGGAACAAAGGACGAAATTATCAAACGACTTAGGGAGGCTCTTGAATGACGCATTATTGTGAAGTTGCAGATGTTGGGTCAAGACTTTCTCTTGATAGTGCGCAACGCACACGAGCAGAAAATCGCATTGAGCGCCACATTCGGCAAGCCAGCATTGAAATTGACCAATGCTTTCTTGAATACGGACGGGACGAACCAAGTATCGCCCTCGCAGAAACAAGTCTTGATGGCGGTATCAGCGTAGGCGCAACAACCATAACGCTCACCGATGCTTCTTCCTTTTCAGCAAGCGGCAGTGGAAACATTGACAGTGATTCCTTTTCATGGACGGGCAAATCCAGCAACGACTTGACGGGATGCGCAGGCATTTCATTTAACCACAACAATAATAGCAAAGTCCAAGAAGGACAATACGCTCATGTTGTGCGTGAAATCTGCGCAGACCTTGCGACTGCTTCATACCTTGAGGACGAAGGCACAATGCAAACAAACGCCGATGGTGGACTTCGTGGGCAAGCACTGCGCAAGCGTGGAATGAATGCCCTTATGCGTCTTGCGCACATGGGAGATGTCTGAAAATGCAAACCCACACACGACGAGGTTCGACGGTTGAGTTTAAAATGACAACCGATGATTCGGGTCTGCGTCGTGCATTAGCCTTTCTTGGTCGGGAAGGTGGAAAGCGTCTTGACGGTTTGATGAAACAGGTTATTGACGAGCAAGTGGAAGCGGCTAAATCAAGACTAAAAATGATGGCGAGAAATCTTGCTGGCGTAAAAGTCCCACAAACAACACTTTATGCCCCCACAAGAAATTTTAAACAATCCAAAAACATTCATGTTAAGGTTGCAGACGCATTGAAAAATGAGCGTGTTCGTAGCAAGCACTATACGGTTCACACCGGAAACAGTCTTAACGAAGCAAGTGTGGGTGTTCTTGGTCAGAGAGGCGGTCGTCTTGCGCACATTGTAGCAAAGGGTATTGACCCGTTTAAATACGGCAACCTTCCCTCAACTGTTCGTTCAAGCACAGGCTTTTATGCGGCTACGGGGCAACCGGGCGGCGTTTCTTTTTGGATGCGAATGCGTGGTTCTCATCCGGGGTTTTATCGCACATTTGACTACATCGGGACTGTTGAGCAAATGTCAAAGAAACAATTTGAGGAAATTGCACCAATTATGATTAAGCAAATGGCTCGCGAAGGAGGATTTGCAGAAGTCCCGACCAAATCTAAACTTTCGTCTAAGGTAAAAGGCCGAGGGGTTATGGCCGCAAGAGGTGGTTAATATGACAGTATCACGACAAACAGACTTTTGGACTGCACGGCTTAACGGTCAAGACCCTGCTTCTCCCGTTGGGATGAACAACACTGCATGGTCGCTTGATAGCGGCGATGCTGGCGATGGCGTTTCACAAAATGGCTATTGGCAAATAACTTCGTCAAGCGGAGGTCAATTGTGGAAACAGACCGTTGCCGACGATGATAACGACTTGACTCTCATCTGCGCAATCCATCAAGAGTCTGCGCCCGACACCGATGAAGTGATAATGGCTCTCGACAACGGCACTTATCGGGTTGAGGTTCAAATCATTGACATTCATCAAGTGAAATTGGTTGGAAGCACTTCCGTTGAAAGTCCAAACCTTGATTTTAAAATGGGAGAGGACACTGCCGTTCCCATTATTTTGCGCTTGACTCTCGCCAATGACGGCACTGCTCGTTTGTATATGGCTGAAATAATTGAGGACGATGATGCACAACAACACTACCTTGAGGTTTCTGCGCAAAGCACTTCTGCGCAGGGCGCTTTCTTCGGGACTTCTTCGGGAACCGTGGACTTTTACAGTGTCTATTTTACGCCTCATGGTGCTTATTCCCCCGATGAAATGGATATGTCCGACTTTATTTCACATAGCCTTTTGCGCACAGGTATGAAGGTTCGTGATGTTTTGCGCAATAGCAATCGTTTGTTTCTTAAAACTCATGTTGGAAATGCAGGCATTAACTATGCGTATGATTTGTCAAGCGACTCAATGTTAAACCGCTATCAATCACCATCAGTCCATGTGATGATTCAAAAAGCAGACTCCCCGGAGTTCTTGACTCTATCAGGAACACGAACCGACCAGCGATATGATGTTGTTATTTTTGTTTCTGCAAAAGGAACCAATTATGAAAACGCTTATCGTCTTGCGGCTTCAATTCTTGGCGAAGTCTTTGATGAATTGTATGTAAATACAGGATTAGACGATGGCGTGGATAGTCTGCTTGGCTACACAACAACCTTTGATACAAAAGTGGACGATGATGAAATCGTTTGCATCCACACGCTTTCCCTTGAATATATGAAGAAAATCCGAATGTTCTATCGTGAAGCATGATATAATGTTTTTAAGCATAACCTTCATAAAGCAAACCCACCCTCTTTAGGGTATGACGAGCCACCAGTTGCGTTATTTGACAATGGCTAAGGAAACCACATACAACGATTCAAGCACCGAAGTCAATTTATTCGTTGGCGAAGTGGAAAGCGAATCATATCAGCAATCCTATGATGTGCTAAAGCGCAACGACATTAACTATTATGGCGCACGAAAAGCCATTGTGAGCAAAAAAATCGCAGAAGGCTCTTTTACCTGCGCACTACAACCCGACTCCTTCGTTTTGTGCGCACTACACGGTATCATGGGCGTTGATACACCTTCAACGGACAGTGGTTCAACACCAGCCACCGACGAGCGACGATTCACCGAAGTCCCATTGACGGCAAACACTGAATTGCCTTCTTATACAATTCGTGTTGGTCGAGACGACTATGAACACATTTTCCCCGGCCAAGTTGTTGAAAGCATCGCCGTTTCTGCAAGCATTGGTGAATATGCTATGCTTACTGTGAACACCGTTGGCGCAGAACAAGAAGATGCAGAAGGAACGCTTGAAACAACTTATGTTCCTGACTACACGGGCGATGCCGCACACTTTGCTGGCGCTTTTGTTAATTTTGAAGCCGTTGCGACCAACAGTGTGTTTTCAAACATGGTTCAAAGTATTGACTTTGAAATCAAAACGAACCGTGATATGGATAACGCATATAGTCTCGGTAGTGAAACTTGTGTGCGCAAGCCACCTATCACCCTTCGAGAAGTAAGCGGTTCAATCACTTTCCACAAAGCATTGGACTCAACCGACAGTGCAAGTGGTGCGCCTTATTTTGATGAATTGCGAGCCGCAACCGCTTCGGGCGGTGAAGCCTTGTTTGACCCAAGCGGTGCTGATGTTCCCGCACTTTCAGCCTTGTTCCGTGTGGATGCAGATAATTACATTCGCTTTGACTTTGGAAGAGTTATTTATGAAATGCCCGAAACCTCGGTTTCAGGCCGTGATTCGCAAACAATGACCGTTAATTTTCACGCACTATGGGAAGATGATTCAGCCGGTCGTGATGGAATGGTTGAAATCACTGCTAAGGGAACAGGCATTAACGATTATGATGCAGTTTGAGGTGGGTTAAGTGCCTATCACAGACCCTTCCGCAGTCGCAACAACAACCGTTCATGGAACGCATTTGGCTATTGGCGCTCTTATTGAAGGAGTCATTCAAGGTCTTAATGCAAACAGTGAAGTTATTGATATTTCAGTGGTTCGCAGGGCAGTCGGAAATAACTACACTGCCTTCATCACTTATGAAGAAGCACCAGCCGCACCTTGAGGTGAATAGTCCATGATGAGCAAAAGCAGTCGCTCATTGGATAGCATAGAAGAAAAGGAAAGTGAATACAATGCCTGTATTGAAGAAAGAAATTGAATTAGACAACGGAAACATGATTTGGGTTCGTCAAGCATCAGGTCTTGACAAATTGAAAATTGAAAACATTCAACAACGGGTTGCTCGACAATTCCGCCACTTTGGTCTTGACCCGACCGAATGGACTCCCGAACAACACGAAGAGTTTGCAGTGGCTATGGACGAATCCGGCGCTGGAATTGAGGCACAAATCCAAGCATGGATTCCTAATTGCATTTTGACCGAGGACTTTGACATCAACACCCTAACAAGCCTTGAATTGATGGATATTCTGCGCTTTGTTCGTGGCGATACTTTGGAGGGCGCAGTCCCTTTGGGTTAGTTGGGCGTGTAGCACCAACATTATGTTCAGCATTTAAAGGAACACTGCCAAGCGACTTATTTAAACGATATGATGATGAAATGGGGTATGAGATGCTTCAATTTGACATGATAGTTGCGGCTGAAATATCCGACAGAATCAAAGAACAACACGACGAAGCAAATAGCAAAATAGACGCAAACCGAGCAGTCGCACGAAGAAATCAAAAGAGAAGCGAGCGCATATCACAAAAGGACATGGGAAACTTCATGGAACAATGGGCGAGCGGTGAATAAAAATGGCAAGAGTCGGTGCGGCAAGAGTCTTTTTCGACATTGTAGGGACTTTTCAAGCACAGTCTCTTCTCGGTGATACCGAGGCTGCTACAACGGCTCAACAGGCTATTTTGCTTGACGCTATCGGCGGGATTAGTGAAGCCTTTGATGAAATGTCCCAATTCATTTTGCAGTCCACACAGGTCGTCGTGGATGCGTTTTTTGAGCATGAGGAACAGTTAATTCGTGTGCGCAAATTTTATTCGGGTGCGACAGAAGAAGTCGAGCGATTTGCTAATGCGTCAATTGGACTTGGTGAAGCATTTGGATTTTCCGGCGACCAAGCACTTGCCGCAAGCGCACGGACTGCGCAGTTAAAGGGTGTCCTTGAATCCCAAGAAGCCATTATTGAAGCAACCCGTGGCGGTTTGCTAATGGCACAAGTCGGTGAAATGGAAACTGAAATGGGTATGAACCGCTTTATTGCTCTTGCGCAACAAACTCAATTTATGTATGGTGGATTGACAAAGGCTCAATACGACGCATTAGATGCCGAGCAACAGGCAAACATTGTGCGTGGAAATAGCATTCGTGTTCTCGACCAATTGAACACCGTTGAAAACTCATCGGTGGCTATTATGGAGGACATAACCTTTGTCCTGAACCAATTCGCCAGCCAAGCAGATATTGCAGGTGAAAGCATCGGTGATATGGCCGCTATGTCGGCACTGTTGCTTGAAACAGGTGAAGAAGTAAGTCGTGCGGGAACAGGTTTGCGTATGATTTATCAGCGCATCGGAAACGAAAACAGTGATGCCGTCAAAGCACTTCAAGAATTGATGGGCGGTGTTGATTCCTCCGTTATCACGCAGATGAAACTTTCGGAAATTATCGGCGCAATTGGCGACGACTACGCCAATATGACAGGTGAACAAAAGCGAAACCTTGCCGTTTCTATCGCCGGTTCCCGCCACTATGTCAAGTTTCTCAAATTGATGGAAAACCAGCCACGGTTGCTTGAATTGCAGACCGCCGCTTATCGGGGTCAATTCGGCGCTATTGAAGAGTTTGAAAACAAAGCCGACAGTTTGTTTTTCAAACAACAACAACAAGAAGCCATCGTCAAAAACCTGCAAGTTGAAATCGGTGATAAATTGGCCGATGCGTATATGACGGGTGCGCTTGCTCAAGAGGCGTTTTTGCGTGGAATGGATAAAATAACTGATTTTGGAATTGGAGAAGATGTTGTCAAAAACTTCATTCAATTGTCGTCGGTCTATCAACAAATTATTGCACCAATGACAAATGTGGGTATGCAAGCCCTTAACATGGTTATTGCATTCAAAACACTTCAAGCAGTTATTGCCGCTTCAAACCCAGAATTTTTTGCGCAGGCTCAAGGCTACCGTAGGACTCGTCAAGAGATGCAATTTTTAAGTGCGGCTACAAACGAGTTTAGCATTAACAGTGTTATTAACATGGATAGGGCGGCTTTATCGGCAAATAATTACAACGACCGTGTAGTTGAAATGCGCATGGTTCAAAGCATTCTCAATGATGAAATGACCGAAACCAGTTTCAAAATAAATATGGTGAACGCCGCAACCACTGCTATGCACGGTGCTATGGGCAAAACCAAAATGATTTTTGTTGATACCTCCCTTGCCGCATCAGGAATGATGAATGTTGAATCAGGTGCATTACTTACTCTTGAAAATATGTATCAACAACACCGAGCAACACTTCTTGATGTTGATGCAAAACGCTCAATGATAAATGTGAAAATTGGACAATACATGGCTCTTTCAGTCGAAGAAAGAAATGCTATTCTGCAAACCAACATTTTTAATGCGCAGGGAACGGCTGGAATTGTTGAGCGCAATAAAGCGCAAACAACATTAAATGACACAATGGCTCGCGAAGTCGCACTTCTTAATTCGACTTTGACGCTTTCCCGACCATTGACTGCTGTTGAAAAGCAAGGCATCAATAATGAAATTGTGCGCAATAATGCGACAATGACAACAAATCAAACACGCATTAACGCCATTAACACAACGCTTCTTCTTTCGGATGCAGAAAGCGAATTTACGGCTGAAATTACGGAAGAACGAGCCGCACTACAAGCAAATAATACAACGCTACAACAACGCAACGCCACTTTGCGCACAGGTTTGCTGGCGAGCAAACAGGCCGAGCAAGCAAACAGACAATATGCCGCATCCGTTTTAAGCGCAGATGGCGCAGAACGCATCAGTATTGGAACACGCATAAAATTAACTGCAACAAATATGAAAGCGGCATTTTCTTTAAAAGCGATAAACAGTGCGCTTATGCCTATTTCAATGATTCTGCCGTTTATTGTGGATTCGGAACATCAAATGGAAGCAATCATGGCTTCTGTTGCTATCACTGCTTTTACAATGGCTATTCCTGCGATGAGCGCACTTGGCGCACAAATGAAAGCAAATGGTGTTGCCGCTACGGTTATGACAGGCGGTTTAAATATCGCTGCCGCCGCACTTATCACATTTGCCGCATACATGGGCGTAAAGGCTTTTGCAGGCGACGGATTTATGAAGAACGCTCTTGGGAATGTCGAAGAGTTTAACGCTGGAATTATTGGTGCAAACGACATTCTCGCAACGCTTGGAGAGCGCACAGAAGATATTTACGGCGGCGTTGTTGATAAGACCTATCGAGAATTATCGCAAGAAGGGCTTCCCGCTATGACAGATGCGCTTTCGGATTTGCGCATGGAATATGATGATTTGGATTCTGCGCTCTCGGTTGCGGAAAAAGGAACAAGCCACTACAACCAATTGCTTGCAGACCGAAAAGCCGTTCAAGATGCAATCACAAATGTTGATGCTTTGGCTCGTTCCTATGAGCGACAGGCGGCTTTGACTGATGCGCTCGCAAATGACTATGAAGCAGATATTACTATCACAGAATCGCTTTCATATAGAAACGAAAATGCACGAATATTGGGACTGCAAACAAAAGCCTATGCGGTTGAATACACTGACATTTACGGCAATATGCACAGGAAGGTTTATGATACGGAAGAAGAAGCACTTACGGCTCGGAATAAACTCCAAGAAAAATACAACCAAGAAGCACTTGCGCACGAATTGGATTATGTCAATGCTTTTATCACCAACATGGAAAAGAAAAACGCCGATGTTATTGCTGGCGAACAGGGCGCACAAGAAATTTTGCTTGGTGATGCTTATGCTTTCGCAAATGCCCGTGAAGAATTGTTTTTCGGCGCAAATAAAGCAGGGTTCACAGGTGCGCTTATGAAGCAAATAACGCAAGGTGGTGTCGAAAATCTTCTATACAAAACCGAAATCGTGCAAACGAATGTCTTTAACGGCATGACTTTGCCTGAAATGGTGGAAGAAGTAAGTAAGGGCGTTTTGGCCGAGTTAGAGAACACAGGTGTTTTGTCTTGAGAACGAGCGATTTTAAACATTCCTTTTGGCTTTGCGGCTATTATGACGACTTTCATAGCGCACGCGCAGTTGCAGACGACCTCAATGTTGCGAATGTGCGCATTCACGACCACACAAAAACGCACTATGGTTCGGTATTTGGCGCAGAAGCCACGCTTAACCCACGATACCGATTCACATACGCAGACCGTTTGCGCACAACGCATTGGGAATATAGCGACCCAAACATTACCGACGATTTGTTTAATTCAACCGACCTTAACCTTCTGCGCAAAAACAACGGGATGCACGAATGGCTCACAATTGATTTTGCGCTATCCGATGCAAGCAATTATGAATCAAGGACTCGTTTTCAAATCCCATCCTCTTTTCTCGCAAATCGCTACAAATTAAATGGAGATTCCTCAGACGCATATCTTTCGTTTTTTAACGGACATGACACGGCTGGCGTATATTATGCGCCTGTTGGTGAAATAGACCATACCTTCGGCATGAGTCCATACACCAATGCAGATGAAGATTATTTTCCGTCAAACCACACGCAAAATCTCGGCAGTCATGTTCGCATACTACAAGAGGATTCTGCGCAGTGGGGTGTTGTGCAAAAGCACATTAACTTTGCCAGCATTTACACGGGAGAAGCACCTTTAACTCCGCTTGACACGACCGACTACTCACCGGGAAAAATTATGCAAAACATTCAATCTCCTTCTCGCCAACAGTTTTTAATTCAGTCGTTTTATGCGCAGGATGCGTCGGGAACAGAACGATTGCTTACATACACAGGCGAATTGCGTATGAGAGGCATTGGTGAAATGTTTCATTTGCGAATGGCCGCACACGCTATCTCGGATGCGTTTTTTGACAGTTATGAATTAAAAGTGGGCTACAAATCCACTGCAACCTATGACAAATCAACAGACGACTATGACGACACAACTGTTCTTGCGTCTGTATCAATTGATTTTTCTTCTCTTGGCTTAACTACGCATAACGCTTGGGAATATCCTGCACCCGTGGAAACACCTTATGTCGAAAGCAACACATGGATTGATATTTTTATTGCTTTTGACTTTACAGCAGGGACTTGGAAAGCATACGCAGACGATAACACAGTCCATTTTGATTCAGGTTCTATTGGTAGTGTTGATAGGAACACTGCTGTTGGTTGGTCGCTTGACGGCGTTTGGACGAGCAACGGAAGCGAAGGCGCTATTGTCGTCGATACCTTGATTGATAGAGCCGCAGTGATGTTTCCACTTGCTTGGAACATTGAAGGCAACGAGATTCCCACAATCAATGACGCAAAAATGCAATCGCGTGTGAATAGCATTTCAACCTGCGCAGTGACGCTGATGGATTCTGCGCACGAATACGCATTTTCTGCGCTTACTACGGGAACGACTGCCGCAGAATGGCGATTGCTTATGTTTAACGACAATGAAAACCGTCCAGCATGGTCGGGACTGATTGATAGCATCGCATATAAACAGGAGTCGTTTAGCAAAAAATTGACAACGACCATCACTGCAAAAGATTCATTCAGCATTCTTGACCGTGTGTTGCCAACTTGGGAAACGGGACAAAACGCAGTGTTTTCGTTGAACGAACACATATCCCTTGTTGGAACGCTGGAAAAGCGATATTTTGAAACAAAGGCTCTTGAAAATATGTTTTCGATGGGCGCAACGCCTCTTTCTTATGGAAACAGTGAATTGGGCTTTTCTTCTTATGACGCATCAGGTGCAACAAAATACCTCGCAAATCCCGATTCACGCACACGACTTTTTAGTGGGTCGGCCATTCAAATGTTTAATAATGAAAATGAATACGGCCCAATAAACACCGAAGATGATTGGGAAGGAAGGAATGGCGATTATGTTTTGCTTGATGTGGAAGGTATTCGTGCAACCTCTCCCACTTCAAATGTTGTCGGTGTTATGCTTCAATGGACTGACACAACAACTGCGCCTGTATCGGGATTAACTACCTTTAAAGGTATTTCAGTAGGCGACGACATTATTCTAAAAGGAACGGCGTATGATGGAACGCTTCAAGTCAATGACATGAAAATCCATGCGCATTCATTTGGAAGCGAATATGACATTAACGGATTGACTTATTTTATTGAATTATATTGTGCTTCGGCAGGTGCTACACCACAAACAGATTATTTCAAAGTCGGAAGCATTGTGCGCAAATCACAAAACTACACTGACCCCATAGATGCAAATAATTCAGACGAATTGCTTCTTATTACTTGCACATCAAATCACGGTCTTAATATTGGCGACCAATTTCAATTATTTAATTTTGAAGAAGATTTAAGCACACTTGCCAATGTTGAAGGATATGTTTTTACAGTTGAGCATGTCGAAAGCGCAACAGAAGTTTTTGTCGCAGTCCCTAACACTTATGATGGCGGTATTCTTGAGTCATACATTGGAACATTGGATTCAATTCTTTACGCAGAGCCGTTCACCAGCATAAACAGCCACCGAACATGGTCGCCTCCAATTGTGAAACCTGTTGTGATTCTCGACGGAGAAGGATTTCTTACCGATGAAATTCTTCAACGAGTCAAGCATCGCAACATTCATGCACGATGGATGCGTGATTTGCCATTAAGTCCGTTTTTCCGTGCGCAGTTTGGAGTTATCAATGCCTCCCCTCTTTGGCGAGCAGGAAAAGAAAGCAATCTGCAACACCCGCTTTCTGCGCAGTTTATTTCTGCGCACGGCTCAACAGGCTACAATAGCGACGGAACAGTGCAGGGCTGGACGGGTCTTGACGCAACGATTGACGAAAATAGCACAACCATTGTTCTTGAAGAAGCCGGTATGTGGTGGTATTGGAAAACAAACAACCTTGAGCATGGAATTATTGAGTTGCTTGACATTGAAACCAACGATATGCAGTATGTGATTGCAGATGACATTAGCAACCCTCAATATAGCGCAAGCGTTTCGTGGGATGGCATAAGCGAGTTCCAGCAAAAAGGCAGTCCCACCTATGCTCTCAATAAAGGCGACATTGTAATTCACACAGGATTTTATGATGTGCGTTTAAATGGTGTTTTTCGTGTGCAAACCTATTCAAGCGGGACAAAAAAATATCAAGCAAACAAAATCACCGAGTTTGAGCCAACAACTAATGAACACGCTTTCATGGCTTCTCGTTATTTAGGAGAGTCGTCTTGGAATTATGGAACGCCACGACACTATCAAGACCCCGATGCTATCCGATTTAAAGAAAAACGAATGCCAATAGACTTTGACTCGACACCAGCCGCAAGCACAGCAGACGGACTTATGCAGTTTGGGCAAGTCACGCTTTCAGGCGTTAAAGGCATTCGTCGTGAATGGAAGCAAGACCACACCATTTATACTCTTCGCAGTGTAAATGAAAGCATAGGCTACAAACACTTGTATGTGCTTTGGGCTGATATGCGCAACGATGGAACGGCAGACGCAGACGGTGGACTGCGCAAAAACGAGTTTGGTCTTATTCTTCCTACTACGCAAAATTATTCAGTGAATATGGTCGTTGCAGACCAATTGGATGAAAACGGAGAACCCGATATTTATACGGAGTTAAAAATTGGCGAGGACATTGACATTTGGACTTTTGACGCAGAAATTGAACCGTATAGCGGCGCAGATTGGTGCGCACAAGGAGGTGCAAGCAACGACGAACCTCTTGACACACGCTATCACAATTGGGATGAAAAGGGCGGTGCGTTCATTATCATTGACGCATCCCGCTATTTTAACCTCAACACTTCCGCAACCAACGGTCGAAGTGGCTATACAAGCGGAGGAATGGTGGACTTTGGCGACATAACCCTTGCTATTCCCGCTACACCGACGCTGATTGACAATTATTGGAAAAATGCCGCCGCCACCTACAAAAACAGGGACACAACCAAAATCCCAAAGCACCCCAATGGAAATTATTTCTTGAATGAGGCTACGCTTCTTACACAAGACATTGTTCTTGGCGACACCGAGATTTATGTAAGCGACAATGCGCAGTTTGACACAAGTGGCTACGGTGCAATTATTGCACAGGTTGGTGAAGGTCGTGGTGCAGAAGATTTAATTTATTATTTTGCGTGGACGGGTAAAGGCGTGGACGCATCACTTGGCGACAAATTGACAGGTGTGTATATCACTTCCTATCAAAACTCATCCTCCTATGACCCAAACACGCTTGAAGCGTTAATTTCATCCGAAGTGTCGGCTGGTGGGTCAGGTTCGCTGGCCGCTATTAACATCACTGACGCAACAGGTTCAGGCGATTTTGCGAAAGCCTATGTCTATACAACGACTGCGGCGCTATTCCCGCTTCGTGTGATTCTTAACATTCAAGGACTTGTTGTGAGCAAAAACCAAGGAACCTATTATGCGCACGACAAATTGCGCACAATTTTCAATATGATAACCGCCGAAACCGCACAAAAAAATACCGCTCTGCCGTGTATTTACGGACTTAATGGAGTCCCTATCACTGATACAATGACAACAACACAGACTGCGCACGCAGGCAACGACACCGATTCCTTCGGAAGTGTGATGAATGTCAAGGGTCAAACGGTTATGAGCATCCTCAATGAAATGAGCGACAAAGCGGGGAACGGTGCAGAAGGAAAGACGCAGACCTTCACATGGGGCATCCACCGAGACAATATGCTCTCATTTCGACCACGATATGATTCGGGGGTCTCGCTCACACGGAACGAATTGACGGTTTCGGACATGACGAGCAAAATGGGAACGGCAATCACGAATGTCCGTGTGTTTTACAACGGCAATTCTAACTTCGTGGACTTCCCCGAACCATCGGGAACGGGTATCACGCGTTTCCGCATCCTCCAACAACCGAAGGTTTTCACCCGTGATGAGGCGCTGGCTCTTGCGCAGGCCGAATATCTGCGTGAACAACAGTCGAGCCTTAGCGTGTCTGCGAAGATTTTCCGAAAGGCCGGGGAAACCAATTCAATGACGACAGGAAAATACGGCTATCTGCAAGACACCTTCCGCCGATTCTATCACTATGATAAAGAGTCAAACGCTTCGTGGATGAACCGATGGGGAGGAATGCCGTTCTCAGGCACGCAGAACGCCTTTGATACGCTCGCTGGTGTATTTGACCTCCCGGCTCTTGGAAGCCGAGGAAGCGTTGCTTATGCGCTCTTAGACGACAATACCCCAAAGAGCAACGGCATAGAAGTCCGAACCTCCACTTCCGGCGAGAACGACTCAAGCCCGACTACGAACATTGGTTCTTTGGTCTTGACATGGGACGGTGTGAATCAAAAGGCGAAGTGGGACTCAACGGGAGGTGGTGTTTCATACGGAACAGAAGTGAACCTCTCCGTTGGCTGGAACACCATCAGCGATTTAACGAATGACTTGACAATCTATCTGCGCAGTGGTTTCACAGGGACGAGCGGCACATACGGCGTGACTTATGCACAGCCAATCCCGCACAAAGAAGGTTATCACCACTATGGAACGAATAGTCTTGCGAATTGCGTAGCCGTTGCGCACATTGACAAAACCCTCCCCAAGACGAGCGCATTGACTTCCAAAGAATTGCGTGTAGCAATCACCGTTGATTCGGGAACGAGCGCAGACGACGCGACCTTCCGTGTTTGGTTGCTTGATTATGACTTTTACAACACACCGTTGAGCAGTGGGCCGAATCATTATCCTCCGACGAAAGCGGCAACGCTTGAGGGTTCTTCGAGCATGGAGATTTCAGGCAGTGGGCTTTATCGCATTGATGCACCAAGCACCTACGGAACGGGTGGAGTTGTTGTTTCTGTTGATGTTGAATATCTGCGAAGCCTTCTGCGCAGAATGACGACCTTCTCACCCAACAATGCGCACAACCTCACGGGCGACAGCACCTATTCATCCTTTGACACCGATAGCCCATTTCCGCTCGGCCACCGCAAATATGCGCATTATCATTCGACGACGACCACAACTGCGGCAAACAACGCAGACCGAACCGCCTATTATGCGCCACGCATTTCAATCGTTGATGATTTGGCCTATATCCCGGCCACGACCGTTTCATACACGGATGCGAACATTGATTTGAGCGCAGAAACAATGGTCATTAGCGGTGTATCGTGGTCGCAGAAAGAGCGAGATGTTGAGGAAGTCACTCTCAACCTTGAGCGCACGGAGAAGGACTTCACTTATGCGCTCGCTCGCGTATTCAAGAACAACGGCGGAAGCAACCAGCCCCCACGACCCGAAGCAACCCCTCCCGCTCCCGGCCCTCAACCCATCACGCCCGGAAGTGGATATGGTGATGTGTCGAAACCCCAACCCGTGTTTCCCCGCCAATCGGTCGGCGGAGGCACTTCGCAAGACTTCGCAAACAAAATCCCCACCAATGCGCTCACAAATGGCTTCACACGCACGCTGAAAGGCCGTGGTTCGTTCTCAAGCGACACCCTGCTATCCACGGGCGACTTCGGCATTCTCGGCGCAAAGAAGCCAGCCATCGCGATTTCAGCAGACCGCGATATTGACGGCATCGAGAGCAGTCCAGCGCCCGTTGAAGGTTCAGCGATTATGACCGCAGACGGGTTCGTTCTCGCAGGTATCAACGACCCCGAAGTGGGCGCACAAGGCGAAACGCACAAGCATTCAACGAATGTGCGTGTGCCGAATGATGTTTCAACGGGCTTCATCAATGTGGATGCTATCATCACCCTTGAGTCAATCACGGGAGGTGGTTCAGCCGTTATCACGACGACCGTATCGTGCAAAGAAACGGGCGCAAGTGTTGCGCAGACAACGACCATCGCTCAAGGCGCAGACCGTTCAAATATCACCATCCTGAACAACCGCTTCCTTGACGGCGCAGGGACACCGGGGAACACCATCAACATTGAGGTGAGTCGCAAACCAGCGCAGGGTTCGGACACCGCAGGCTATCAATCCTTGACCGTCCACACGCTTTCACTGCGATTGCGCAGAAACAGCGTTGCGGGGCAGGCTCAGTCGCTTAACTTCTCAGCCTTTTGAGAATAAGGGGTGAGCGAGCCGCACAGGGAAGGAGGAACCGAAACCATGACAAGAAGGTGAGTCGTGCGACTCGCTCATTTAGGTCTTACACCCTTTGTCTTATTAAACCCACCGCTTAGACAACGCCTTGATTCGTCGAGCAGTGATTCTCCCGATGCCTTTAATTTTCATCAAGTCCTTCTGCTTCACTTTGGTCTTGAGCAATTCCCCAAGCGAACCGTATTTTTCAAGCAGAGCAACGGCAATATCCTCGGTGATTCCCTGCACGCCCATGAGCGCACGCAGTCGTGGGTCTGACGGAGGTTCTTTTTGCTTCGCAACGGGGTTCAGTGTTTTGCGCATTTCGCTGTTCATGTTGAGAATAGCGAGCCATTCAATAAATTCGTCCATATCCAAAAATTCAATCATGCGCACTTTTGGGAATTGGGAATAAAGCGTCATTTTGAATGATTTGATGATGCGCTTTTGACGGAGGATTTCATTCGCCGTTTCCTGTCGGGTCGGCTTGCGACCTTTGAAGAACGGCTTCAATTTGGTGTTATACACCGCAAGAATCGGGTATTCAAACATCTCACACAATTCCTGCAATTGATGTTTGATTGTGCGTCCGTTGCGCCCAATGCCGAGGATTGAGCGATACAGGTCATTGATTTCCTTCGCTTCGACTCCGTATTCACCGATGATGTAATCGCCCACGCTCAAACGCTTGACGATGCACTGTCCTTTGTTGTCGTGCTTTCTGTCGCCCACTTTTGCGTAAAGACGATGGAGAAGTCTTTCATTCTCCCGGTCGTCGGCGTATATCATCGTTTCTTTGTGCGCACACACGCCTTATAATGAATTGCGCTTAATTCATCCTCACTGCGCACAGAACCAACAGCCTTCACCGTTGCATAGATTATGTTTCCTATACCAAAAGGGCGACGGCGCATGAGCGTATTTGCGCACTGCGCCATGAACATATTTTCGTGTGATGCCTTCGTTGTAGTCCGTCCATCCCAATGTTTCTATGAACGAGCAGATGCCGTTTGTTATCTCATCGTTTTCCTCATCGGTTAAATCCTTCGGGTGCGCATAGAACGCCAATTGTCTGCGCATCTCTTGAACGAGCGCAACCCGAACATGGTGCGGAGGATTGCTCACTTGGATTGCTCGCTCAAGACAATTCGGAAGTGCGCATTCGCCGCCGAGGAAACCAACGGACACAGTGGACTCCCGTTGCGTCGTATGGCGTTTGGGAGGTGGGTTGTCATGCACCCACTTCACCAAATCAAAGCATTCGCTTTCCGAAAAGCGACCAAAGAACGGGTCTATGTTGTCGGAAACCGGAAGAGGTTTGTCGGGAATCGGGAAATTGAACGGGTCTTGCGCAAAGTCGTGCGCAGGTATTGACACCGCCCACCGTCTGCGCTTGACATTAAATGTTCCCGATATGCGAGTCATCTTTTCGGGATAGCCTACACCGTCGAGGCTGGCGAGTCCATCGGCCATTCTGCGCTGATAACGGTCAAGGTGTTGCGACCAATCGCGTCCACGCACAGGTCGTTTGAAGTGTTGGTGAACATGAAACCCTCGCCCGGTGGCGACGAGTCGCACATCACCGTCAAGGCGCTGAATCAAGGCCGCTACATCGTGCTTGACTTCATCCATCGTGTAGTCGTCGTTCATGTCAAAGTCCCACCATGCCCTGTCCATGACGGCTGAATCATAGTCCCGCTCGACATCAAAGGAATAAAGCGAGGTGTAAAGGCATGAGCGACCGTTGAGTCTGCGCACATACGCGTCAAAGTCCTCACGGGAGCGGCAAAACGCACGCTTGAGGCCGACCTGTCGGGGGAATCGTATCATCAGACCAACCCAAAGGTTCAGTCCTTAATAACCTGCCGATGGCCGCAGATTTTGCAGATGGCGAGTCTTTGACTTTCCGTTTCGGAATCGCCCGTGATGAGCATAACCGGCTTCGCTTCTTCGTCGCCAACGAACATCTCGCCGTCGCATTCTGCGCAGATAATCACCATTCGCCAACACCTGTCAATTCGGATTCGCACTGCGCAGAAAACTCGCACCACTGAGGGCAAAAATAGTCCGACCACTTCATCGGATTCTCATGCGCCTTAAGACCCTCCACGGCTTTGTCGAGCGACTTGAGGAAGGCGTTATGACTGCGCTGACTCACTTTCTCAACGATGAGAATACCCTTCTCTTCACCGAGCATGACCTGTCGCTTTGAATCGTTGAGCATATCCATCACGAAGTCCATGTTGTCTGCGTCGGGAGCAAGGTATGCGAAGTGCGTGATTGGTCGGGTTTCACCCATTAGGCGCAGAACATGGGAATAGAAGCACAATTCTCGGCGTGTGCGAGATAATTTGCCCTTGTTCATGTTGCCCGTTTTCAATTCATAGATGCAAAGACCGCCATCGGGATGCACCAGCACGCCGTCAATTTTGCCGACGAGAACAACCTCACGCTCGACATCCCAAACGGCACGGTATTCTTCATATTCGTCGGGCGCAAAGGACTCAATGCCCCATTCCTTGAGGCGTTGTTCCTCAAGCGCAACCAATTCTTGAACGCCTTCTTCAACCTGTTCCGGCGGGATGAGAGGCGCAAGAATACTTTGCCCTTCCCAATTGTCATAGATGGTTTCAAGAGCAGTGTGAATGCGTGTCCCTCTCTCCATTTGAGGAGTCGCAGGCATCCTCATGTCCTTGAGGATAACCTTCTGCATCCAAAATTGCCGAGGGCATTTTGAATAGGTCATAAAGGTGGATTTGCTGATTTTGAGCAATTTCCCATCGGTCGGGTCATAGGTGGCGGCTTTCGCCAATTCCTCAACCGTCATTTGCGCAGGGTCGCTCATGCTCATTCCTCTTCGTCAGGAAGGGTCGCTTGCGTGGTTTCGTCGAGGGACTTTTGACAAGCGGGGCATTCATCGGGAATGGGAATGTCCTCAAACATCGGCGTGTTCACATTGAATCCGCAGTGTGCGCAGGTCTTTTGGTGAAGCAATCCGCCTTTCTCAAGAAGTCGAATGAGAACCATGTTGCACTTATCCATCTCGGCAAACAGGACATTGAGGAATTGCATTGACTGTTGAATGTCGTTCTTCATACCCTCCAATTCCTTCTGCACTTCTCGCATCGTCATCTTTCGGCTTTCTCGCACCATGTTATTGCCTCTCTTCTTGTTCATATAAACCTGTCGTTATAACCATTCGTCCAGCGTTTTGTAAATCGCCTGTTGAACGACTTCGACAACAACCCCCTGCGCAATTCTCGCTTCTGCTATGCGCAGGTATTCCTCTTCTCGCTCAATGCCGATGAAGTCAAAGCCTTCTGCCTTTGCGCCGATTCCCGTTGTTCCCGAACCCATGAACGGGTCAAGCACAACGCCTTCCGGTGGCGTGACGAGTCTGCACAAATAGCGCATAAGGTCAATCGGCTTCACCGTTGGGTGAATGTTTTTCACGGGGAGTCGATTCTCAGGGTTTCGTCCGTTGGCGACAAGTCCCTTTTCACTGTGAAAGCCGCCGTAATCAGTGCGCTCGCCGTCATCAAACGCTTCAAGTCCAGCGTTGCGCTCGGAACGGGAGGCTTTTGCGCAGTAAAAGAATCGGGCGGCTGAACCACTGTCGGTGTATTCTTGGTCGCTTCTTTGGCGTTGAAATGCGTGAACATGGTCGTTAATTTTCTTCTCTTTTGAATGACTTCTTTGAGTCCTTTTGCCTGTTGTTGATGAATCGGGGAATAGGCTCACGACTTCTTCCGACCCATCGTGAATGAAATTAGCGGGGAAGCGTCCTGCATCGTGCCTTTGTGAACGATATTCGGGATTGTTGGAGCGGTTGAACATTCTTCCCTCGTGGTCAATCGTAGCGTTGCTTGCCCCCCATGTTCCACCATCCTTTCCCTCCATTTGCACCCTACAAGCGTCAATGTTCAAGCCACCTGTGCCATGCTCAAGAACATTTGCGGCGACCGTCCCGGCGAGAGGCTTACGGGCGACCACGATAGGCTCGTGGGCGGGTTTGAGAGCCGTTCCCCACCCTTGCCATTCCTCGGCCTTGTGGCCTATGTTGTGAGACTTCGGGAAACCCGAACCATAGACCCACATGATTTGGTCACGAATCTCGAAACCAGCGTCCTCAACATTGACGACGAGCCGGTGATAGGTGCGTGAGCCAGCGAAGGCCAGCAGGTGTCCACCGGGCTTCAACACACGAAGGCATTCATGCCAAACTTCAACGGAGGGAACATCATAGTCCCATTTTTTTGACATAAATGAAAGCCCATACGGAGGGTCGGTGACGATTGAATCAACCGAGTTATCGGGCATACCTTTCAGCACTTTCAAGCAATCTCCGTGAAACAATTCAGCCATCATAACCACCCCATGCCCGAAAGACCGTTGAGCGCATTCTCTATGCGCACAATATCCCACTGCATGACTTCAAAATACGGACGCACCTTTTCAACGATGAACCGTTCTGCGAGGTGGCGATAACCGACCTGCGCAATACCCTCAATTTCTGATGGGTCGTCAAAGGCGATGTAGTCGCCGTTATCGTTAAGCGTCGAGAGGAAATAATCGTCTTTGCGATAGCCTTTACCTAAATGCGCATTCGCCCAATACGCACCAGCACGCACTTCTCCGAGCGTCGTATATTCGCTTAGGTCTTTGCTTAACTTGGCCTTGATGCACAGGTCGGCAACTGGAATCTCTTTGGCGACTATTCTGCGCACCAAGTCCTCCAACGGCGCAACTATGTTTTCTTCGCTTTGCGCAGAAAGAATCCCGCCTATCACGGTCTGCATGGCATTCTTCATAGCATTCGGAAGTCGGGACTGCTTCATCTCAACGCCTTTCACATACATTTGCGCATCGTGATGTTCTCCATCAGTCCAGCGCACTTCCCCCGCATAGCGATTCTTCGCCATCAAGAGGAAGGTCTTGCACCACTTCTCAAACTCGGTTTCAATTGGGGCCATGCGCTCATTGATTATGCGCAGTGATTCAACGGCTCTTTCGGGTGTTTCGCACTGCACGAAAACCGAATCGGTGTGTCCGTAAATAGCAGGCATACCCAACGACTCGCATTCATCACGCAGACGGTAAAGTGTTTGACGGGAGGTATAAGTGATTGAGGCGGCAATATCGGGGTGATAGAAACCACACTTGCTATCGCCAGCAACGCCATACATGGAAGCGACAAGGGACTTCGTGGCGTATTGCAGACCATCAAACATTCTGCGCTCTCCCTCGCTTGACGCATTCTTCATCTGCGCTTTGTATTCGTTGCGTAGCGTAGTCATTTTATCCATCTGCCGACCGAGCAAACCCTTCTTCTGCGCAAAGCGAACACCGTTGCCGCAGTCCTTGCCCTGTTCGTCAAGGTTCGTCCAGCAAATGTTGTGCAGGTTGATATTTGAATGATACATCGCCTTAATATCCATGATGGCTACATTCTCATAAACGCCAGCATCAGCCGTTTGAATGTCTGCGCCGGGATAGTCCACCTTCTCAAATTGGGGTTTTGAGGGTATGCGCCATTTGAAGTCCGGGTCGCGCAGGGCGAGGATTGGGAACAACCGTGAAACCCACGGGGTTGTGCGTATGTCGCATCCCGTGATGTGCTGAACGGCAGTGAAATAATTGAGCGCACCCACCATTTCATCAAGGCGAGGCAACAGGCGCACATCTTGCCGTGCGTAGTCAAGGTATGTCCCGAAGTCGCTGAAATAGGTGTTGTGTCCGTCAGCCAATTCGACCTTCGTTTCTCCGAGGCAGTGCGCAGAAACCGCACCAAGACCCATAGAAGGCAATTGTCCGTTCTTGAGCGTCCATAACTTCTTGAAGGCAACCATCAAGTCAATGACATTCGTTCCCACGATGGGTTGCCCCCAATCCTTGAAGTCATACCGTATGCGCTTCATGGGCGAAAGGAGGTTTGGTTGAATGTCGTTGGCCTTGAATCGCTTGAACAATTGCTGAATGTCGGCATTGACTACATTCCAGCCGGTGATGATGTCATAGTCTCGTTTGCGCAAAAGTCGAGCAAAGTCGAGAAGCATAGAGCGTTCATCTGCGAAGCACTTCATTTTGCGCTCGCCAGCGTGAACCTCCGTCAATCCATCGGGGTGATTTGCGCACTGAATGGTGTCATAATAGCCCTGCGCATAGTCGGGATGGTTGAAGAACACATATTCGCCTTCCTCCGAGTCGTGAACGACAATGATGGTGATTTGACCCGACTCCATCATCCATTCCATGTCAAAATAGCAAACCCGATGCTCATACATCGGTAGGGTGAAATCGTTCTCAACGAGGACTCGGTTCTCATGGGTAATGTTTGCTTCCCATGTGCGCAGACCCCTCACGCCCTCTCGCATATCCTCGGTGCTTGAGAATTGAACCTTCACCAAATCCTCGCCGTAAAGACCACGATATTCACCTGCCTGTTTGATGAACGCTCGGTTGATTTTGAACAGGTCATCCCTTTCGACAAAGCAAAACGGTTCGGCGCTCAACTTCTGCTCTTTGCGCACACCGTTTTCACGAAACCGAACAACGACTTCGTTCCCCCGTCCTCGCTCGACAATCAAAGGGATTTCCCCCAAAATTGCAGTCGACTGCGCCGAATCTGCAAACGCAGGGTGATAGAAACACCCATTTTCCGCAAATCCGACCACTTCAAACGACGATAGCCGAGCGAAGAAACAACCTTCTGCAATTGCTCAAGACTTGCGCCCTCCTGTGGGTTTAGAAGCGTGATGATGTCGGTTGCACCAAACCTTTCCTTAAGCATTCCGTTGCGCCATTGAAGCATTTCAGAATGAACGCCCTCGCCTCGGTAATCCTCATCAACCCAAGTGTTGCCGACCAAATAGACGCATTCTGCAATCTCAGTCGCCGTGGTGTATGCTTGAAGGTGGTTATGACAACTCACATCAAGAAACTTACAAAAATACATGGCTCGGTTCATCGTCTTGGGATAGCCCTTCTCACTCGCCTGCTTGAATGACCACGGCCATTCTTCCACATAGTCAAGCATCAATTCTTGCTGGTGCGGGTGAAAAATCTGCGTGAGCGGTTTGTTTCCCATAAAGAGAACACAATTCTATGTTGATATAAACCCAACGGTCAAAGTCCTGTTTGCCCACGCCGACGAGTCGGGATGCCGTGAACATTCAGCCATCGGTTAATTGTCATGGGGGAAACGGCGCATTGTTCAGCGATACTTGCCATAGAGCGACGGTTCTCTTCGTATTCTTTGCGCAACCATGCTTCGTCGGTGTAATGCGCTTGCTTCTTCGCAGGGGAAAAGGTGATTTCGACCAAAATATCGCCACCACAATAAGGGCATTCGGCGGTATGGTTCTCATCGGTGGGTATGTTCAATTCTTCTGCGCAGATAGGGCAATTTGTTTTCATTTATTTCAGTCTCCTGTATTTTGTTCCGGGTGTTCTTTTGTCCTCAACGCGACGAATCGGAACAGGGATTGCTTCGACAAGCCCCCAAGATGCCGTATATTTCAGGATATTCGCCACACTATTGACTCCTATTCTGCCGTTCACTCGAAGGTATTTTCTGTTGATGATGTCGCATAATTGTTGCGCATAAAATTCTTGACCAATTTCATAATCATAGATGATTCCAGCGACGACTGCTATTTTCCTGTTCATTTTGCGTGGGGAAAGACATTCTCCCATGAAAGACAATACTTCGCAGATGTTCTCTTTGTTGAGATTGCACACACTTGCGTTCATACTGTGAACAAACCGTGCGTCGTGTTGCATCTCCGACAAATCAACCATTCTTGGCCTCCCGTTGAAACACTACTGCTTCGTTTGTGCGCAGAACAACGGCAACGCCAGCGTCATACGCCGAGAAGTCAAAGAAAATCAAGTCGCAGTCCACCGAAGAGGTATGCGCAAGAATGTTTTCAAAGCCGCCACCAATGACGGTCGTTATTGCTTCGTTCCTTCTTATGTCTGTGTCAAGAACAGTGCGTGTAGCACCCTTCATTTCACCTCCGACAATCACTTCAAGAGTCCTGTCGGTATTCAAGGTTAGTCGGGTCGCTTCAATCATCTGTCCGTTGATTGAACCACTGCGCATAGCGTCGAGCAAGTCCTTCCTGTTCACGGTTGCGACCACCCCATCAATAGAAGCGCCGCCTTGCATCGTGTATTGATTCAATTCAATGTCGCAAAGGGACTTCGTGAATCGTGCGTCGGAATCGGCAGACCATTCTCCAACCGTCTTATTGGTGTGCGGGAAAGCCTTTGCTCTCCCGTCGCTTGAAAGTGTCGTGCGCTTGCTTCCCGACTTGAGCGTGATTTTGTTATCGGCGTAGTGAATGTCAATGTCCGACCCGTGCGCAGAAAGTGCGCCGATGAGCAGGTCAATATCAGCAACGGTGATGTTCTCAAGGGCAGGTTCGTCGTCGGTCGTTGGGACGATGAATCGACCAATGCTTGAAACGCCATCACGCACGATTGAAACCGTGCATAGATAGTCGCCAACGGCCTGAATAACCGTCGAGGAAACCTGCGACAATTTCTTCCCACCGACAACGGCTTCCCGCTTCGTCATTTTCAACAAGGCCAACAAGTCAGACTTCTTCATCTTCACCATGTTCTTCACCAACCACTGTTGTCAATATAAACCTGTCGCCCTGCAAACGAAGCATCTTCTCAAGCGTTTTTGCGCACTGTTTGCATTCCCGTCCGACTTCGCTTTCGGGGATGCGTTGGTGTGCGCCGATTGAGGGGAAGCCACGGCACAGAACATAGGACAAACGCCCGTTCTGCGCACATTCGACTGCGTAGTGCGCACGCTCACTGCGATTGCTCGCGAGAACGACCCGCTTAACGACCTTCCGATTTTGCATTTCACCACTTCAAGAAAGGCAGTCCCGTCCAATTCACTTCTCCATCCTTGACGGACAGAACATCGTGCGTCGTGCCGAGGTGTTCTTGATTGAAACCCTTCATCTCTTCGATAGAGCAACGGATAACCCATTCGTTGTCCGAGAGTGTTTTATCGGATTTCACACCTGCGGCGATGTCGCCCTTCTTGGTGTATCGGGTGAGCCACAATTGCTGACTGAACAGGCGCATAGTGCCTTTTTCCCATTCAGGGACTTCGCCAACCTTCATCAAGCCCTTTTGCCCGTTGCCGATGTCTGCGAATTGCTTGACATCTTTCAGGTGGAAGGTGAAGAATACTGCGTCGGCAGGCAACTGATGCGCACGATTGATGACATCACGGAACAATTGGTTGCGAATGCGCCATTCGGCCTGATTGAATTTGTCGCCGTCCTCGACATTGACAGGATTCTTACTTCGGTTCATCAACACATCGGTCATGGCGTGTTCGCACCACTTGAGGAAAGTTGAGCAACCGTCCATAATGACTGCGCCAACCTCACCATCACGGCACTTTTGCGCAACGAGACTGATGAAGTGATTCATTTTGTCAATCAGCGCAGTGTAGTCGGTGCTGTTATCGTCGTTGAAAATGGTGTCGTCCAATTCGTCATAGAGAGGGATGATGTGAATGTTCTCATCATCTGCGTAATTGGCGGCAACGGTCTGCACTGCGGAGTTATCCACATCGAGAATGATGATGGACTTTTCTGCGCCAATGTGCTGACGGGCAATAGAGATTGCCGTTCCAGTCTTGGCTGTATTCTCCTTGCCGACGAGAGCCATGCGGATTGACTGCGTGCGAGAGCGTTTGCGCTCAAACAATTCGGCGTAGTGAGCCTTGAGGTCTCTCTTCGGCGGTTTGTCAATCTGCGCATTGTCTTGCGCAGAATTGGCCTTCGACTTTGCGTTTGCCCATGCGTTTGCCATGTTCACCAACCGCCTTCTTCTGCGCCTTCTTCAAGCACGACTTCTTCAACAGCGACGGCTTCAATGGCCTCCATGACCCACCATCCGTTCACGCCGAGGCGTGGAAGGTCGGTTGATTTGTCAATCCATGCGCCACCAACGGCAAGCACGATTGAACCAACGGAGAAGTCCACCTTTTCGTCCTCTTCACGGGAAACCCACAAATCCATAGGAGGAATCGGGGAAGTGATGTCAAGGTCTGCGAGGGTGATGATGTAGCCGCCGCCTTCACGGGGGTCAATGTGCGCAACCTCAAGAGGCACTGCGCACTGCGCATCCCACTTCTCTTTGTCCGAGAGAGAGCCGAGCCATGTTTCAAGGTCGCCCATGCCAGTGAGCAAAGCAACATCGGTAAATTCTGCGAGCAAACCCTTGCCGTCAGAGTCGAGCGGAGGCGCAGGGAAAATGTTCACCACTTCCGAGTCTGCCGTGAAAACGGAAACGCCCGACTTTGCGTATGCGGCATCTCCGTTGCGTCCCAATTTTGCAGGGATGCGTCCGGGGATGAAGGTCGGGTGTTGAACCTCGGCATCAGCGCCCGTGAAACGGATGCGGATTGTGCGCAAGTTTTTGTTGTCCTTTGAGCGACCCAAAAAGACGCAATCACGCATTGGTTCGGACTGCGCTTTGTAGCGACCGTAGCGGAAGTTAGCGCCGCCCGAAGGCCAAGTGGGTGCGGATTTGTCGGCAATCAAAACGAAGTGTCCCGTGCCGTCGCCCAAGTCCATAGCCGCTTTCGGCAGGTCGGTCATGTGCTTCTCATCTGAAACCACTTCAAAGGGCCGCTTGTTCTCAAGAGAGGAATTGTGAATGTAGCGATAGCCGCCGTTCACATCGTCGTTCAAGAACAGTGCGCATACGCCCTGCGCAACCATCGCAGTGCGTGCTTCTTCGTCAAGGCCAAGAAGGGTGTTCTTCATGTTGGCGTATTGCCGTGCGCTGATGTCCTTCGTGCGAGGCACGCTGATGAACATTCCTTCAAGGTTCTCGCAACCGCTTCGTGCGAGTCGCTGTGCAACCACACGCAATTCAGCCGCCGCCATGCGCAAAGCCTTCATCTCAATGTCGTTCTGCTCAAGACCCATCGCCTTGAAATTGGCTTCGTTTGCCGCCAGCACTTCTTCGTGTTTTGCCTGTAATTGAGGCACTTCACACCCGACATTCTTTGCGACTCGTTCCATAATTTTGTTATCAACCATTGTTTCACTTCCGTTGTATTTTGTCCTACGCTTGATGTTCATATAAACCCAACGGCGAGCATTCGGGCGTAGTCCCATCGGACTATGCTTTCGTCCACGCCGTTCACCAAATCCCGTTCACTGATGATGGATGCCTCGACGACACGCTGAATCATGGCTGGCTTTGCTTCGCTTTCAACGGCGAAGTCAAACACCTCACGCACGATACGGCGCATATTCTGCACACCCGTCATTTTCACGGCCTCGGCAACCGCCTTCTCCTTCGTTGTCAAAGTCAAAAAGCGGCGAGCATTGAAACCCTCGTTCAAGCGCAAAAGAAAACGCTCGGCTTCCGAGGGGTCAAGGCAGGAATAGGATTGAAGCGCACCGAGAGCGTTGCGCAGGTCGCCACGGTGGGCTATGGCGATAGTGGATAAATCAACACGGTTTGCGGCGACTCCCTCCGCTTCTGCGACTTGTCCAAGTCGGTTCACCATGTCGTCTTGACTGTGCGCAGAAAATGTGCGCACTTGACAACGGGACTGCAACCACGGCGAAACCTTGCTCAAGTCGTTGCAGGTGAGAATGAAATAGCAGGTGGCGTTCTCAATAACGCCTTTGAGCGCATCCTGTGCTTGGATAGTGAGGCGGTCTGCTTCGTCAAGGAGAATGATGATTTCATCGTTGCCGCAATTGGCGAGAAAAACAATGTCCTCTTCAATAAACTCTATTCCCCGTGTGCGCTTCGACGACGCATTGAATGTGTGCATGGTGTAGTCTCGCGACTGCGCAATAATGTTTGCGAGAGTCGTCTTTCCCGTGCCTGCTTCGGGGGAATAGAAAATGAAGTGTTGCATCGGCGCACCACCTTCGCAGATGGCTCGCATTTCATCAATGATATGCTCTTGTCCCATGAAGTCGCCAAGCGTTTGCGGCCTGTGCTTTTCCCACCAAATCAATATAATTCCCTCCCAGTTTCAAAGTCTCTCCATGTGAACATTTTCATTGAGCAGGCTCGACATAGGTATCGGGAACCGAAGTCGTGGCCGAGCAATTCAACTTGCACCGTAGCGACAATCTTCCGGCGGTTTTTGCACGACATACAAACGCCAATGTTCCGAGTCATTCTTCTTCACCCCAAAGCAATTCTTCAATGAATCTGCGCAGACCCTTAAAGACACCCGCAGGGCTTAACCCATTGGTTTGCATAGCCAAGCATCGGTGTGCATACTCCTTCTCAACGGCGCTACGACGAATCATGGCGGTTTCAGAATAGTGCGCAAGGCGTTCCTCGCTTGCACCACGCTTGATGAGCGTTTCACGGTCTGCGCTCAAACGAATGATAATGCCGCCACTCTCAAGAATCCAGCGAGCCTCGTTCTCATGGCGCACATCGTCCATGATGATTAAATGTTCGTAAGATGTCGGGGCGTTTCCGACCTCACACGCCACCTTGTTCACCCAATAATCACGCCCGTTGAGTCGTCGCCTCCCTTCACCGATAACTTGGAGGATAGGACGGCACAATTCTTTGTCTGCCGCCTCGACAGCATCCCATTGTTGGCGGTTGTAATTGGTATCTCCGAAGAAGATTTCTGCGCATTCTGCTCGCAGTGATTCAGCGAAAGAACGGATGAAGCAACCGTGTTCAAATTCACCGCCCATCTGTTCTTTGATTTCCCGTGCGAGACTGCTCTTGCCCGTGCGCATTTGTCCGAGGATGCCGATAATCATAGGTTCCCCTCCATTCTCACATCAACGCACTTCATGCCCGTTAAGCATAGGGTGCATCCGACAGCGCCGTGCGAATGACAATAGCAAACGCACCGTGAACCGTAAAGACAGGCCGGTGGTTGCGATGTGCGCATAGCACTTGTTTTCTTGAAAGCCATTCAGTCCCTCTCCCAACGCATTCTGCGCATTTCAGCGACGAGGAAAGCGATTTCCTCTTGACAGTCCCTGCAACACAAATGCAAATCGTCACTGCTTTCGCAGTCCTTGCCCTGCTCGCAGATGAGACATTCAGTGCCGTCATTCATTTTACTCAAGACTTCACCCCCACTGCAAACGGGATTTGGCTTGCGCACATGACGCAGGTGATAATCAGTTGGTTGCCTGAATCTCGCCTCTTGAAGCACACATTGAATTGCATACCGCCACACGAAGGACATGGGATTGTTTTCATCATTCTTCCTCCTTTGTGAAGTCAGGTTCACGGGCGAATCCGAGCATAGCCCAAAATGCACGACCAAGCATACTCATTGAACATCACCCCACTTGGCTTCGTGCGTGCAACGAGAACAGGCACGCTCTTGGCGCACAACGACAATGTTCTCATCACAAAGAGGGCAGAGCGTCAAACCACGCTGGCGCAGTCCGATTTTAGCGAGGATGATACCGATGCGACGAATCAAAACAACACACCTCGCTCGACTTGTTTTTTGGTGATACCTGCCACCTTCGCCGCCGAGAAGCCACTTGGAAAGCATTCGGGACAAGTCTTGAGAGCCATAGCCTGCGCATCCGTCATGTTCGGGTGGCTTTGCTTCGGTGCGCCGCACGCATAGGTGGGGTTTGAGAAGTTATAGAGCAACGCCGATTTGTGGAGTAGTGGTTTCGCCATGAAACGACTTAAGCGAGTTGTCCTCTTAAACCCCACGGCGAGAACACGGGAGGCATATAATCCATCCCTCTTTCATCAGTCGCATTTGCTTGCACTGCTCGCACCGCACGCTCTTTGCCTTATCGCCGTTGCTCATGCTTGAATAGGGCCGGGTGTAGCGCAAATCTTCTTCCTCCCGAATCAAGTCCCTATCAATGTCGAACACCATGTTGCGCACGACGCTTCCATTGGATAACTCAACCTTCTCATGGCCGCACGAAACAATCTGCGCATTCTTGCTCACGATGGCGGCAAGACTGGATTCGGAAGGGACTTCACGGAACATTCCCATTTCGTGCAGTCGCTCGGCCACCGAAGCACGGGTCATTTTGCCTTCGTGAAAAAGAATCTCGGCAACCTTTCTGCGCAACTTTCCATTGTTGCGTGCCATTGGTTGTTGTGCGCATAGCAGGGTATTTCAATTGTCGCCCATCGCGGCCCACACCTGCGGGGGCATTTCATCTTGGCGCAGAAAGACCGTAGTGCCTTCTTGAGAAGGGGGGTTGAACATCAAGAGGCGCAGAAAAATGACGATGTGGAAGAAACACATCTGATAGCAGAACAATTCATAGAGGTTCAAAGCCAACCATCCTCTTTCTTCTGCACACGCTTCTTCACGCCCTTCGGCAGTGCCTCCTTTGCGTTTATGCGCACATCGTTTGCGGTATCGTTGTCGCTTCGGACAATCTGTTCCCAATAAATGTCAGTATCACGAACACCGAAGGGCAATTCGTTTTCGTCTGTGTTCTTCTTCTTCGGCCACGCCATGCGGGGAACGGGTTTGTGCGCATAAGCAATCATAGCCTGCTGAAACACCTCGGGCGTGTGCGTGAAGGCGTGAGCGAGTCTGCGCCAAAGGCGAATGTCTTTGTTGTTCTCTCGAAGGAAGGCCAGCATCAACGGAACGGGAACGGTTGCGCATTCAGTGAAGGCGAGCCTCCTGTTGCGCACACGCATTGTTGTTTCAATCGCCCGTTTGTGGTCGTTCTTCTTGAACACACCATCAATGATAACTGCGTCGTTTTTCTTAATGCTCGGCGGTTGCTCGCACACCCAAACCATGCGGTATGCGATATGGGGCAACCATGCGAGGCATTCCTTCGCAGTCGGTTTGCGCTTATGCACAATGACTGTCAAGCCCTCGACATTCGGCGCACAAAGAACCGATGAACCTTCAACATATTCACCGACTCGGTATTTTTGCGCATCATGCGTGAAAATGAGAACACCCATCGTCCCATTCCCCCTGAACGCGACTGTATTCCTTAATGCCGTTGCGCTTTCGCTCAAGCAGTGCGCCACGGCCAGCGAGAACCTTCAACGCTTTCGCCACCGCATAAACATTCATGCTCATGTGGGATTGAGGAAGTGCTTCGGTTGCTTTGGGGAGAATGGAGTCTGCGCAAAACCATTCATGCTCGTCAAATCCAGCGACGGCCTTCTCAACGGCGGTTTTACGGTATGCTTTGCCCATTCAATCCATCCTCCGCAAACAAAGCAGTGCATAACCTGCGCTGATGTAGCCCATCACAAAGAATAGTGCGTCGGAAGGTGTGCCTTCAAAGACCATCATGTGTGTAGTCGGGTCGGGAGTTAGCCGGTTCTCAAAGTCCATTTCCCATCTCATTGTGAATCCTCCTTGCACCCGTTGATGTAGTGGGAAACGGTTTCGACTCGCTCGGAGTCAAGACTCCAAAGGAAGTGCAGAGGATTATGCCTGAACAAATCCCATTTGCCCATAAGGTATGTGTTTTCCGAATCGGGAAAGAGAAGGTCGGCAAAGTCCATCAAGTTAAGTCGCTCAAGGTATTTCAAATCATCAAGTGTTTGGAGCAGGGTCATGCGACCACCTCCCAATCCCCGATATAGAGAACGATGTTCTGATTCTCATGCGTGAAGGCACGAATATACCCACGGCCAATGACTTCATCGGTTGGTTCAAAGCGCAGGGTTGCGCCCTCAAGCAAATGCTCGACATAATTCGGCGTGTTGTCCTCATCGCAGAATACAACACTCGTCATATTTGCCTTCACAGTCCATCGTTTAACAGTCATAGGGGGTTTCCTCCTTGTGCATTGACATAAACGGGTCGTTCATATAAACCCAACGGTGAAACCGCTTAAACTGATGCTCGGAAAGACCCCACATTCGGCGCACCACGATGCCTTGAACCTGATAGCGACCACTGAACCAGCGCAAACCCTCCACCGTATCAATCGTCGCAATCAGTCCATCGTCAAACATGCGACGAGCCATGCCGGGAAATTCGGTTTCGGGAATAGGTCGAGCAATCAATTGGTTGAAGTGCGCACGCCACTGCACAGGCTCGCCTGCGCTCATTCAATGTCCTCCCAATCTGCTTCAATGATTGTCGTTGGTGCTTTGAGCGCAGAAAGACGCATCTCGACTTGACCGAGAAGGCGTGGTTCGTTGCGCAGAACATCAACAAGGATGCCCATAACCGCATTCACATTCTGTTGCGCAAGGAGAATCTGCGAATCAACACCGATTTCCTTCTTGAGCGTGCCTATCAATTTAATGTTCGTGTTGGCCTGCGCAACGAGCCGTGTCGCCGTGCCGAGCCATTCTGCGTCAATACCGCTAATGTCCTTCTCGCTCTCCCATTCGTCAAGCCAACGCTGGATTCGTGCGAACACATCATTTGCCATGTCAAGCGTCGTGATAGCCTCGCTTCGTGCGTGTTCAACGGCTTGAGCCTCTTCGGGGTCATAGTCCATGTGGTCGCTCATGTGTTCCTCAACAATGCCTGCCTCCCAATTGTGCTTTGCTTCAAGGTATGCGGGGCTAATGTTGCCGCAGTGGATTTGAACCTCCAAGTCTTTGCGTCCTCGGTGATTACACATAGGGCATTCGGGGGATTCCAAGACCCAACGCAAGACCTCAACGGTTTTCGGGTCGTCCTCCTGTTGGAGTCGTTGTTCAATCAACCACTTACTTTTCAATACATCACCCCCCAAGCGTGCGCTTTGTATGCCTGTCCGTTCCGACCATAAGAGATGCCTTCCATATCAAAGCAGTGAAAGCGGCCATCACGGGACAATTTTTGCGCCGCACTGTTCACATTCGGAGGAATGGTTCGTTTCATGCGCTCGCCATTGACTTTATACCCGATGTTCTCAAGCAACCACTGCGCAGTCTGCACATCGCCTGTATCTCGGAGGTATTGGTAGCATTTGTCAAGCCAGCGTTTGTATCGGTATCGTCTTTTTGGGTTGGGCATTATTCATCACCTCGCTTGCGCAGACGGAAGCAGGTTGTGCGCCCATCATAGTCAATTCGCTCAAAGCGTTTATCTCTCGTCAGTCGGCACTTTGCGCCTTTGCGCTCAGGGAGTTGGCGACTGTTCATGCGTGTCCCTTTCACCGTCGTCAAGCCGTTAAGAATATCGCTAATTTCGGCTTCGCCTTTCTTTTCGAGATAGCGAACACACGCGTTCAAAAAACGGTCATGCTTCACCATGTTCACACCTCATCAAATCCGAACCTGCACATAACGCCCTTGCGTCCTCGACCGTCCTTCTTCGGAATGTATTCTTTGAACCACGGCTGATTGAGCAAGTAGTCCTCCATCCATCGCTTCGCTGATTGATAGTCGTTGTTGGTCACCAAACGGGCTATGTCTTTGAGCAACGATGAGCGCGGCACATCTTTCTCCCAAAAGGTCGTGCGAATCAAGCGTATGTCCTCGTCCATAACATTTCTGCGCATTTTGAGCGAGGATTCAAGGATTGAGCGCAGTCGGTCGTCCAAATTAACCATGAGCAATTCGCCCATCCATTCCCCGTTCATCACAGCATAACCGATAGCGAGCCGCCGGAACAGGTCGCTCTCAAAAGAGCGCACTGACTCTTGAAGCGTCCATTCTTCAAAGTCCTCGCCAAAGACAACGCCCTTTGGCCGATTGCCCATGACCTTCTTCTGCCGGTCAATGAACCAATGGCGCAGTGCGATTGCTTCCTCGGCTAATTCAACCCGTTCTTCGGGGGATAGACTGGCCTGCGCATTCTGCGCCTTTTTGTAAAGCAATTCCTTTTCAGGACTCATCTCAATGTCAATGATGAAGAAGCGTCGGTCAAGACCGGACTCCAATTCAAAGCGTGCTGGTTGTGTGCCTGCCCACATCGTCAAGCGTGTGTTGTAGCGCACCCATCCACTGCGCATGGCTTTGTTCACACGGCCACTGTCAAGCGAGGTGAGCATTTGATTCTTCATGTCAATGCTATGGTCTTTCTTCCCTGCGTCGGACATGGCGCTAAATTCTTCAAAACACAGGAAGCCGCCGCACAAATCGCGAGCGAGGGGCCGTCCCATGACTTGACCTTCTTCGTTCACCGAGCCGAACATACCGGCCTCGGTGATGCTGTTTGCGCCAATCATAGTGCGAAAGCCAACGCCTTCAAACGCTTCTTTGTTCCATAGCAGACCCGTATTTTCTGCGCAGAACAAATCAATGAGAACATTCTTTCCCGAACCCTTCGCACCACGCATGAGAATGTTAATGCGTGTGTCTGCGAGGCGGGAAGCGGGTGTGTAAATTGGGGTTGAGTCGTGGCGCAGTGGGCATTCCTCAATCACAAACGAGCCTTCGGGCGCAGTCATTGGGTCAAAGTCGCACATTGAGCATTTGTTCACGGCGTTGAACAGGTGTGCGCCAATCGAACAGATGAACACCGGCACTTTGTCCTCCACATCAACCAAGTGATTTTTGTCGCAGAAGGTTTGTAGTCGTGTGAATATGTCCGTCATTGATACATCCCTCCGCTTCCTCGGTCAATCGTCTTTTCATGTGCGCCCATCAATTCCTTGACTCGCTCTATGGCTTCCGATGTAGCGCCATTATAAGAAGCCTCCGCCTGTTCAGCCGTTTCTTCGGGGATTGAGAAGCCGCTCTCCCGTAGCAGGTCGCACATCGTTTTAAAGTCGGCGGGGTCAATCGTGATGTTCTCGCGTGAAGTTGCCGTGGCCGTTTCGCTCGGCATGACGAAAATGCTTGAAGGCTCATCGGACATGAGCGTGAATAAGTGCGCAGGCAACCAGCCCCAAATAGACTGCAACGATTGAGGCGCTTCGTCCGTTCCCATCAGGCGAGCATCCACACGCATAGCGGGGAAGGTCGGTGGGGCTTCGTTAAACAGGCGGTTGAGCGCAAAGGTCGTGAGGATGCCGAAGTGTGCCGCCCATTTGAAATACGCCACTATGTCCCGTGCCGGTGGATAATTGAACAACCATTCGTTGCGTTGCGCACTGTGCGTATGAGATATGACGGGCAGTGCGTTCACGCACACGAACAAAGTCAAGCCCTTTCGGAAGATAGGCCACATCGTCGTTGTTTCATTGAGGGTTCGGTGTGGTTCGACGAGAGCGTGTTTTGAGGTGATGAAGCCCACGGGTTCTTCGCCCATGACTGCGCTTGCGACGAGCAATTGAGGAAGTGATGATGCGCCCTCCGTATTGACGAGAAGCACATGGGTTATCTCGGAGAGAATGCTCTCATCAACATAGAAATCCGTTTCATTGAGAGTCGTTAAGCCCCACGCCATGATAACCCCTACACCCTTCGTCCATATCAACCCTTTCTTTCCGTGCCGTTGAAAGAATTAAGAAAAAATAAACCGAAGCACTGCGGCGCATTAACGGGAATTGTTTTTTCTTTCATAGGATGGCTGAAAAGAAAGAGGCTTTAATTTCAAAATCCCTTTAACACAATAAACAATAAACGGAAATAGTGAGCAGTGCGTCCTTTTTTTCTTTCACAATTCTTTCAGACCAGTTGAAAGAATAGGGTTGTCGAGGTCGTGAAACGCCTGAATCGCCCGTTGCCGCTCTATCATGTCCCGTTCCTTGAAGGTCATGCCCCCGTGCGTGCGGTCGTCGCCAAGAAACGGTTCGGGCGAAAATCCGCTTTCGTGCATATCCGCGATGCGCCGGTCAATTTCAACAATAATTCTGCGAGGTTCATCGCGCTTAACCGTAGCGTGTGGGCGCAGGTCAAGACCACCACCCACTGCGCAGACAACACTTGAAATCAGCGTCGGCTCTTTGAACGAGAAGGACGGCGTATCGGTGAGATTCATGGCGACGACGATGTGCGGATAATCCCCGAACACCAGCGCAGGCGCGAGAACCTGCCCGTTTTTGCCCCTGTAAGGCGCTCTAATGGCCCATGTTGCGCCAAGGTGGGCGGGTGTAGCGGGAGGGGATTTCATGGCCGTGTGAGCGACTACACTGCGCATTTTCAAACCGGCGAACATAGCGTCCGAATTGGGTTCCCTCATGCGCACGGAATCGCAAGAGAAAATGAGGAAGTCAAACGCGCTTTCGCGAAAGAAGGCTTGGAGGTCGTGCGCAAACGGCGGTTCGCCTTCGAGCATGAAGCCGCCCTTCATCCCCTCCTTGAGCGCACTGCGGGGGAGGCCCGGTTGAATCGCGTCAATCAGCGCAAGCACTTCGGACAGCCCATCAACGAGGATTTGATGCTCGCCTGCCTTGAGGACTGCGCACGGCTGAAACATTCGGCGCTTTGCGCCCCTGCGCCAGCCGAAGAACCGCTCGACGGTGATTTGGTCGGTCGGTGCGATTATCCATTCTGCGCAGTGTCTAAACGCCTGCCTGTGCATGGTGTAGCAAGTGCGCCGGAGGGATTTAAGGCATCTGCTCACTTGAACCGTGGGTCTGCATTCTCGACGATGCGCCGATATTTTTCAATATCCGCTTCGGTCGTCCATCCGACTGCGCCCTTAGCGATTGTTTGCCTAAGCGAGTCAATCCATGAGCGCACGCCCTTCATGCGTCTTAGACTAAGGCATTCTGCGACCTGTTCGTTATCGTGCGCAGATAGGGGCAAATAGCATTGAATGCACTTGCCTTCATTGTTCAATTGGTAGGTTTCCTTCTGCGCATAATCGGGGTTCGTTTCGCACCGTTCAAGAAAATGACACTTCACGCAAAGCCATACGGGAAGCCCTGCATAGGACTCGCTCGACCACTGCGATATGCCGTTCTCTCTCGGCGGCAGGGGGTCGTCGCAATACCCGCAGAACGAATTCTCGTTATATGCTTTCTCGGTCGGCATCGGTTTAGCCATGACCCTAAGAGGGGTCGCCGCTATTTAGGTTCTTCGCCGGGAATAATCAAAGCATGAACGACAGATGCGCTCGTTCTTGAATCTCTTCGGCGCATTGACGATTGAATGATAGGGCAATTCTTCCTCACACCATGCGCACGAAGGCACGAACCAAGAAGGCGGCGTGCGCTTCGTCCATTCAGCGAAGCGTGCCTTATCTCGATTGTAAAACGCACGGTATGCGCCAACGCTGGTGAAGTTATCGCTCAACAGGTCAAGGTTGAGTCCCTTCGACTGATTGAGCGCACGGGGGAACGGTGTGCGCTGACCTGCGGGCATAAACTCCGAGAACGCAATACTCGACCAAAGCGCCTTTAATTGTGCGGCGCTGGCGTGTGCCTTCCCAAAGACTCGTTCATATTCTGCGCAGATTTTTTCTGCGTGGCTGAACGCCCAAAAGAAGTTAGAGGTGCATTCCTGCGTCCACAGGACGACGGGGTGATGGGGATAGCCGCCTTTGTGCGGCGTTCCCTTGGCGGTGAGAGGCATAGCCTCCGGCGGTGCGCCTCGATTGAGCAACGCTTGAACGATGATTTGAACCTGCTCTTTGGCTTGACTGCGCAGGTGTTTGTCGCATAGGTTGAGCGCCGCCTGTTGAGGGCATTCATCAGTGAAGAAGGTGTTCACCATGCGCTCGCCTCCTCGTCCGTGCAGGTGTCGCATTCGCAATCGTCTGCGCTCGCGTCGTGGTCGCAGTCCGAGCATAAATCTTCGTCGGCCAATGCTCCGCAGGCTTCACACGCTCGACAGTCGCAATTCTCTTCTGTCTCTTCGCATTCGTTGCAGATTTCTGCGCAGTCAATCCAGCGCAGAATGATAGCCTCGCCGCTTCGTGCGTGCGTGCCTTCGACTTCGCCGCCGCAGGTGTCGCATTCGCCTGATACCTCAAACAATTGACCGTCCCACCAAAGGGACGGGTCTGCGCCGTCATGGTCGCACACTTTGCCTTCAAATGCTCGCTTAGGGTTCTCTCCGTTTGTCATGGTTCTCTCTCCTGTGGTCGTGCTACGGGACTTCTCGTCTTAAGGTCGTCGGTCGTTTGGATTCAGAACGGCTTCGCGGTCATGTGTTGAGCGAGCGCCCTCAATTCGTTATCCCGCCACCATTGGCGGTAGCGTATTTCATCAGCGAGGGATGCGAGGGCTTGGTCGTCCTCACTGTGGGCGGGTATGGGAATCGGTGTGTCGTTGAGCGTTTGAATGAATTGGCGTTGCAGGGCATCGGCTATTGCGCACGATTGCAGGAATAACTCGGAGAGCGTTTCGACCTTTGCGAACCATTCAGGGAACAATTTTCTGCGCTCTCGGCCTTTTTGCGTGTAGTCGTCGGCAAGTGCGCCATGCGCAGATGCGAGGGCTTTGCTCAACATCATTTGATTGGCGAGCATCGCTTTCGGTGCGCTCGGCATTTTGTGCTTCTCTTCTTCGGTTCTCGGTCTGCGTTGCATGACATCACCCACCAGCCACGAAGCCTTAAACCCATCGTGGGTTGAAGGTCGTCATTGAGCATTCTTCGTTCTCGCAGGCGTAGTGGCGCGGTGCGTCGTAGCGCGTGAACGGCGAGCGCCCAAAGGAAACATCAACCCTCTTTGCGCATTTGTTGCATCGAGGACATCGGGTGCGGGTGCTTTTGCGCATACCCCACTTCATGCGCTCGCCTCCGCATCAAACACATGACGACGCACTGCGCCAGCAAGACGCAGGCTCTCCATGCCGGGGTTTGGTGCGCCGAATCGAAGCATCAAGGCGATAGGATGACAGGCATCGCACACACGCCCTTCAAGCGGTCGTGCGTTGTGGCCGTCCGTCCAGCACACCTTCCCCGTTTCGGGGTGATGGTGCGGGTGAACGGGCAGGTCGCACAGGATGCAATCAGGAACGGCGCTCATTCGCTCGCCCCCAACACAACCATAACGGGGATGTGGATGCCCCACTTCCCTGCTATCCCCGGCTCGTCCGAACATCGGGATGAGCCGCATGATAGGTGTTTATCTATGAAAGAGCGAACCGCTTCATCGGCAACGGTGAGAGCCGCCGCCACACCTGCGCCACAGTCGGGGCAGGTCATGCGCAGATGTGCGTGAGGTATCACTTTGGGAACGGCGCTCATCGTTCAAGCCACCTCGCTAAACGGGTCGTCGTCGTTGTCGTCGCCGTCAATGTCAAATTCGGGCGAAAGGGTGTTCTCGTCCACCATGCGCTGAAGCACATCGTCCACTTGACCGGAGGCTTCGCTCGCACGGCCTCCGAGGACTTCAACGAAACCATCAATCCAGCCCGACCATGCAGGCGGCAGGATGGCGGTGTTGAGAAGCGTTCCCTGCGCTTGCTCGATGCCCATGTCAATGCGCTCAACGGTGCGAGCGGCGCAATTCTCATGTAAGACTTGCAGAACGAAGTTAGCGCGTGCTTTGCTCAGATTGTCGGGGTCGTCAGACCACGGCGAGAGAGCGATGCCCTCCATATCAGCCGTCCCGTTCACCCACGCAATCGCACTGCGCAGGTCGTCGTCGCAGGTTTGCTTGAGCGAATCTATGTTTCCTTGAATGTGCGCAGACAATTCGCAGACCATAGCAAAACCTGCGCAGACCGACCACGCATCATAGCCTTCGACTTTCAGATGCTCGACGGCCTCGGCGTTGAGTCGGTTGAGCGTGTGCGCCGCCTCATGCGTGAGGTGCTTGAAGGCGGTCATGCCTTGCGCAGTGGTCGCGCCTTTGTCGGGGTTCATGTTGATGCGCCAACCGAAGAACAAGGCGTGATAGAAGCGCACCGCTTCGTTCATATCGTCCACGGTCAGGTCGACCAATGCCTCAAGCGTTTCCTCGCCCTCTTCGCCGTCTGTGTCGTAGTCGGGAAGGTGCGAATGGTTGGTGTATGTCGTCGGCACGAAGTCGTCATGCGCAGAAGCACGGCGGAATACGCCGCCTTCGACCATGAGGTTCATTCGCCACGCATCAACCTCTTCCTGCGTTGCGTCGTCCTGTTCAGGGTCATACCGCACATGAATGATACAGTCGCCCACGATGGGATAAGGCGCAGTGAATGCGTTTCCGAAGCACGCAGTCGTTGCGAGAATGTTGGGTTGAGGTTCTGCGACGAGTCGCCCTTCTTCGTGGGCGATGACATCAACGATTTGCGCAAAGCGCACGCCGTCCGAGAGGGTTGGCATGGGAATCGGTTCGTTGTGCGTCACGGGCGCATATTCTATGAGGCCACCAACGGCCTTCTGCTTCTGCGCAAGGGTCGGTTCATCCTCCCAAAATTGGGAGGGTATCGGGCTTTCTGTGTTAAACAATATCCATAGGTCTTTCATTGGTTCATCTCCTTCATGGCTTCCTCCACTGCGGCACGAATGTCGTCGTCCGTGTGCGTGATGCGCTGGTGTGTGCGCAGTGCGGGGAATGCGTTGCTCGCCTTGCGGTGCGTGATGCGGCGCTTAGGCGGGGTCTGTGCGATGACTTTAGGCTCACTGCGCACGAATCGGGCGCTGGCCTCGCTGGTCGTCATCTTGATGAGAATGTGTCCGGTGGCGCAGGTGAAAAATCCTTTTGCGCCTTTCATGTCCCGACCACATGCGGGGCAGATGCCCGATAGTGCGGGAGTCTTGAGCGTCATGCGCACATCGGAAGCGCCGCCATCGGGACGGCGGCAAATCAGATGAGCAACGGTTTGGCCGCTCATGGTGTTCAGTCTTAGGGGTTCGTAGCCTTCGGGGATATTCATTTTTTGTTCCTCCTATCCAATGCGATTAAGTCGGGTGATATAAACATTAGGTTGGTTCGGCCCCGATTCAGTCCGTTTTGCAGGGCTTCAAGAATCGATACCTCTTCTTCGCCGCTTTGATGTGCGGCCTGCGTCCACTTGCGCAGGGACTCCCACGCCTCGCCGCCCGTGTTTTCAGGCGTTGCACGCATGAGCCAAAGGGATGCGCAGGCTTGAACGGTGTCGAGGACTGCGCTCATTCCTCATCACCGTCCTTCTGCGCAGGTGCAGGCTTACGCACCCAAAGCGCACCGTCGCCGTTGAGCAGACTGATGCAATCAATGCTCTCATGTGCGAGCGTGTGATAGCGCCCTATGCGCCCATCGGGAAGGCGCACAATCTCCGACCGAATCACGACGCACCAAGCGCCGCCCAATTCGTCGGGGAGTCGAACCGTATCGTATTCGGTGGTTGGCGCAAACACGCCGTCGCCCAAGCGCACTGCGCCTGAACCGTCATCCCAACCTGCGGCGTTGCCGAAGGAGTCAGTGCGCTCGCCTTCGCGCTCCCATTCGCCTGCGTCGTTGCGGAACCACTGCGTCACTCAGCAATCCCTCCATTCGCCCATGATGCGCACCTGCTCAAATGCTATGCAACTCTTGCCCTCGTTGAGAGGGTCGTCAATCTCGGCCTCTGCTTCGAGCCATGCGAGGTCGATGCTTCCGTAGTCTGCGCAATCGTAATAGGTCAGGTTGTCCTCCGACCAGCGCACAACGATGCGCCGCTCTTCGGGCTTCTCGTGGGGGCATTCGCTCCATGTGCAGTGTCCACCCACATGATGCGTCCATGCGCAGTCTTGCTCAGGCGTGAGCAGACCGAGCAGGAAGGTGATGTTCTCAGGCGTGCCGACTGCGCTCATTGTGAAGCCTCCTGTTCGGTGAGGAAGTCGAGGGCGGCGACGGCCATGCACTGAAATGCGCTCTCAGTCAGGCGTTGCATCATGGACATGACTTCATCGGCTTCTGCGTAGCCGCTTCGGGTCTTGGGCGGGGTGCTGTCGTGCGCATAGCGCCACATGGTAAAGTCGGCCCAACGCAGTGAGTCAAGGTAATACGGTCGGCTGTCAATCCAATGGTGGGCAAGGTTGCGAGCGTGGGCGGCGGTGCGCACTTCGCCGGTTCGGAAGTCGGTGCGGAGGTGCGCCATCATTTGAAGGAAATCGTTCCTCACTTGGGGGAGGCTTGGATAGGCCAGCCCCACGGCCTCCACAACCTTGCAGGCCATGATAATAGTCTCGTCGTCGTGCTTCTCAAATTTGTTTTCGGTGTTCATTTTGTTTCACTCCTTGTCAGCCCCACCTCGTCAGACGATATAAACACATCGTCGGTTCTCGGTGGGAAAGGGACTTCTTCGGGGGTCAAGGGCAGACCCACCCCCGCATAATGCGTGAGCGCATCATAGCGCACGCTCCACGGGTGCGCACTGCGCTTCGTATGCTCGTCGAAGGCGTGGGAAATGTGCGCATGAACCTGCTCAGGCATCCAGTCGTTCACCCGTCCGAGGTGGCGAATGACTCGCATGTGCGCACCTGTGGCGAAGGCTCGCCCCGTGTGCTTGACCCGGTGGCATTCAGGGCAGAGCGCAACGACACCCGTAAGCGTCTGCGTGTGCGTGGAATCGCAAAATGTCCACACCTCATGCGCCTCAAGGTCGTGTTTGCGCCCTTGGTTCGTGCCGACATCGCCGCAGACCTCGCAGACACCACCCGCTTGCGCATACACGAAGCGGCGCAACCTGTCCCACTGCGAGCGGGTCAGCAGACTGCGCAGATTTTTGCCCCAAGTCGAACGGGGGATTAACTCGCAGGTGAGCGTCAAACGGACCCCTCCTTATTCCAGCCACGGGATTCAGCCCGATAGAAAATAGCGCACTCAAGGCACACCTTGAGGCCGAGGTTGGGATGCGTTTCGCATTCGTGCTTCGTGTGCCGCTTCAATTGGCGCTCTTCGCAGGTGTCGCAGTCCCACCCCTGCGCACGCTGACAGTGCGAGCAATAACGAGCATCGCAACCAGCGCATGCCGTCATGCGTCCACCTCCCCAATCCAAGAACAACCATTATTCATCAAAAAGTGAATCTCGCCGTTGGGCTGAACGACGACATGATAACCATGCTGTGCGCCGTAGCACTGAACGCAAATTGAACCCTCGCCCCCATGTTCGGGGTTGGCTGTTTGCGCAGTCGTATATTTGGGGTTTGCACGGCTGAACGCTTCGTCGCACCATGCGCACCAACACGGCTCCGCATTGATGCGCTCAAGGAGGGCTTGATGGTAGGGGCAGTGCGTGCCGCCTCCTGCATCGTTTCGGCATCCTTCATATTGACAAGTGTTGCCCATCACTTGCACCTCCACACTTCGGAACCTTGGATGTTGCGCGCCCACACACGATGCTCGGCGCATCGGTATTCTTGCCATTCAACACGACCCCGAACCTCATAGCCTGAGAGAACGATGTCGTCATGTGCGCCGCACCTATGCACTGCGCAACACCGACCTGCGCCGATGCTGTCCTGCCGCACGATGAAGTCGAGGCAGTCCTTGCAGATGCTCGCCTGCGCATACGGGGCGGGAGCGGGGAAGCGCGCCACATGGGGAAGGCTTCGCTGGTCGCACCAACCGCAGAAAATGAAGTCCGTCATCACTGCGCACCCCCCACATCGCCAAAGCACGCACGGCAAATGAGCATAGGAGTCCCGAATTGCGCAGGACTGAGAACCATGTCGGATTTGTTTCCTTCGTCGTCGCACCATGCGCAACATGCTCGCACAGGCATGAAGTGCGAGGTGTTCTTGGGCTTGGGGCGCTCAGGTGCAGGCACGGGGTCGCTTGGGCGTGGTTGCGCAGGCTTCGGCGTGGTCGGGATTCCTGTCGGCTTGGTCGGTGGTTTGTCGTTCACGAAGTCCATCTCGCCCGCGTCTATGCGCTTGAATACGAGCCATGTGCCTTCCATGCGCTTGACCCAGTAGCCTGCGGCCTTGATTTCAGGCTTCTGCTTCTTCCACTGCGTCCAAAAGTCCTCGTTGGCGTTGGCCCACCAATGGGTGCGGCGCTTGTTCATTTTGAAATCTGCGCCGAATGCGCTCATCGTCGCATAGATGGGGCGGGGTTCGCTATGGTGCTGAATCTCGACGGTGTAGTGCTTGCGTAATTCACGCTCTTCAATCCACTTCTCGGCGTTCTCCATCGCATCGCTCAAGTCAAAGGCGAGGTTTTGCTGATAGCGGCAGGTGTGCAGTCGGCCACCAAAGGGGTGCGGTTCAATGCGCTCAACATAGAGCGTATAGAATTGGGTCTTTGCCCCGGTTCGGCAGATGTGCAGGATGGCTTTTTTCTCGTCGGTCATGCTCAAGCCCATGCAGACACATGATATAAACATAAGGCAGAAAATGGCCGATTTTTGCCGATTTTTGGGGGGTCGCTGGTCGGCGGGAGGTCAAAAAATCTATGGGAAAAAGTCGGCTTAATAGGGGAGGCTGGTCGGCTCGGTTCGGCTCGGCAGGTTTTGCGCAGAAAGGTCGGCCTTCGGCGGTGGGCGCATGGTGCGCTCGCCCCCCGTGCGGCGTGCGGCGCGTGCGGCGTGCGCAATTGCATAGGGATGGGAGGCCGATAGGCTCGCAGTGCATCGTTTTGGGGGTTGCGCCGTGGGGATAGAACCCCGGCAAATGCGGCGCAGTGCGTCGTTTTCGACATGAAAAAAGCGCCCCGTTGGGCCATGTTTGGGCTGAATCGGCACGGGGCGCACACCGATTCTCAAGCCGTTTCGTTTGTCTGTTTCGGTCCTCCTATGCTTCGCAGTGTTGCGTTTTTGGTGTCCTCAAAGGTATTCCTTGAGCGCCTCGGTCACGACTTCAACGGCTTGCCCGATGACCTGCGCCGTGTGGTTTGTTCGTGGCACTAAGCGCATGAAAATCACATCATCAACGCCCATAATGGCCTTCATTTCCTCGACCATGTTGTCGTCAATCTCACGGGCAGAACCGAGGCCACTGCTCACCGTTTCGGGGTCAAGTGCGCAGATACCCGAGAACCAAAGCGACCGGAACGCCCACGCGCTCATTCCATTGACTACCTCAGTTGGGCGCAGTGTGTCTTTTGCATCCTTCAAGCGAACCAATTGAAGCGAATGTTCCGCATTGTTGTGGTGGCTATGCATGCCGCATTCGTAAGCCAAGATTTCAACATTGAAACCCCGGCGGCTCAGGAAGTCGGCGGCGATGGTTGAAGCGATGCCCATAACGCGCAGTGCCTCGGCATCAATTCGCCAATTCGCAGTGATAGGCACGGCGAGGCTGATGACCTTCGCAGGGCGGCGCACACGGCGGCGGCGGCTCATCCAATCGGTCCGGCCTTCAAACAGGCGGTCCATGCTCATGC
>Ga0208434_1000039_pt1 | contig 64539 bp, 78 predicted proteins | sample 13_taG_FD_184086 | JGI IMG/M metagenome (GOLD analysis project Ga0208434, IMG submission 184086) | Marine viral communities from the Subarctic Pacific Ocean - 13_ETSP_OMZ_AT15268 metaG (SPAdes) (version 2) | ecosystem: Environmental > Aquatic > Marine > Oceanic | place: Pacific Ocean | collected... | reverse complement strand
AATGAATCTTTTCTTTCCTCGGCGCAACTAAGAAAGAACGTCGTTGCTCGAGCGAAGACACTTGGTTATAATCCGCATGGCACTTCTTCAGCGGAAACAGAAATTACTCTTTCAAATCTTGATTCTTCTATTTTATCGATTCCTGAAGGTACGATATTCAATACAACCGATTCAGTTAACAATTCAACGTATAGCTTTGTTACGTTTGAAGAAATTGGAGAGCCGGACAAACCATTCGTTATACATGAAGGTTCGATCAGAACAAGCTCGTATGTTTTTGATAATAGCATTTCCAATTTAAGATTTGAAATTCCTCACGAAAATATTGATACAACAAAGATTGTGGTGTCAGTGAGACAATCTGCGGCAAGTACTCAGCAGGATATTTACACAAAATTCTATGAGCTTCCTGGTGTCGATTCTAACTCAACAGTTTATTTTATTAATGAAAACCCAAATGGGAAATTTGAAATTTCCTTTGGTGATGGCGTGCTTGGTAAGAAACCTGATGCAGGTTCAATTATCACTATTAAGTATTTAACTACGAATGGTGCTGCGGCAAATGGTCTATCATCATTCACTACAGCTGATCCGATATTCAACGGTGTGAATAAACCAACCATCACCTCAACCGGCGCAACGACAGGAGGAAGTTCAAAGGAATCAGTCGAAAGTATTCGTTCAAACGCTCCTCTTCAATTCGTATCTCAGAATAGAGCAGTGACGGTTGACGACTATATTGCACTTGTTCGTAAAAACACGAGTGTAAGTTCTATTTCAGTTTGGGGAGGAGAAGATAATAACCCTCCAGTGTATGGCTCAGTCTTTATATCTGCGAAGCCTCATGAAGGTGTTACTTTAAGCGATGAGGAAAAAACTCGACTTATGCCAATACTTAATTCAAAAGGTATTCTTACTGTCAAGCCTGAATTTGTCGATCCCGATATCACTTATTTGTATTTTGACATTTTCACAAAATATAACTCTTCACTTACTAACTTAGGCTCAGCTGGTGTATCAGCGCTTGTACGATCAGGAATTGAGACATTCAGTGATGATGAACTTGAAAAGTTTGATAAGATGTTTAGATATTCAGATTTGTTAAGTTATATCACAAATCTTGATAATGCAATCACGAGTTCTTATGTACGAGTCTTCTGTTTAAAAGGCTTTACTGCGCTTAATACGAACACAAGCTCTTACCAAGTTAACTTTAACTTCCCGCTTGCTGTGCCGGAAGATCCTACTGAATCACTTATTACATCGAGCGCTTACGTTAACGATGGTGTAAAATATTACTTTAAAGACGAACCATCTTCGGTTGATAACATTCGAAATATATACCGTTACTATATTAACTCGAGCGGATCTGAAATTGTAGATGAACAATTCGTTGGTACTGTCGATACAGACACTGGCATGGTTCAAATTAAAGATTTCAACGTGACCGCTGATACGGCGATTAATATATTTGCACGGCCTGAATCAAATGATGTTGTTCCTAAAAGAAACCAGATTCTTGAAGTTGACATAGAAAATACCGTGATCAATTCTCAAATTGATACACTTGCTACAAGAGGTTCTGCTGGTGCAATTGAATATACAACCACTCCCCGCGAAAGATAATGCACGAGTCTATTGCAAATAGTAAACCTTTAAATCACGAAAGAGATAGGGTACGCGAGCTGATACCAGATTACTTGAGAGAGTCATCAGTGAATCTGATTTCTTTCATGGAGGAATATTACAACTATCTTAATAGGGAGAATTTCGCATCATACGAACTTGATCATGTAATTTCAGAAAACGATATTGATGCAACTTCAGCAAAATATCTTGATTCAATCCAATCAGAAATAGCAAAGGTTGTTCCTAACTCTTCTGTCATGGACAGAACCACACTTTATAAGAGGATAGTACATTATTATCGTATCAAAGGTACTCCTGAAAGTGTTGAAGTATTTTTTCAAATGATGTTTGACACTATCGTTGAAATATTTTATCCTGGTGATCATCTTTTAAAATTGTCAGCAGGTGATTACTCAGAAACGACTAATTTGTGGAGTGATAAAAGCGGATTCTTATCAAGCACTGATAAAATACAAGACGGTGAATTTTGGCAAAAGTATAGTTATCAAATTAAATCTGAAATTACTTCTCAGCGATGGTTTGACGCGTTTAGTCGATTAGTTCATCCTGCAGGTATGAAGTTATTCGCGTTAATTATTATCACTGCTAGCTTTCGAAACAAATGGTTTGATGAGCTTAATTACGAGTCGACCATATCAAATCCAGAAGGTTGGTTAAACGATTTGCGTCCACCTTCGCTAGGGTATCATACTCCGCGCTATCAGCTTGGTTGGTTGCAGTCATCTATCGCCCAATTTATTGAAAGCTTAGCGGAAAATGTATATGATACAACCACAGCCGCAGGCATAAATTTAAATCGTGATCGAATTGTTAGTTTAATTGCGCAGCTAATAGTTACTTCGACTATTACTGCTGATAAAATAAACCGTGATCATTATTACACTCGAGGATATTGGGATGATGTAGAACCTCTCGCCAATTTAGGTGTAGCCTCTACAACACTTTCTGAATTAATTGATGACGCAGCTGCACCTCAACCTACTGTTGATATCGACGGGTTCGTTGATACGAATAATTTTAGAGGACCCGATACTGATTCGATTTACTTACAACCCGATGGAGTTTCCAGATATAAATTCGCATAATACCTTAAACATTTCATATAAATACTAATATGCCCGACGTAACAGTAACAACAGACATTGATACTTTTCTCCGAAGTTCAGACAATGCAGATGCTCGAAGCAACCTTGGTGCTGCATCATCAGCTGACCTTAGTGGAAAGCAAGATACCATAGGTACTAACGTAACAGAGAGTGGCACAGACGCTTTTGCACAAGGTAACAGTACAACTGCAAGTGGAGATTATTCTCATGCAGAAGGCTTTGGCACAACCGCGAGTGGAGACAATTCTCACGCACAAGGGAAAAACACAATTGCAAGTGGGGCACAATCTCACGCGGAAGGCGAAGGTACAGAAGCAAGTGGAGATTGGTCCCACGCTGAAGGTGTTAATACAACTGCAAGTGGAGATTATTCTCATGCAGAAGGTAACGGTGCAGATGCAAGTGGAAATTATTCTCATGCGCAAGGGCACGATACTATAGCAAGTGGAAGATATTCTCATGCACAAGGTAGCGAAACAACTGCAGGTGGAGAATATTCTCATACACAAGGGCTTGAAGCTATCACTGATAAACATGCAGAACACGCTCATGCTGGTGGTAAGTTTTCAACAAAGGGAGACGCTCAAAGAATGGCTTTAGTTATGCGTCGGCAGATTACACACACCGCTAATACGTGGTATGCTTTAGGTCTAAAAGGTATTAACCCAGTTTCATCATCGGAAAATAGATTGACTATTCCAACCGATACTGTTTATACTGGTAAAGTATTAATCTCTGGTGCAACACAAGGTTGTACAAAATCATTTGGATTTGAGATTCTTTTTGTTGCAGAAAACGACGGTGGAACTACATCAATATTATCGAGTTCAATCACCACAATTTACGATAGTGATGCAACCGACTATGACGTTCGCGTAACAGGTGACACTACAAACGATCAAGTTCTAATTGAGGTATCTTCCATATCATCTACTGATACAATTAGATGGGTCGCAAGTGTAGATGTAGTCTCTGTGTCATTCCCAGCATAACATAACAAATCAAAACAATGGCAGATCATACAAGAAATATAAAAGAAAATAAGGACTCAGCAAATATAAACCTTATCGCCAACAAAGAAGCCGCCTATGCCCTGACAGGTGTAGCAGTCGGCGCGGTTTATAAGACCGAGGACACGGGGCAGATGATGGGGTATATGGGTGATCCTTCTACGGACTCATTCGATATTGTCGGTGACGGTGCAGGAATGATGGGGGTTGATATGGCAGGGTTCTTTAGCGACATAGAAGACCCCTATGGTTATGGTCCAGAATCTGATGCAGGATACTCATCATTCTACGCCTTAAACGATAGTGGAAATAACCAGAGTGCCACTTATGAATCTGGTAAATGGATTTTATCGGGTAGTGTGCAAGCCTTTGAGTCTGCTGGTGGTGAAGCCCACCCCGCAGATGTTATAACGTGGACTGCCCTTAGTGGAGCGACAGGAACGATTGATTCAGTTACACGTAATGAACCTCGCAACTGGAAACATGACGGGGTGATTCTTGTCACGGACAACGACGAGAAAATACTCCTAACAAACCTTCCAGACGGTCAGCAAGTTGAGATCGTTGGCGAGGGTGGGCGGCTTGAGCGTTACAATGGTGATAATGCTGGATTACTTACGAGTTTCCATATCTCAGATGCGGGTAGCCCTAACGGTGGGCAAGACCTTGATGGTCGCTATGATTGGGACATGACTGATGGTGTTTACTACCACGAAGACGGAGCGGGGCTTGCAGATGTAAAACATGACGGGACACAGTGGGTTATCCGTTATTCTACCTACTCCGCGTTTGAATCTGATCCTTGTGATGCCTCTGTTCACCCGTCAGATGCAACGGGCTGGACTGCCACAGGAGGGTCAGGAACCATCGCGGATGACGGAGTGGACTATCTCCCCGAAGCAACCGAGTCTAACTGGTTCACGATTAAGAACACGGTTGAGTTAACGTGGCATGACGACTGGTATTCTGGCGACCAAACCATCAACGGAATCACTGCGCCAGAAGGGACAGCCACGAACGTAGGGTGGGTTGCTGTAGGCGAACGCATACAAGGCACTGATACATCAACTGATAACTACACTTGGACAACAACCCAAATTAACGGTTCTCAGCCCAACACCCAAGTCTTTCCTAAGATGGTCTTGTTGGACAATGCTGGAATATTAATCCCAGATGCATTCCCGAGCGGTGCGACTATTACCGTCAAATCCTCTTAATACCTAATATCAAAATATTATGAATTACCTATTCGATATAGCCACAGGCTACATGACACTCCGCAACGCCAACAAGCGTCACCTCAAAGTTGAAACCACGATTGACGAGACGGATGAAAGCCCGTTTCCAAAGCGTATCGTCACACCGTTGAACGAGATTCGCTCAAGCGATTTGGAGTTTGATACAGCTACTGAGACTCTACAAATCGTTGATGACGAGGTTGTGGTTGTCCCAAGCCCTGCGGTTGCACCAGTTGTGCCTAAGTCTGTGACAAACTACCAGCTCAGACAAGCACTCAACGAATCACCAGAAGATAGAGCCGCAGTGGATGCATTGATTAATAGTTCAGATGATCCTAACATTAAAGATGGGTGGGAGCATGCTTCTGAGTTTAAATCTGACAACGCACTTTTTGTAGGTGCAGTAACTTATCTTGGTTGGTCACAGGAAAAGGTCGATGACCTACTCATCCTTGCATCAACCTTTAAGTAATTACTAATAAGTGGCATCGTTATTTAAATACCACTCGAAAACATATAAATAAACTTAAGAAAGAAAACTACTAATATGGCAGCAATTATTACAGACGATTTCCGTAGAAATCAAGCACGGCTTTTAGTCAACGACATCAAAGCGTCAGCATCTGGCGACTTTGATTCGCCATCCGCGAATAGCGATGAAGACACATGGCCATACAGAGGAAATAACGCATACGGCGTTGGAATTGGTAAAACTGATTCTTGGCAGAATGACAGTAGTGCACGAGCAGAAGACGATGTTAATTTTGAAGTCCCAGCTCCTAATTCACACGTGTACGAAAACAAAGATGTTTTAAGTAATCTATTTTCTATTAAAGAAATTGAACAGGCGAATGTTGAACAATTGATTGCGAAAAACACTTGGACGAATGGTAGAAAATATAAAATGTACGATCAAGCAGATGATGATATGTTTTATTCCACAGGAGATCTTTATCCATGCAGTGTAGTATATAATGACAACATCTACCTTTGTATTTCTAATAAAGCGCCGGACAGTAGTTCATCTAGTGTTGCTACGTCAACATCCGCACCATCTCACAGTAATAATTTTGAGTGGTTTGATAATAGCGATGGGTATGTTTGGGCTCATGTTCAAAGTGTTCCTACAGCGAATAAATTGATAACAAACCAATTTGTTCCAGTGTTAAAACCGAGTGAAACAAGTGTCACAACTCCTACAAATAAAACGGATGGTCTTCTTACAAGCATTTCAGTTACTAGTCAAGGTACTTCCTATGCTTCTGGGACAACGACAGTTGATGTTACACTCGTAGATATTGATGGTACTAAAATTGATACATCAGACTTTCAGTTTAAACCAGTTATTAGTGCAGGTGCAATTACACGTATTGATATTCTTGAAGCCACAAGCCCAACTATAACTGCAGGTGACGGTTACTATTGGAATAACAACGTTCTTGAAGATGTAGCTTCTGGTACAGTTAAAATCGTGGATACCGCAAGCGGATCGGGTGCAGAAGCAATAGTTAATATCGCACCAGGTACTGGATTCGCAGCAAATGCAATTGATGTCTTACCAACCTGGTTTGTAGGTGTTAATGCTAGCTTTATAAATGAGGAAGGAGGTGATGCACCACTACTTAAATTTAGACAGATTTCTTTAATTAAGAATTTTGATCGTAGTGTATCTGGTAAATTCGATTCTCCTGATTCCCCACTAACACCTACAACGTATGATGCTCTTAAATGGATTACGTTGAGTGGAGAAGATGCAGCTAACTTAGCTTCCCTTAATCCAGGTGACATTCTAAAGCAAACGAGTTCAGGCGTCACTTCATACTTTTACTTTGATAAATACGAAAGTGACACAATCTTCTATCACCAAAACACGAATGAAGAAGTCAATTTCCTTAGCCCAATAGTTGGTTCCGATGATATTCTTGTACATTCTTCTTCTACACTTTCCGAAGACGATGTAATTTCAACAGGTGTATCCACTATTGGAGTTGGTGAATACTCATCACTCGATAGCCCTAACACAACAAAGAGCATTAACGGTGAAGTGATTTTCCATGAAAATCGCGTTCCCTTTACACGATCTTCTGATCAAACTGAGGAAATAAAACTCATTATCCAACTTTAATATTTTATGCCCATTCAAACATATTCTGATACACCTTATCACGACGATTTTTCTTCTGAAAATAACTATTTAAGAATACTATTTCGTCCTGGTCGGAGTGTACAAGTACGAGAACTTAACCAACTTCAATCGAATCTTCAAGATCAAATTGATAAGTTTGGTCGTCATGTGTTTAAAGATGGCGATCGTGTATTAGATGGTTACACGACTTACGATGGAAGTATTAGAAGTATTCCAATCGAATTCACTGGTGCAAGTTCACCAACAGGTTTAACTGCATCACAACTGAGCGCTTTAAAAGGAAAGGAAATCCAATTATCTGGTACAACCAATGTTAAAGCAAAAGTACTTGGTGCTGAAGCAATTACAGGTGCCTATTATAGACTTTATGTAAAATACATTGGTACAGATACTCTCTTTGATGACGGTGATACGATTGAACTTAGTATAGGTGAAACTGATGTTACTCTTAATGGTACAGATATTTCAGCCGGAAATACGTTGGGCGTTTGTAGAGAAACAGCGAGTGGTGAAGACGTTGGTTATTACGGCGGGGTTTTTCAGGATTCGGGAATATTCTTTGTAAAAGGACACTTTGTATTTACCGATAATACTGAAGCCTTTTATGTAAAGAGTAGTGAAACATCGAAGCTTACGGGTAACGCAGTCTTTGATATTACAGAATCAATTATTACTTCAGGTGATGATATAAGTTTATTGGATAATGCAACGGGCCAACCAAACCTTACAGCGCCTGGTGCAGATAGGTATAAAATATCGCTAAATCTAAAATTCATTCCTTCGACAGAGACAACTGTTGTTGAAGGTCAACAGCGGATTACTCTACTGGATGTTAAAGAAGATATAGTAACACAATCTGTTCGAACACAATATAGTGAACTTGGTAAAACACTTGCTCAACGAACAGAAGATGAAAGTGGGTCATATGTAGTCAATCCATTTAAGCATGAAATTCGCGAATACTTAAACGACGAAGCGGGTAATAGAGGTAAATATACTGCTGATCAAATTTACAATTCAGGTGATTCGTTACTCCCAGGTGTAACTGATGTTACTACAGCAGCGACCGAAGGTGCTAAAAGATATGTTCTTGGTGTTGAACCCGGTGTGGCATACATACAAGGTTATAGAACTGAATTGGAAGGAAAGCAGGATGTAGTAGCAAATAAAGGTAATGAGTCAAGCGATGTTGCAACAGAAACTGCATACAAATTCTCAGCAGATCGTGGTCAATATATTGAAGGCGCCTTCGTTGATCAAGATGCTAACTTAGACTCTGCGGATTTTACCAACTTTATTTTTGCCCCAGCTAATACATACCAACTTTTTGCGAGTGGAACAGATACGACGCTTATAGGAACATGCCGAATTCAAGCAATCGAAAATAGCGGTGTAAAAACGTCGAATGATACTACACCTGAAGCAGCTGTTGCAACAAAAAGATTATACATATACGATTTAGTTTTAGAATCAAATAAAACTCTTAGTGATGCGACAGTTTTATGTGTTGATCACACTGCTTCATCACCAACTGGCCAGTCATATTTAGAAAACACTGATGGCTTTGTTCTTCATGAGATTGGCGATAATCTTTCTCGTATGGTTTATCCTATGGGTGACTATGATGTTAAGGATATCGATTCAACTAATACTTCGTATGTTGTACAAAAACGCTACTCTGATAACTCAACCGCTTCTTCAACAATTAGTATCACGGCCGGTGCTGGTGATTCTTTCATTAGTACAGATCCTGATGATTATGTCATTATGCAAAATGACGCCGGGACCGATTCAACTGAAGGTGAAACATATGTTAAAGACGTAACGATTTCTGGATCTGATGCAACTCTTGTTTTAGTAAGAGCTGATGGAAGTGCAGCATCTAATGCAAGTGCCGATCCAGTTACGGTTTTTGCGCCAGTGCAAACTGATGCAAACCTTGGTATTAAGAAACAGACAACTGGAACTACCTTTACCGAAACTCGTACACTAAACAATGGTGACATAATTACATTAGATAAAGTTGACGTATACGAAATTGAGAGTGTATCACACGATGGAAACACATTATCACTTTCCGATTTTGAACTAGTGACCGGACAATCCGATACGCAGTATGGTTATTCACAAGTAGTTTATAAAGGCCCTGCGAGTCTTGAATCTGCGTCAGTTATTGTTACATTCAGTTATTTTGAAATTCATACAGCAGGTGACTTCTTTTCTGCAAATTCATACACGACTAATGGTACGGTAGCAATGGCATTAGAAGATATTCCGGTGTATGAGGACTTAAGACTTTCCAATTGCTTAGACTTTAGACCTTCAATTCTAACTTCAACAGAAGGTGAAAGTATAAAACCAAATGCGATTGTGAACGTGAAGTTTGATTATTACAAACCTCGTAAAGACATCGTTACATTAAATCAACTTGGCGATATACAATTTATTGAAGGCGTAGCTTCTAAAGAGCCAGTGTATCCTCAAAATCCAAGTGATTCGCTTATTCTTTATCGTATCAGCAAGCCTGGTTACGTGTACTCCTTAGGTGATATTGAAATAGACGTTGCTAAAAACCGACGCTACACAATGAAAGACATCGGTTCACTTGAAAACCGTATTCAGTCTCTTGAGTATTACGCATCATTATCGCAACTCGAGTCAGAAGCTGCGGAAACACAATTGAATGATAGCTCTGGTCCAAGATACAAGAGCGGAATTCTAACAGACTCATTTAGAGGCCATGGTGTTGGTAATGTGAAAAGCGCAGGTTATAGAAGTGCTATTGATAGAGAAAATTTCACTGCTCGACCTACATACTTATCAGATAACGCTAGGTGGCAATATATTCATGGTTCATCTGATATGCAATTTGCTGATGGAACATCCACAACAACGTGGAATGGTGATGCTATAGACTCTACACCTGTTTATACTGGTAAACGAAAGAACGCAGTAACTCTCGATTTCATTGAACAAACGCTTGTTGATCAACCTTATGCGTCAAATCATATTAGTGTAAACCCTTATGACGTTGCTACATGGAGTGGTTCACTTGAACTTTCACCATCAAGTGACGAATGGAAAAATATCAATTTTGTTCCTGATATTATAGAAAATATTGAAGGTGATAACTCAGCCCTTATTCGGGAAATTTCTAATAACCCTAACATACTCGGTACTGAATGGAACGAATGGGAATCACAATGGTCACCTACACAACGTGCTCAAGCTGGTCTCGGTAATCCTCGTCAATTCGCTAAGCGATTATTTAGCACAAGGAGACACGACCACGTAGGTATATTTGAACGCGATAGAAGACAAGGTATTCAAACTTCTCTTGTTACTAACTTTAATAGAGAGGTAATTGACGATAAGATATTAAACATCACCTTTGTTCCATTTATTCGCTCACGTAAAGTGTTCTATAAAGGAAGTATGCTTAAGCCAAATACCACGTTCTATCTATACTTTGATGACGTCAATATTACACCATACGCAGTTGATTCCACAACATTTGTATCGTTTGGTGGTGATGTTGCTGGTGATGCTAGTACAGAAATAGAAAGATTTGATGGGCAAAGTTCAATCAGTGGTGCTGATGGAAGCATTATTTCTGATGCGGCGGGTAACGTTGAAGGATGGTTTGTTATTCCGAATAACGATTCATTACGATTCCGCACTGGTTCTCGACAAGTTCGTTTAACTGATAAAGAAGACAATAACAGAACTCTCGAGTTATCGTCTGCTGAAACTACATATCATGCTAAAGGTCTTCTTGAGACAAGACAACGTACAATTCTTTCAACTCGACAATTGGTCTTAGAAAGAACGCGCTTAACCGAACAAAGGAATTTACTCGTAGGAACTCGAGTAGTACGAAGAGATCCCGTTGCTCAAACGTTTATGATTGGCAATGAGCCTACTGGTATTTTTCTTTCTTCAATTGACATTTATTTTCAAGAGAAAGATCCTAATCTTCCTGTTGAACTAAGCATCGTATCAGTCGAAAATGGAATTCCTACACAAAAGACAATTCCTTTATCGAAGGTATTAAAGAGTTCAACTGATGTAAACGTTGATGCCACGAGTGCAGCTTCTACAACAAACTTTAGATTTGACACACCAATTTATCTTCAACCTGGTATAGAGTACGCGATCGTTCTTATATCGAACAGTGCAAGATATCGTGTTTGGCACGCTGAAGTTGGTGGTACTGACGTTGGGGCAAATAAGGAAAAGATTAGTAAGAATGTTAATCTTGGTGTAATGCTTAAATCCCAGAACGCTTCAACTTGGACACCTGATCAAAATAAAGATCTGAAATTTAAACTCAACCGCGCTGACTTTATAACATCTCCACAGGATGCAATATTTAGTGGATTATCTCCTCAACGTGAACAGGTTACTTACATCGATGTTACTGATTCAGGTTCAGGTTATTTAACAGGAGCTCCTGCAATCACTATTGCAGCACCTTCGAGTGGAACTACTGCAACCGCAAAGGCACACGTAAGTAAAGGTGGAGTGATTGATACGATTGAGGTAGTTACAAATGGTTCGGGATACACGAGTGTACCAACTGTTACGATCGCAGGTCCGGGCAATATCAATATACCAACTGGTAATGTTACTACTGCAACAGACACTATCACTCTTCCAGATGGCGTGGCTGAGATGCAAAATGGCCAGCCTTTAGTGTACAACGACGGTGGCGGCACATCCATCAATGGTTTAACTGATGGTGATACATACTACGCTATAACATACGAAGAAGATGGTTCAGCTCTTTATGAAGTTCCTTATAGTAGAATTATCAAATTAAGCACAACGGATAGTCCAACAAGTATCGCATCTATTTTAGGAACAGGAAATGCTGCTCAATCACTAACACCTACTGGAACTGCTGCCGGCACAGCCGAGGTTGATGTTTGGAAAGCATCTTCGTACTTACCTATCATTCAAGACATGCTTCTTCCAGAATCTAGTGTTGATTATCTAATGAACGTAGCAGATAATAAATCGTATACAGTATATCCTGGAGAATTGATTTACACGGACGAACGCGTAACACATGATTCATCAAGTGCTCATGATGGTTCAGGTGATGATATGCTTAAACTCCAAGCAACGCTATCAACGACAAATTCTAAAATATCACCAGTTATTGATTTAGATAGAATTTCACTTGTTACATTTGATAATCTAATTAATAACTCGAGCGAATTTGAAACGTTGAGAGACGACGGTGAGTGTATGGCACGTTACATTAGTAAAAGCGTTAAACTTTCGTCTCCCGCCGATCAGATTAATGTTTACTTCGATGCTATGAGACCTGATGATAGTACATCAATTGAAGTTTATGCTAAGTTTAAATACCTCAATAGTAATACACCATTCGAGGCTTTAGGGTGGACAAAAATCGATCCTCTCAATGGAACAAAGGTTCCAGTCTCAACTGACTTCAGGTTTAATGAAGTTAAGTTTGAAGGAAGTACTTCTGAAGAATATGATGAAGTTGCAGTGAAGGTACTGTTTAAATCTAGTGATAAAACATACTCACCTGAAATTAAGAATCTAAGAATAATAGCAACACTATAATGGAAAAAACATTTATAAGAAATAAGGCTGGCATTTTGATTAACTCCAATTCTTCAGCATACGCTGCAAGACGCGCGGCCAAGTCACGTGGAGAAAAACAGAGAAAGCAGGAAGAAGAAATCATTTTGCTTAAAACACAACTTGCGGAATTGAAAAGTCTTGTTGAATCACTTACACCTGAATAAATACTACTATGGACTACACAGACTTCGATAATTTTAATTCACCTAATGATGGTGTTGAATTGTCCGACACGTTAAACGATTTTAGGAAAAAGACAAATGGCATCATTAAAAAAATCGATGATCCTAATTCTGTTAATCTAAATAAGCTTCAGGAACTTGCTGGAAAAAAACTTATAGGTAACACCGGTGCCTCAGCAGGAGATTGCTCTGAGGTAGACATTGTAGATGAAAGCGGTGGGATTAGTAATAACGACAATGACACTAGCATTCCTACATCTGCTGCGGTTAAAGATTATGTTGATACGAGTCGCCATCAAAACATAACAGTGCAACATGACGGTACTACTGCTACATTCATTAAAGGGTGCACTATAAGTAGAACTTCAGCCGGCCAATACACTATAACAGTTCCTGACTTGGGCAATTTGCCTACAGCAGTTGCATCATTGGCTTGTGATTGGAGCGTTCAAGCACCAGCCAATAGTACGCTTAATGGGCAACTAAATATTTCTGCTCGCACAATTAATAACACGACCATTGTAGTTGAGACAGTATCGTTATCGTCATACGGCGCTAGCGGAGGAGGTAATGATGCTAATACCGTTTCATTCATTAGTAGATCTAATGTTGATGCGCCTTTTCAAGTGATAATTGATAACAACAGTTAATAGGAAAACCTTCCAACCTAACTTATGCGTTTATACCACTACATTCATAAGCTAAATAAAACACAAAATTTAGCGTTCACCACTTCTGCAAAAAAACCATCTACACGAGGTAAGTGTCTTTTGTTAACTAAAAAGACATTAAAGAAGTACAGATTACACATAAAATATATAGATTGTTGTAGTTTAGACGAAGATCTAGTGCTAACCTATGATAAAATAAAAGTATTAGCGAAAAGATTAAATGAACTAAACTTTGATATCGAAGTGCGGAAAAGAGAGCTAAGAAAAATGGTTGTTGAAGCATCAGCTTTAGGAAAGGATGATATTGTAAATTGCATTTTAGAGACTATTGAATCGCTAAACACGTTTATCAATAGTGATTTCTCTAACATCACTAATATACAAGAAATTGACACTCTTACATGTCCAGAATTACACATAGATTATGAGCAACACTACGGCAACAAAATATACGGAGTATAATATACACGGTAAAGGTGTACCAAAATTACAACACGCGGAAGATTTAGAAGCTGCTTTAAAATTGCTATCATCTAAAATCGTATATGATAGATTAGAGAAAACTGTAAGAAGTGGCCCTGTAGACCCCAACGCTCCTCATGCTATTAATGCATCTTTAGCAAAGCTCACTGACTCAGATGTAATAGACCTATTGCCAGTATTAAAGAAATGTTTTCCTTCATTAAGATTTAGAGTAAGTGGTAAATTCATATACGGACCTGGTGATGCTATTGATGAGCATACAAACTCTAATGACCCGTCAAACACACTCTACATAACGTATGCAACAGGCAAGTCTAAATTCTCATACCGATTTTCTCTAGATGATGACTTTATCGATACATATGACGTTGTTGATGGCATTACCTTGAGAGCATTTGAACTTACTGCTCATGAGCCTTACACTTATCACAAAGTTGAGTGTGAATCAGGTTATAGAGTTTCAATTGGTTTGAGATATGTCAGTGTTTGAGCAAACATTCAGTAATCATACCTTACCGGGAGATAAGTATATTGATATAAAATCACTAATTGTTACGCTCAACGCTATAAGAGTATTAGAATATAATGATATTTACGATATTAGTAATACGACATGCCGAGATAGCCCACTAAAAGAAAGTGTCATTAATTTTTATAAAAAAGAAGGGGTGTGTAAAGACGCTATTGTTGTAACAGATGATAATTTTTGTTTAGATGGGCGGCACCGAGTATCGTACAGAAAACAAATAGATGAAGTGTACTGCGCTGCATATATAGTGCCTAGAAAGTACGTCAATAAATTTATTAAAAGACGCTGAATTGTAATAGTTTATGCAAGAAAGTCTACAAGCGAAAGTGATAAAGTTATAAATAGATAATAGCATGGCAACTTATTCAAATCTTTTCATTGATCAGGGTTCTAACTTTACTTCGGTCATCGATGAAACAGGCGATTTAGATCTTACGAACTATAGTGCTATAGCTAAGATTGCGAAGTCGTATGATGGCACTGTTAAATCTACGTTTACAACGAGCATTGACATTGCGACATCTAAAATAACAATTTCTTTAACCGCTGCTCAAACCGCTGCGTTAAAACCAGGAAGATACGTGTATGATGTTATCATTACTGATGATTCGTCACCAGTCGTAGTAACTAGGGTTTTAGAAGGGCAGATCCACGTAACACCTGGAGTTACATTCGATGCTTCTGCTCCAGAAGTATAAGGACATTTAGCATATAAATAGAATTATGGCCACACCAAATACACGACAAAAACTTATAGACTATTGTTTAAGAGCATTGGGCCATCCAGTTATTGAGGTTAATGTTGATGATGATCAGTTGGAAGATCGAGTTGACGAAGCAATTCAGCTTTATCAAGAATTCCATAGCGACGCCATTGTGCGAAACTTGTTAAAACATCAAGTTACACAAGCCGATATTGATAATGGTTATATCAGTATAGATGCTAATACGAACATTCTTTCAATTAATAATGTATTCAACGTCGATAACACCAATTCTGGAACATCAATTATGTCAGTTGATTACCAGATACACTTAAATGATATTTTTGATCTAGGTGGAATATCGGGTGGAGGATTAGTAAACTACGAGTTAACAAAGCAATACCTTTCTTTAGTTGATCGTAACATTAATGGTGTGTATGAAATGATTGAATTCAGTCGACACAAAAATAGAGTTAACTTCCACGCAGAAACATTAACGGATGTTGGTGTAGGAAATTACGTAGTATTTGATGGCTATAGCGCTGTTGATCCTGAATCGTTTGCTGATGTATATAACGATATGTTTTTAAAGCGTTATACAACAGCGCTCTTTAAGAGACAATGGGGTCTTAATCTTATCAAGTTTGAAGGCATGACTCTTCCAGGTGGTGTAACACTTAACGGGCGCCAAATATATGATGACGCTATAGCGGATATTGAAAAGCTGGAAGAACAAGTAAGACTTCAACACGAATTGCCACCATTAGATTTTATTGGTTAATATGCCTAGGAATGTTCATTTTAGTCAAGGGACTACCGCAGAAAAAAGACTCTATGAAGACGTTGTTATAGAGGCTCTGAAGATATATGGTCACGATGTTTATTATATTCCTCGGTCAATCGTTAACACAGACTTTATTTTTAATGAAGATGAATTGTCTAAATTCGGTGAGGCGTTTCAAATTGAAATGTATCTCGAAAATGTTGATGGCTTCGAAGGAGATGGAGATCTGTTGACCAAATTTGGTGTTGAAATACGAGATAGTGTTAACCTAGTTGTTTCCAATCGTAGATGGGAGCAGCTTGTTTCACGGTTTCAGAATCCTACTGAAATAAGACCTCAGGAAGGTGATCTAATTTACTTCCCTCTTGTGAATGGTCTATTTGAAATTAACTATGTTGAGGATGAGACACCGTTCTATCAATTACAGAATATTCCAACGTTTAAGCTAACGTGTCAACAGTTTGAATATAGTAATGAAGAGCTTGATACAGGAATTGATGAGATTGATATCTTTGAAACACGATACGCTATTCGAACACGAGTTAATCTTGGAAGTGGGAGTGGTGAATTTGTAATAGGTGAAGATGTAACTCAGACCAATGGTACCCTAACAATCACTGGAGAAGTTGCAACTGTAGGCGATACGTATATAGATGTTGTTAATCAAAGAGCAAGTGATAGTAGTAATACTGGATTTGTTCCAACAACTGGTAGTTGGGGTAACATCACCGGTGCTAGTGGTGATTATGCTATTGCTACTATCGATTCATTCGATACGATTGACGATAATGATCCATACGCTGATAATCCGGATTTTGAAGTTGAAGGAAATTCCTTTATCGATTTTAGCACCACTAACCCATTTGGAATGCCAAACATAACTAGTTAATATGTTAAACGGAACACACTTTTATAATAAGACAATACGCAAGTCAGTTGCAGTATTTGGCACGATATTTAATAATATCAAAATTTTGAGAACTGGTGCGACTGAAGAAAAGGTGCCAATTTCGTATGGGCCTCGGAAAAAGTTTTTAGCTCGTATTAATTCAGATTCGACAGGTTCAAAAAGTGAGACGATAGCAATTAAGTTGCCAAGGATGAGTTTTGAAATTACGTCGATAGAATACGATTCAACGGCAAAACTAAATAAGTTTAATCAGCGAGCGTTACCTATTGATGGTGATAATTCTCGTGTAGATTTGCTTTACCAATCAGTTCCATACACACTTGGAATGCAATTAAATATATATGCCGAAAATCAGAATGAAGCTTTACAGATAGTCGAGCAAATCATTCCTACCTTTTCTCCAGAATATACTATCGCGATTAAGGAATTAGAAGGTGCTGATACGACGACCGACGTTCCAATTGTTCTCAATGGTGTTACTTTTCAAGATGATTATGAAGGAGACTTTTTAACTAGAAGAAGTATCATATACACTCTTGATTTTGGTATGAAAATTAAATTCGCTGGTGCAACGACAAAGAGTGCGATTATTCGAAAGGTTGATACATTCTTTTTCGCAGATAAGGACGACCGTGATACACTGAAACTCAATGAGCCATACGGCACAGAAAATGAAAACGTCCGCGTTGCAGTGGATGACGCTGACGCCGCACCTCTTGACGATAGCGACACAATAACAACGACGTTTGGATTTGACCATGGATAAAAAAAATGAAATATATGATGCGCTCGAAGAAAACCTTGACATTATAAAAAAACCTAAGTCTTCAGTGTCTAATGAAGAAATCATAAAGGACACCGAGAGTGACGTTGAATATTCTCGTGATAAAATGAAATCTTTAATAGATCAATCGTGCGAAGCGATTGATACGATGATGGCGCTGGCGTCAGAGTCAGAACATCCTCGAGCGTTTGAGGTTCTTGGTACAATGATAAAGCACACGAGTGAAATGACTCAGGATCTTGTTAAGTTGCAGAAGTCGCGACAAGATATTACACAACAAAAGAATGGGCCTTCAAGTACAACTACGAACAATTCAATTTTCGTAGGCTCTACAACCGAGTTGCAAAAATTCTTAAAGTGTAGAACTGATGATGAAGAAGAAAAAACAATAGATGTCACAGAGTAATACGATTAACGGCACAGGCGGTTATCTTGGAAATCCGCTTATTCGAAAAGATGGCCTTCAGACACCATTCTCAGCTAAAGAGGTTGATGAATATATGAAGTGTATGTCTGATCCAGTTTACTTCGCAGAAAAGTACGTAAAGGTTATTTCTCTCGATAAAGGTCTTGTCGCGTTTAAACCATATGAATATCAGAAAAAGATGTTCACTCAATTTAATGAAAATAGATTTAATATTGTTTTAGCGTGTCGACAATCTGGAAAGTCTATTTCATCAGTGATCTATATTCTATGGTATAGTATTTTTAACTCGGAAAAAACTATTGCGATCTTGGCGAATAAGGGTGCAACTGCTAGAGAGATGCTAAGTCGTATCACACTTGCATTGGAAAATTTACCTTTCTTTCTTCAGCCGGGTTGTAAAGCACTCAACAAAGGATCGATCGAGTTTTCAAATAATTCCAAAATTGTTGCGTCTGCAACTTCAGCAAGTTCTATTCGAGGTCTTTCAGCCAACCTACTTTTTCTTGATGAGTTCGCTTTCGTGGAAAACGCAAATGAATTTTACACCTCAACATATCCTGTAATTTCCGCAGGTAATGACACAAAGGTTATTATTACATCAACTGCGAATGGGATTGGTAACCTATTCTGTTCATTGTGGGAAGGCGCACAAAAGAACAAGAATAATTTTACACCATTTAGAGTTGATTGGTTTGATGTCCCAGGCCGTGATGAAGCTTGGAAAGAAATGACGATTGCTAATACGTCTGAATTACAATTTGAACAAGAATTTGGAAACAACTTTATTGGCACATCTAATACTTTAATTTCTTCGAATATTCTTATAGGTCTTCAAATGCACACACCAGATAAAAGGCACCGTGGTGTAAATTATTATGAAGATCCGATTACTGACCATCAATATGTTATGACTGTTGACGTTTCAAAAGGGCGTGGACAAGATTATTCGACGTTTACAGTAATCGACGCTACCTTTGGAAACTTTAAACAGGTCGCATGTTTTAGAGATAATATGATATCCCCAATGATTTTTCCAGATATCATTGTTCGGGTTGCGAAAGAATATAACGATGCTCTAGTGATTATCGAAAACAACGATGTTGGAATGGTTGTTTGTAATGATGTGTATTACGAACATGAGTATGAAAATATGTTTGTCGAATCAACTGTCAAAAAGAATGGTATTGGTGTTATGATGACAAAGCGTGTTAAACGCATCGGGTGTTCCAACTTGAAAGATTTGGTTGAGCTAGGAAAATTGAATATTGTTGATGAACATAGTATATTAGAACTTTCGACATTTGAGGCGAAAGGAAGTTCGTATGAAGCAAGTCAGGGCAATCACGATGACTTAGTTATGAACTTAGTCTTGTTTGCATGGTTTGTTTCTTCAGAAGCGTTTGGTGATATTTCCACTGTAGATCTTAAAGAAATGCTATTTAAAGAAAAGATGGAGCAAATTGAAAACGATGTTCCACCATTCGGCATAATTAGTGACGGGCGAGATGCGAGTAGTCATCATGAACAGATGGCTAATGACATTAAAGAATGGCATGATCTTTAAAAGTCATAAGTTATAAATAGAAGTATTGAGACAAACCTTATTATGCTTAAACTTATAAATTAACAATTGAAAGGAAACAACTAAAAATGGGATTTCAAGTATCACCAGGAGTAGAAGTCAACGAGGTTGACTTAACAAACGTGATTCCTGCAGTATCGACATCGATCGGTGCTTTCGCAGGACACTTCAGCTGGGGACCTGTTGGAGAAGTAGGACTCGTCTCTTCGGAGAAAGAGTTAGTAAATGAATATGGCACACCAAGCAGCACTGCTGATGGTGGAGATTATGATAACTATACTTCATTCTTACAGGCCGCAAGCTTTTTAAAATACGCAAACACACTGCGTATATCTCGAGCGATTAGCGATGATGCTAAAAACGCTTCAGGCTCACGCCATAGAACAGCTACCGACGTAGTTAAGATTGACAACGATGATTCGTTTGATGATTTATCTAGCTTTGGCACCGTTGCTGGTGTTATTCAAGCACGTTGTCCAGGCGCACTTGGTAATAGTTTAAAGGCACACATTGCATGTGCAATCTATTCACCAAATGGAACAGCAGGTAAGTTTAGTGATTCAAACCTAGACAATTCTGTAAACGCAGTAGCTGGTACAACAACCTGGGCTGCATCCAATGTTCAAGCTGGTGCAAATGATGAAATTCATGTCATTATTGTTGATGAAGATGGTAGATTTAGTGGTACAAAAGGTGCTATTCTAGAAATCTTCGAAGGCCTTTCACTTTATGCTGATGCTACAAAAGAGGGTGGTTCAAATTACTATAAGACAGTAATTAATCGCGATTCCGATTATGTATACATCAACGAAACAGCATTTGCTACATCATTCCAATCATCGATTAGTGGTGTTGATTACGCTGTACCTGGTACATTAGGTTCATCCGGTAAAGTATTCAGTGCTAATTTGGTTGCAGATTCAAGTATTGCCACTACTACTAATGCACTTACTGATGACAGTGCGATCGCTGAAATTGCAGTTGGAACATACACTGTAACTCATGGCGTTACACCTGGTATATTATATGAAGCAGATGCTGGTGCTACTGGTAGTGGCGCGAAGTTTGAAATTGCTATTTCCTTAAATGGAAGTACATACGAAGCTGCAGTAACTGTTTTAGATGGTGGGTTTGGCTATGATGTCGATGACCGCATTGACGTGCCATACTATGAACTACTGGGAGGTGTTAATGACGATGATCAACATGTGCAAATTACCATCGCCACTGTTGATGACGAAGACTTATTTGGGTATTCATTATCAGGCGGTACTGATGGTAGCGATGCTGCAGATGCTGCAAGTAAGGCAGACGTTGTTACAGCACTTGGTTATTTTGACAATCCGTCAGAAATCGATGTTAATTTAGTATTTGCTGAAACTGACGATGATCCATCAGTTTCTTCAATTGTTGCAGATAAAGTTTTATCACTTTGCGATACAACTCGTAAAGATTGTGTAGGATTTATTTCTCCTGCACCGACTGCAAATGATGTAGATGCTGTATCGGCTGATTTGGACTTCAATAGTTCTTATGTTATCCTCGATAGTTCAGCGGTGTATGTCTATAATAAGTACACCGATTCATATCGCTATATTCCTGCAAACGGCCACATCGCTGGTCTATGTGCAAGGACTGACGACACTAATGATCCTTGGTTCTCACCTGCTGGTTATAACCGTGGAAATTTACTCGGTGTAACTAAACTTAAGTGGAACCCTAACAAGAGTGAAAGAGATGAATTATACAAAAGTGGTATTAACCCAGTTATTGCAGAGCCTGGACAAGGAATTCTGTTATTCGGTGATAAGACTGCTCAAAGTAAACCATCTGCGTTTGATAGAATTAACGTTCGTAGACTCTTTATTGTTCTTGAAAAGGCGATTTCCACAGCTTCTAAATTCCAGTTGTTCGAATTGAACGATGAATTTACTCGAGCAATGTTTAGGAATATGACTGAACCTTTCCTTAGAGATGTTAAAGGTCGTCGTGGTATTACTGACTTCATGGTTGTATGCGACGAAACAAATAACACAGGAGAAGTTATCGATACTAACAGATTTGTAGCAGATATTTATATTAAACCTGCACGTTCCATCAACTTTATCACTCTTAACTTTATTGCTACAAGAACGGGTGTTGAATTCTCTGAAATCGTTGGAACTGGCAACTAAACAAAAAATAAGAAAGGAAAAATTATATGGCTACTGTAGACGATTTAAAAGCAAAATTAGTTGGAGGAGGAGCGAGAGCTAACCTTTTCAAAGCTACTCTTACATTCCCCGGATACGCGGCAGGTGATACTGAACTAGCACAATTCATGTGTAAAGCAGCAGCATTACCCGAAAGCACGGTTGGTTCAATTAGTGTTCCATACCGTGGAAGGCAACTAAAAGTTGCTGGTGACCGCACGTTCGAACCTTGGACTGTAACAATTATCAATGATACCGGATTTGAAATTAGAGACGCAATGGAGCGTTGGCAAAATGGTATCAGCACATACGCATCGAATTCTGGACTTACTAATCCTAGTGATTATCAGACAGATCTTGGTGTTGATCAATTAGATAAACAAGGTAATACTATAAAATCATATGTATTACGCGGGGGATACCCTACAAGCATATCTTCAATTGAATTAAGTAATGATTCGACTGATGCTATTGAAGAATTTACTGTTGCGTTTGACTACCAATATTGGGAATCAAATACCAGCAGTTAAATTATTAAATTTATATATGGTGAGCATGGGGGTTTTTCCCCCATGCTTTATCGTATTATCTTTGGTATGAGTGTTATAAATAAGTAATATGGCGATTAATATATTTGGATACGAAATAGCTAAAAGTCTTTCTAAGGGGAAAGAGAAAGAAGTTGTTTCGCCTATTCCTAAGGTAGATGATGAAGACGGTTTAAACGTCACTGTAGGTGGAGGATACTTTGGTCAATACGTAGATTTAAGCGAGTCGAGTGCTACTTCAGACCATGATCTTATACGTAAGTACAGAGAAGTGGCTTTGCAACCAGAATGCGATTTAGCGATTGCAGACATCACTGATGCGGCCATTGCTTCTTCAGAAGATAAACCTCCTGTTAGTCTAAAGTTTACATCTTCTCATCCAGAGGAGGTTGAAAAAGAGATTGTAAAAGAATTTAAGAATGTACTGAAACTTTATAAGTTCAATCGCCGTGCCAATGAATATTTTCGTAATTGGTATGTGGATGGAAAGTCGTATTTTAATGTGATCGTTGATAACGCCAATCCTCAAAAGGGCATAGTAGAAATACGACCAATTGAAGCTACACACATTAATAAAATACGCGAGGTCAAAACCGAAACAGATGAAAAAACCAAAGTTGAGTATGAAAAGGTTATTGACGAATATTATGTGTATTCGCCCGAAGCTGCAGGTCAAACTTCTGGAAATATCAATGGTGTAAAAATTGCAAATGACGCAATCATTCAAACGAATTCAGGTTTAAAAGATTCAGCAAATCTAAGAACACTCGGTTATTTACATAAAGCATTAAAACTCGCCAATCAGCTTCGATACATGGAGGATTCGTTGGTTGTATACCGCGTATCCCGTGCGCCTGAACGAAGAATATTCTATATTGACGTAGGTAACTTACCTAAGGGTAAAGCCGAAGAGTACGTGCAACAAGTCGTATCAAGATATCGTAATAAGCTGGTTTATGATGCCACTACGGGTAACATTACTGATGATAGACGACATATGTCAATGCTTGAAGATTTTTATCTTCCTCGCCGAGAAGGTGGTCGAGGAACAGAAATTACGACTTTAAGCGGTGGAGAAAATCTTGGTCAAATTGAAGATGTGTTATTCTTTCAGAAAAAATTATATCGCGCGCTGAACGTTCCCGTTGCTCGATTAGAACAAGAAACACAATACACTACCGGTAAATCTAATGAAATTTCTAGAGATGAAGTTAAGTTCCAGAAGTTTATTGATCGACTAAGAAAAAGGTTCGCGCATATGCTCTTAGACGCATTACGCATTCAGCTTATTCTTAAAGGTGTTATCGTAGAAAAAGACTGGGACGACATTGAAGAATCTATTAATATTGATTTTTTAGAAGATAACTATTTTGCTGAACTTAAAGAATTCGAAATTCTTAGAGAGCGATTAGAGATGGCTCAGATGTTAGAAGATCTTGTTGGCAAATACATCTCAGACGAGTATGTCAGAAAGACAATTCTTCGTCAATCGAGTGATGATATCGCTCGTTTAGATAAAGAAATCGCCGCTGAAAAGGAAGCCTCTGATGATGATGAGGATGAAGATTTTTAGTATTAAACCAAAAGTGTAAATTACAAAACGTATAAATATAAATAAGATGAGAGAATTGTCGAATAATTTGTTTGCAGCAATTGTTAAAGGTGCAGATGAAGAAATAGCTTTTGATAGAGCTATTAAAGAAAAAATGGAAAAAGCTTTAGAAATTCATAAAGTTGGTTTAGCCTCATCTATTTTTAATGAGGTTCCTTCAACAAATAAAGAAGCAGGACAGTTGAAAAAAGATGGGTATGAAGTACACGAATCAACTGATCTTGAAGAAGCTAAAATACCAAGTTCTAATATATCTAAATTTTCAAGCCCGCAAGCAGCGAAGCGAGCAGCTTCGAAGCAGAAATATAAAACTCAAATATTTATGGGGGATGATGGAACATTTTGGGTTCCTTCAACAAATAAAGAAGCAGGACAGTTGAAAAAAGATGGGTATGAAGTATACGAATCAGCGGATCTTGAAGAAGCAAAAAATTGGTGGACAGTTACTATTACTAAGAAAGCTGGTAAACTCTTTAAAGGACAAACTGTTGATGTGAAAGCTACGAGCTTGAGCGATGCTATTAAGAAAGGTCTTAAGCAAATGAAAGCTAATCCAGCATTAGTCCCAAGTGATGCTGTAGATGCAGAGTTGGCAGAAAGCAAATTTACTGAAGATCTTGAAGAAGCAACTCTAAAGAAAGTTGAAGGAAGCCCTGCCAATATTGAAAAAGATTTTAAAGATCTTATTACAAATGCAAAAACCATTAAGGGTGTTACGGATGACGAATATATGAGATGGTATGCCAGTATGGACGAGAAAATCTATCTGAAATGGGACAAGATGGTTAAAGCTATTCCACAGTACAAGAAGGCATATAAGCTTGGTGTTGATGGTGCTTCTGGCGTATCACCGTTTCCTAAAGGAACTTTAGCATCAGCTATTTGGTCAAATGAAAAAGCCGCAGGCGAAATGGACTCATAAAACATGAATAACAATACACCAAATATATTATCGAACGTAATACTTAACGACCCTACCAAGGCCGCCGAATCTTTTAAGGCCGCTATTGGTGATAAGCTAAAAGACGCTTTGGACTTACGTAAAGTACGTTTAACATCAGAAATCTATAATAACAGCAAGAGTGCTGATAAAGTACACGAATCTAAAGAAGATTAACGAATGAAATTAATAACGGAACATCTAGAATCGGTAGAATATATAACCGAAGCAAACGATAAAGGTGAAAAGAATGTTTTCATCGAAGGCGTTTTCATGCAAGCGGAACAGGAAAACCGCAATAAAAGAATTTACCCTAAAGACGTACTTACAGAAGCTACGAATAAGTACGTTAGGGAACAAGTTAAAACTGGAAGAGCTGTTGGTGAGTTGAATCACCCTGAAGGACCAGCAATTAACTTAGATAAAGTTTCACACAGAATTACCGAACTTAATTGGAACGGTAATGACGTTGTTGGAAAGGCACTTATACTTGATACACCAATGGGCAAAATCGTGAAAGGTCTCGTTGAAGGTGGATGTAAGTTAGGTGTCTCTAGTCGTGGTATGGGTACTGTTGAGCAAAAGGCAGGCAAAACATTTGTTAAGAGCGATTTCGTTCTTTCGACTGTTGACATTGTTCAAGATCCTTCTGCTCCTTCCGCCTTCGTTGAAGGTATTATGGAAGGTGTTGAATGGGTGTGGGAAAATGGATTGCTAAAATCTCAACAAATTGAAGAATATGAGACTGAAATTAAAAAGGTTCCACTTGGACGCATTAGCGAATCCCAGGAGCGAATCTTCAAAGATTTCCTCTCCAAACTCTAAATTCATAAACAAGAAAAACATATGATTAATAACGAAAACGAAATAATCGAAGACGTTGAAGAAAAGGATCTTGTAGAGAATCAGGAGCTTGAACAGGAATTTCCTGAAGAAGCTACTGAGGATCAATCAAGCCAACCTTTAACACAAGACGTATTAGACGTATTACTTGGTGAAACCAAGGAAGAAGAACAAGCTGAAGAAGAAGAAGACGAAATGTCCGAATCTGAAGAAGCTGAAGAAGAAGAAGAAGACGAAATGTCCGAATCTGAAGAAGAAGATGATGAAGACGAAATGTCCGATTCTGAAGAAGACGAAATTGAACTTCCAGAAGTCGCTACTAAAGCAGGATACCTTGCAGCAAGTTTCGACGCTTTGAAATCAATGAAGAAATCATCTATAGTTGCAGCATATAAGTCAATTAATATGGCTGAAGGCGAAGATGATGACATGCCTAAGAACAAGGCTGACATCATTAATGCCATGTATGGTCAACTTAAAGCGATGAAGAAAGATGACATTATGGCTTCATATAAAGCTATTAAAGATTCTTGCGGTGGAATGCACGAAGAAATCGAAACAGATGTGTATGCTGAAGATCTTAAAGTACTTACTGATTCTGAAAAAGAATTGACTGAGGGCTTTAAATCAAAGGTGGCTATCTTATTTGAAGGTGCAATCGCTAACCGTACTATTGAAATTAAAGAAGAGTTGGAAGCACAGTATCAAGATGATCTTCAAGAGGAAGTCACATACATTCGTGAGAATGTTGTAAATAAGATTGATGATTATCTTTCTTATGTGGTTGAGTCTTGGATTCAAGAGAATCAGGAGTTTGTTGATAACAAGCTACGCACTGATATCGCAGAAAACTTCATGAAATCACTACAGCAAGTGTTCACTGAGCACTATATTGAAGTGCCGGATTCTGAAGTTAATCTTGTTGATAATCTCTCAGATGATCTTAAAGCAACTACAGAACAACTCGAAGAAATGCAAAACACGAACGAAAGTCTTAGTGAAGAACTTGAAAATCTTCATCGTCGTAACATTATCGAAGAGGCAGCTAAAGACTTAGCTAACACTGAAAAGGTGAGATTTATGTCTCTTCTTGAAGAAGTTGAGTTTAACGATGCTAAATCATTTACTTCTAAGGTCGAAACGATTAAAGAAAACTTTGACTTCTCTTCAACAACTGAAGTTATTCAGGAATCTGAGGAAACTCACGATTCAACTAACGTAAAAACAATCGTGGAAGGTGCGGGTGATCCTAATGCTAATTTGTCCTCAGACATGCAGCGTTATGTTAATACACTCTCACGCTTCAACAAATAACCCAAACAACAAACAACAACAAAACAACTATTATGTTAAACGCAGAAAAAGAACTACAAAAGTGGGCTCCAGTGCTTGATCACTCGGACGCTCCTGCTATCGACGATAGCTATAAGAAGGCTGTTACAGCCAAACTACTCGAAAACACTGAAGTCGCTCTCCGCGAAGAAGCACAAGCTTCTAGCTTTGGTGTACTTAGTGAAGCAGATGCAAATCAAAGCACCGCAGCTCTTCAGAGTCCTGATCCAGTGCTTATTTCACTGATCCGTCGTGCAATGCCTAACCTCATCGCTTATGATGTTGCAGGTGTTCAACCTATGTCTGGTCCTACTGGTCTTATCTTCGCGATGAAGGCTCGTTATGGTGATGGTAATCCAATCACATTAGATTCACCTCAACAAGATGAAGCACTCTTCAACGAAGCTGACACAGACTTCTCTGGCACTGGTGCACACGCAGAAGGATTATTTGATTCTCCTGAAGCTGGTATCACAACAGGAACTGGTATTGTTACTAACACTGCTGAAACTTCATCAAGCCTTAATGAAATGGGTTTCACTATCGAGAAGTCAACTGTTACAGCTAAGACACGTCAACTTAAAGCTGAGTACTCAATGGAGCTTGCTCAAGACCTTAAGGCTGTACACGGCCTTGACGCTGAAAGCGAACTTGCTAACATCCTTTCCGGTGAAATTCTCGCAGAGATTAACCGTGAAGTTATCCGTTCTATCGTTACAACTGGTAAAAAAGGTGGCATCGGTTCAACTGAGGCATTTGACCTTGTAGCTGATGCAGACGGCCGTTGGGCAGTTGAGAAGTTCCAGAGCTTGATCTTCCAGATCGAGAGTGAAGCAAATACTATTGCTCTTCAAACTCGCCGTGGAAAAGGTAACTATGTTATCTGTTCAAGCAACGTTGCTTCTGCTCTAGCAGCTGCAGGCAAGATCACCTTCGGTGGTGAAGGTATCAGTGTTGATGCTACTGGTAACACATTTGCTGGTCTACTTAATGGTAAGCTTAAGGTCTACATTGACCCTTACGCTACTACTGACTACGCAACTGTTGGTTACAAAGGTACAAGCGCTTACGATGCTGGTATGTTCTACGCTCCTTACGTTCCTCTTACTATGGTACGTGCAGTTGGCGAGAATAGCTTCCAACCTAAGATTGCCTTCAAGACACGTTATGGTCTTATCGCCAACCCAATGACTGGTGCTGGTGATGGAATTGGTTCTGTTAACAGCAACCCTTACTTCCGCACATTCCGCGTGAAGAACATCAACGTTGGTGGACAATCCTAGTCTTAGGTACTAACCCCTAATCTTAAAGAAGGTCTCCATTTGGGGGCCTTCTTTTTTTATAAATAAAATTATGGCACAGAAAAATTTAACAGATAACAGGAATTTGCTTTCGCCTATTGGATTTAAGTTAACGATCAATAACGAAAAATACGCGAACACAGAATTCTTTGTTACGAGTATTGGAATTCCAGAGATCTCGGCCGAGGAAGTACAAATGAAGTTTAGAGGAGAGACGGGTTATACGTCTGGCGAACAAAGACAATTTGGTGCACTTTCCTTACGGATGGCGATTGATGAAGATATGAAAAACTATACTGAAATATACGATTGGCTAGAACGTAATACCAAAGGTCACGAAGAATGTGATATGATTTTATCTATTATGTCAAGTCACAGTTCTGTAAATAAGCAGCTGCAATTTAAAAGTGCTTTTCCTACATCATTAGGTGGTGTAGAATTTAGTACGCAATCAACATCGATTGATTATCTTCAAGCAGATGTTTCGTTTAGATACACTGAATTTGTAATCTTGAAGTAGAGATAAATAAATATAGTATGCTTGATTTGAATGATATATTAACTATGTGGAAAAAGGATTCTGTTATCGACGAAATTTGTCTTGATGAAGAAACAATTAAATCCTCTAAGTTGCACGCGAAATACCTTGAACTTTATTCTATGGCGAAACTCCTTTTGAAGAAAAGAGAGATGGAACTACGATCAATGAAAAAAGATAAGTGGCTCTACTACAATGGTAAAATGACGAAAGAAGATATGGATTCTCGTAAATGGAGATACGACCCATTTGATGGAATGTCCAAACCAATGAAATCCGACATGGATATGTATTACTCGACAGATGATGATTTGATTAAAATTACTGCTAAGATCGATTATCAGAAAACTATCATCGAAACTCTCGAAGAGATCATGGGTAATATTCGTTGGAGACACAACGCAGTTAAAAATATTTTAGACTTTAAAAAGTTTACATCGGGAATGTAATGTTATTTGCGACAAAAAAGGATGAGTCGAAAGTGCTCATAACGAGCGAGGATAGTGGCATTTTAATGGAGCTGCATGAGTATTTTAGCTTTTACGCAGAAGGGTATAAGTTTATGCCTGCTTATCGCAATAAGATGTGGGATGGTAAAATAAGACTTTTCGATAGACGCACACAGACTTTACCACATGGTTTACTAGAGCAGGTTAACAACTTTTGTTACGAAAGAGGTTACACATTTAAGATAGATGATAATCTTAAAGAAAAATTCGTTGAAAAAGACGATCTCACAAACTTCGTAAATACCCTAACAATTGGAAGTAAAGAAAAACCAATTACACCTCGTGATTATCAGGTAAATGCCTTTATTCACGCCTTACAGCGAAAAAGATCCATACTTATTTCTCCAACAGGTTCTGGTAAATCGTTGATAATCTACTTATTGATGCGTTATTATTTGAATCATGAATTCGACAAAAAAGTTTTAATCGTAGTTCCTACAACATCTTTGGTTGAACAGATGTATAAAGATTTTCAAGCGTATTCTTTGTGTGATAACGATTTTGATGTAGAAGAAGATGCACATAGAATATACTCAGGAAAAGAAAAAATAAACTTCGATGCATCAGTAGTTATAACGACATGGCAAAGTGCTATTAAGTTACCTGCGTCTTGGTTCACTCAATACGGCATGGTAGTTGGTGATGAAGCTCATACCTTTAAAGCAAAATCGTTAACGACTATCATGAATCGATTGGTGAATGCGAATTTAAGAGTCGGCACAACTGGTACGATAGACAATGCGATCGCTAATCAGATGACGCTTGAAGGTAATTTTGGACCAGTTAATAAAGTGATAAGCACAAAAGAACTTATCGATTCTGATACTTTATCACAACTCACTGTGCAATGTTTAGTTCTTAAATACCGCGAAGAAGAAAGAAAACTTTGCAGAGGACTAAAATATCAAGAAGAAATTGATTTTATTGTTTCACACGAAAAAAGAAATAGGTTTATCGTAAATTTAACATGCGATCAAAAAGGTAACTCGCTTGTTTTATATAACCTTGTCCATAAGCATGGTAAACCTCTTTATGACTCGTTTGTACAAAAATTGAAAGGCACTGGTCGTAAAGTCTTTTTCGTTTCTGGCGCAGTGAATGCAGAAGAGCGAGAAAGAATACGTGAAATCACTGAAAAAGAAAAGAACGCTATTATCGTCGCGAGTGTTGGAACTTTTTCGACAGGTATAAATATAGTTAACCTCCACAACATCGTGTTTGCATCACCTACTAAATCACAGATACGCGTTTTACAATCTATTGGACGAGGTCTAAGAAAAACAGAAGACGGACAAGGCACAACGATTTACGATTTAGCAGATGATCTTGCATGGAAAAAGAAAAAGAATTACACACTCAACCACGCTATTCAAAGAGTTAAAATATACACCATAGAAAAGTTTAAATACAAAATTCACGAAGTCCCAGTATGAATAAATCCATAGAAGACTATCTTAGTAAATTTGAGACGGTGGCATACCGCCTTTCAGACAAAAGTCATATCGTAGGTGTAGAAGATGCGTATGATGATGAAAGAAACATGGTCTATATAAATAATCCTGTAGAAGTATATCAGGAAAATGGAACAACCTATATGACTCCTTGGGTATTTCCAAGTGAAGAAGAATGTGTAGGGATTAGTATGGATAACGTAATCACATCCATTATACCAGATGTTGATACTCAACTATGCTATCACAAATATGTAATCAAATCAAGATTAGATAAACATATGTCAAATGAAGAAGTAAATATTATTATGGATCTATTATTTAATCCTCCAGTTGATAATCTAGATAGTGGTATTAATAACTCCAGTATGTATGATCCTTATAAAGGAATAGAGTGGAGGAAATATTATAACAATTGAAGATAGTATTCTTTGTTTGTTCTTAATTATTATACCAAGAAAGTGGAGACTTGTACATAATAAAATTCACTTTATAGCACTTTTTTTATGTACAAACACGTCGTTTTAGTGTATAATATAACATAATGAAAAAGAAAGCCAAAGATAAACCACACTACGTGAATAACCGAGAGTTTTCTACATCGGTTGTTGAATATGTAAACTCCGTCAACGAAGCAAAAGAACATGGCAAAGAGGAACCGCGCATTACAGAGTACATTGGTACATGTTTTTTGAAAATCGCTGAAGGACTTTCTCATAAACCCAATTTTTATGGGTACACTTATCGTGAAGAAATGGTTATGGATGCAGTAGAAAATTGTATTAAAGCTATTATGAATTATAATATTGAAAAAGCAACTCGCACTGGACTGCCTAATGCATTTTCATATTTCACACAGATAAGCTATTTTGCATTCTTACGTCGAATAGCTAAAGAGAAAAAATACCAAGATGTTAAAGATTTGTTTAAAGAACATGCAGACGCTGAAAGCTTTATGGATTCTGATAATCACGTTGATGCATCAGGAATAGTTAATCGTGTTAGATATAGAAGTCAAGCTCTAAGAAAAAGAGATACTGCTCGTAAGAACTTCGCGAAAAAGATTAACAAAACCAAAAAGTCTCAGAAAGGTACTGATGGCAAATTAGATAACTTTATTTAGTATGCGAATTGCAATCATTAATGATACACACTTCGGTGTTAAGAATGGGTCGGACATATATCTTAAGTATGCTGAGAAGTTTTACGACAATATCTTTTTTCCGTATCTTCTAAAGAATAACATTAAAGACATTATTCACCTCGGCGATTATTTCGAGCATAGAAAATATGTAAACTATAAAGTCTTGAAGCGTAATTATGATATGTTTATTTCTAAACTTTATGATTATGATATTCATATGGATATTATTCCTGGAAATCATTGCGTTTATTACAAGAATACCAATAAGCTTAATTCGCTTACACAGATATTAGAAAAGTATAATGACCGTATTAGAATCCACATGGATCCAACAGTGAATTCGTATGATGGTTTAAATATTGGGTTGCTCCCTTGGATTTGTGAAGAGAACCGTGATGCATCGATGGAATTTATTAAAAATTCTTCAGCGTCTATTCTTATGGGGCATTTGGAGTTGGGTGGATTTAAATACATGGCTAACGCGAATATACAATCCCATGGTATGGATAAAAGTATGTTCGACAGATACGAGGCGGTGTATTCTGGACATTATCACACGAAAAGTAGTCAGGGAAATGTGACGTATCTAGGAACACAGTATGAGTTGACATGGTCAGATGCCGATGATCCAAAGTACTTCCACATTTTAGACACTGAAAGCCGTGAGATAGAAGCAGTACGCAATCCTTATACACTTTTCCAAAAACTTTACTATGATGAAGACAAGGTTGCAGATTTTACACCGAGTTCAATTAAGGATACATACATTAAAATAATTGTAACTAACAAAAAGGATCTTTATAAATTTGATAAGTATGTTGAAGCTTTATACGATTGCAATCCGTATGAAATAAAAATTATTGAAAACTTTGATGATTATAACGGTGAAAATGTAGAGGACACTGATGTAAAGGTTGATGATACCGCAACGCTTTTAAACACTTACATTGACGCCATTGAAACACCACTTAACCAAGACACTTTGAAAAAGATGATGCAAGAGCTTCTGATTGAGGCACAAACAATTGATACGATATAATGATTACATTCAAAAAATTAAAATATAAAAACTTCCTATCAACAGGCGATAAAGAAACGACGATTAATCTTAATGAGGATTCCGCAACGCTTATCGTTGGTGCAAATGGTGCTGGTAAATCTACGATGCTAGATGCTTTATCTTTTGCGTTATTTGGTAAACCACACCGCAACATTAATAAGCCTCAGTTAATTAATTCGATTAATAACAAACAATGTTTAGTTGAGGTTGAATTCGATGTTGGCACTTTTAAATATAAGATTATTCGAGGTATGAAGCCAAACATTTTTGAAGTGTATAAAAATGGAAAGCTTCTTGATCAGGAATCGCATAGCCGCGATTATCAGAAAATAATCGAACAAAACATTTTAAAACTCAACCACAAGTCATTTCATCAGGTGGTCGTATTAGGCTCTTCTAACTTTGTTCCCTTTATGCAATTGCCTTCCTACCAAAGAAGAAGTGTGATTGAAGAACTTTTAGACATTGGTGTATTCACTAAAATGAATAATGTTCTTAAAGAAAAAAGTAATCAATTGCGAAATAAGATTACTCAAACCGATAGTGATATCGCTATTCTAAAAGAAAGAATAGATCTTCAAGAAAAGCATATTTCTGAATTGAAAAAAATAGATTCTTCACAAGAGAAAAAACGAATCGCTGAAGTTGAAACATTGAATGAAGAAATTGATAGTCTTATTACGAGTAATGCTAGTCTACAATTGGAATACGATAAAGACTACACCACTGCAGTCGCTTCACACGCATCTTCGGCAAAAGGTAAAACTAAATTAGAAATTAAGAAAAATGCGTTAAAGCAAGAAATGGATTCTGTTGTCACTGAATCGCAATTCTACGAAAAAAACGATTATTGTCCAACGTGTTCGCAAGACATATCAGAAGAGTTGAAATCAGAAAAGAGAATAGGTTGTAAGACTACAGCTAAAAAACTTAATACGTCATACATGCGTTTAAAGGACCATTTGGTATCAGCCCAGAGTCAGATTGATGCGTTGTATGCTAAAGTCGTACATTTGAATGAAGTTAATAGTAGTATTCGCCAAAACGAATCGAAAATCAATATTCTTAATAGTAGACTTTCTGACTTACATAAGTGCGGTAGTGTAAATGATACGAAATCGGCTGAAGCAAAATTAAAAGTAGATAGGAAAAAGAGTGACAATTTATTTGAAATTAAAACCAGTCAATCGTCTTTAAACGCATATTTCGATGCAATTGGCGAACTTCTTCGTGATACTGGAATTAAGACAAAGGTGATTCGTCAGTATCTTCCAATAATGAATAAGCTCATTAATCAGTATTTGCAAATCTTGGACTTTTTTGTTCTATTCAATCTTGATGATGCCTTTAACGAGACTATCAAATCACGCCATAGAGATGAATTTACGTATGCTTCGTTTTCAGAAGGAGAAAAACAACGAATTGATTTAAGTTTGTTGTTTGCTTGGAGACAAATCGCGAAAATGAAAAACAGTGCAAACACAAATCTTCTTATTCTTGACGAAACTTTTGATTCAAGTATGGATGCTGATGGTGTTGATAATCTGCTCAAAATCCTATACACTCTTGGTAAAGAAACAAATGTTTTTATTATTTCGCATAAACAAGACTTACTTGAAGGTAAATTTCCACAGAAAATTGAGTTTGAGAAAGTGAATAATTTTAGCAGAATAAAGAAATCAGCTATCGTGTAAGAAATTATTTTTGTACATAAGTGATTGGTAACCAATAAGTTGCCATTTCGGTGTAATTTTATGGTGTACAAACCGCCTTTTTTAGTGTATTATATATACAGAATAAAAAAGGTTAGCCATGGAAATACAGAAACAACAAGCACACTCTTCACTTGCGAAGCTTTTATCGCAAGAGAATATTCACGTAACTCATTCACACACATTAAAAACTGCTCAATTTGATGTAAAAAATCGAGTACTCGCTCTTCCTATTTGGAAAAACAAAGGGAAAGTGGTTTACGATATGTTGGTTAGTCACGAAGTTGGTCATGCTTTATATACACCAGCTAATGGATTAGAATATTTTGTTAAAAAGTATGGCAGCGCCAATTTCTCTATTCTAAACATCATTGAAGATATAAGAATCGAGCGTCTCATACAGAATAAGTATGCAGGTCTTCCAAGAATATTCAATGGTGCATATAAATCGTTACACGAGTCAGATTTATTTCAAATTGATGGTGTTAATCTATCAGAAATGTCTTTCATTGACCGCTTAAATGTCCATGCGAAAATTGGAAAATTTGTGGATGTTCCAATGGATGAGGAAGAATACGCCCTATATGAGGAATGTTATGCCGCTGTCACATGGGCAGAAGTCGTAGAGCTCTATAAGAAAATTTTAGAACACATCAAAAAGAATGCAGAATCAGAAAGTAGTAAAGATTCTGAACCATCATCAAATGATGAAGGAAATGAGTATGACGATTCAAGTGGCGATTCAAGTGACGATTCAAGTGGCGATTCAAGTGACGATTCAAGTGACGATTCAAGTGATGGCGATCACCAATCTTCTCAAATTAGTAATAAAGACGAAAAAGATCAATACGACGATAACGGAGATGGAGATGGGTCGTCCAATTACGAATACAAACAGTTCGATATTCCTAAAACTCAAGAAGCATTTGATGAAAATATACAAGAGTGCGAAGAGGTTGTCAAATCAGAAACAAAGCACAGTGTTCCGGTTTTGTGGCCGGCAAAGGCTGAAGCAAGAAGCACCATTGTACCGTACAAAACCATTTTAGCTAAGCGACCTTCATTTGAGCATTTTACTCAAGAGCTCGCCGACAAAGGCTTAGGGTTCTTTGCATCAGGTGTAAAGAATGAACGTGAAAAACACCTTATTAAGAACCTTGAGTTTAAGCAAAAGCTTGAAAAAAAGGTTAATGTGCTCGTACGTGAATTTCATCGACGCAAATCCGCTTACCAATATTCACGAAGCACAGAATCGAGGTGTGGTACTATTGACGTAAACAAGTTACACTCGTATAAGTACGACGACCAAATATTTGCTACGACAATGAATTTAGCTGACGCTAAAAACCATGGAATGATTTTCTTTGTAGACTTTTCTGGTTCAATGGTAAGTCAATTAGGGGCTGTTTTAGAGCATTTGCTATGTCTTGTACAGTTCTGTAATAAAGTGGACATTCCATTCCAAGTATTCGCGTTCACATCTGGCTGGCACCGCTCAAGTGGTTCGGAATCTCAGTATAGTGAATATAGTCTTAATCTTGAAAACGTGATACTTGCAGAAATCTTTAGTAGCAAAATGTCTAAACGCGAATATCACGAGGCTTTTACAAGAATTTCTGATTACGTTTTAATAAGCGATATGAGTAGTGATTGGGGCAGACGCAGTGATGTTCATCAAATACTTTTGTCAAATGAAGAAGAACTTGGTGGAACACCACTTAATCATTCTCTTATCGCAGCTCACACTATAATAGATGATTTTAGAAAGTTTAATAGTGTTGAAAAACTCAATGTTATGGTTTTGTCAGATGGTGACTCACACAATGTTAACTTTGGTAAAGGTGGTCGATGTCGATCTAAGATTGCGTATTCTTCTGTGATAAGAGGAAAATACCAAGCCTTTAATAACAACACAGAATCGTATCTTAAGTTGCTAAAGACTTACAATGATATTAATCTAATATGTTTCTTTCTGCCAAATTGTTCAAGGGATGCATCTTACAAAATTGACCAGCTTGCTAAACAGCGATCCCAAGTGTCCAAATTGAAGAAAAGCTACAGAAAAGATAAGTGTCTCGCTGTTAAGGATTCGTTAGGATATGATACTTATTTCTTACTTCCACACGATATAAAGATTGAAGATAAAGAAGAATTTGTTTACGAATCTAGTGGTGATATTAGCCAGAATAGGACCGAACAAGGGAAATTAGCTAGATCGTTCGCAAAACACAGTATTGCAAACCGCAAAAATAGGACTATTCTTAACAAATTTGCTGAAATAATTGCATAAAAACGCATTTTATTATGTACAAACCATGGTTTTCGTGGTATAATATATACAGAATCAAAAAAGGTTATGGAACAAAACATTAAAAAACTACTAGAAGATACAGGAAAGGCGGAATTTACACGCAAGGAAATAATGCATCTTGGCCGCGAGGCTGGGCTTGAAGATAAGGCTATCTATAAAGCCTTAAACTCTCTCCACCGTGTAAAACGTGGTGTATATGGCATCAATGGCCAACCAGCGATCGCTAAACCTGTGTCTCAGATACAAAATACAGTTGCACTTCACAGTGTCTCTTCAGTGAAATCGAGTGAAGTATATGTCCCTGATGTGGACCCTTCTTATATCAAATGGGGAGAGTACTCAACCATCACTAAGGTGGTTAAATCCCGTATGTATTTTCCAATCTATGTTTCCGGGTTAAGCGGGAACGGAAAAACTATGATGATCGAACAAGCATGTGCCTTCGCAAAACGTGAATATGTTCGAATTCAAATATCTCCTGAAACTGACGAAGATGATTTGATTGGTGGATTCAGATTAGTCAACGGTGAAACTGTTTTTCAAAAAGGTCCTGTGATTAAAGCCATGGAAGAAGGTGCCATACTTTTAATTGACGAAATTGACCGTGCTTCTAATAAAGTAATGTGTCTGCAGGGTGTCCTTGAAGGTAAACCAATTCTGATTAAGAAAACCGGCGAAATTATCTCACCGGCCGATGGATTCAACGTCATTGCGACGGCGAACACTAAAGGTCGAGGATCAGATGATGGAAGATACTCTGCCGCATCAATCATTGACGACGCATTCCTTGAAAGATTTTGTTGTGAAATTGATCAAAAATTTCCATCGCCTAATGTTGAACGTAAGATTGTGGAATCACACATGAATAAATACGGGGTTGAGGATGACGAATTTGTTGAGAAGTTGATTGGTTGGTCTAACGTAATTCGTAAAACCTTTTATTCAGACGGTGTAGAAGAACTTATATCTACTCGCCGCCTTTGCCATATCGCTAAAGCTTTTTCACTATTTAAGGATCGCTTAAAAGCAATCACAATGTGTGTCAATCGCTTTGATGATGAAACAAGAATGGCATTTTTAGATCTTTATACAAAAATTGACGAAAGTCAACTCGACGAAAATGGTGAAATAATTGGTGACACACCTGAGCCGGTTAACCTAAACGTCGATCCTGCATTTTAGAAAAATTTGCGATGAGTGTCGTAATATACACATAACCTAACCTAAAGTCCTCGCCCCGAATAATCGGGGTGGGGCATCCAAACAATCTCACGAATAAAAAACATATATGAAAATTAGTAAAGAAACAATTGACGTTCTTAGGAACTATAGCACCATTCAACCAAATTTGGTATTTAAGGGTGGAAACAAAGTATCAACTATTGCTGAAGCAAAGAATATTATGGCGACAACAGAAGTCGCTGAAGAATTTCCAAGCGATATTGGAATTTATGATCTTAACGAATTTCTTTCAGCACTCTCACTAATCGAAGATCCAGAATTTGATTTTGGTGAAGATTCAGTAAAAGTATCTTCGTCTATCGAGGGTAGTAGTCTCACTTATCGATATGCCGATGTAGATATGCTAACGACTTCAGATAGGGATATCAATATGCCAACATCTGATGTTGAAGTGTTGCTTACGGCTGAGGATATTTCTCAACTTAGAAAAGCTGGAGGTGCATTAGGTCACACTATTGCAGCCATTGTATCACACGAAGGAGAAAACGATATCTACTTAGAAGTAAAGGATCCTAGTAACCCATCGGCCAATGTTTACTCGCGCCATCTTGGTGAAAACGATGGTGACAGTTACTTTGACTTCCAATTCCTTATTTCAAATCTTAAGCTCACACCTGATGATTATAACGTATCTATCAGCTCTAAGCTTATTTCGCATTGGAAACCATGTAATCTTAAATCAGAATATTGGATTGCGTTAGAGAAGGACTCTAACTATTCAGCGTAATAATTTTATGGATAACGAACCACAAATTTCTTTGCAACACATTACGTTAGCGTTAGCCGTGATTGATATCTGTTCCAAACGAGGAGTCTTCCGTGGTGAAGAACTTTCGTCAATTGGGAAGTTACGCGACGATTTCGCAGCATTTGTGGAGCATAACGCACCAAAAGAAGAAATGACTGACGAGTCTAAAGAAACTACTCAAGGTGCAGAGGCAACTGAGGGAACCTCTATTGAGTAGTAATCCGGACAACCTTGGTCATGTTGTTAAACTGACCAGCACTTTATAACACACAAATACCGATTAAATGAAACATGAACTTACTGGCGCTGGAAAAGGTGATAAGCCAAGAATATCTAACTATGATAAGTATACAAAGGCCTGGGAAAAAATATATGGTAAAAAGGGATGGAGATATTGGGTTGTTTGGGATGGCCTTAATTTAGAAGATGTTATGTTCGATGATAGGAACCTAGCAAATGATGAGCAAATATCTTATAGTGAATACAAAAAACGTTTAAAATATCAACAACAATATGAATAAATTAGAAGAATTGGAAAAGATTAAAAATACAATCAGTATATTACAACGAAAAAGCGATACCATATACGAAAAATTTATCGATGACGTTCCGGAATCTATTCACGATTACGTTTTTGACTATCTCTTTAATGACACCCTATGGGTAAAACATGAGATTAAAAAGGTGTTAGATAAAGAGGTAGCTCGTAAAAATGAAGTTACAATGAACCCCTGCGATGACGGTTTTGTTGTTAATAAAACATGGTCACAAAGTGGTAATTGCAGTAGTCTTATACTAACAAAGGAAGAGATCGTTGAACTATACGAACAAACAAATGAAAGCTAAAAAATTATTCAGCACATACTTCTGGAGCGATCTTATATATAAGATCAAATGCTTCCTTAACCCAAGACAGGAGTGGTTGACTGATGTCATTCCTGACACTCATTGTGACAAGGTTGAGCTTATTCCTACTATCTTGTTCAAGTGTCTAGAGCATTATGTCGAGGTCGAAATGAAAAACGATTGGACTCATGATATCGGTTACACGTATGAAGAAGAGTTAAAACTTGGGTATGTTAATCAAGAGTATGTTAATCATCAAATTATGATCGATAAAGATTTACTCTGGGCTTACGAATGGATCAAAGAAGGTAGAGTAGAGCTAAAGCAAAAAATTGATGATGCATACCCACCTAGTAAGAGTATTGGTGATATGTTCACAAAGAGTGAAGATGGTAATTACAGCATGACTCCGCTTTCTGTAAAAGAGAGCAATTGTTATGCTGAAGTTACTAGGCTGGAAACTATCTTATCAAAGAAGGATATACAAGTTATGAAAATTATAGTTAAGCATCACCAATCCCTCTGGACATAAGGAAATGGTAAACGCAAAACTACACATCATCTGCGGGAACTGCGGATGTGCCACAATGTTTGGATGGGAATATATACCGTCCGAGGCCGATTTTGAGGCAGACGTTTACATCAAGTGCGAGAACTGCTCGACTATCCACTGTCTCAGCAACAACGCGGAGAGGTGGTACGGCGGACCAGAACCATTAACGGAGGAGGAGCAGGAACGTTTCAGTAAAGAACTTGAGGATTACTCGCTAAACCAATTTAAATCTTGTTAGCCTTTATTTACTCATGGAAAAACAGGAACTCATATCGAAAGCTTTACAAAGCAAAATCCCAGCAGAACAATGGATGATCGAAAGTCGGCTAGAGTCTGCCGATGACGCTGAAGCTTACGGAAATTTAATAGGGTGTGACTTACACACGGGGCTGGCATCTGAAAACCGCAGCGATGCTGAAAAGCTAAAAAACCTCTTACTTATGGGACAATTCGGCTTACAAACTCAAGGCGAGACAGTAATCGACGAAAATCCGCAAAGATTCGGCTAACGCCCAAGCGCGGGGTTCAATTAAAAAAAACGAAATCTTAACCACTAAAAAAACAACTATGGAACATACAATGAAAATAAAGAAAGGGAAAGCATACTACTACGCCAAGGAAGCGAAGCGATGGACTTGCATCAAAGCAACTGATAGTAAGAACGAGCAATCAACATTCGTCAGTGAGTACGGCGAAGAGGCTAAGTTCTACAATCACGATATGCACCTAACGCGTCAGAAGCGCATCGCCACCACGAGGATTGCTCTACTGCCTCGCGGCACCTACAACATTGGAATTTCCCTTGAGCATACTCTCTACGGGGACTCCAACGACGATGCCAACTGGTGGCGTGTGGCCGTACCCCTGCCGAGGCCAAAGGGAAACTGGAGCGTGATTCACAAAACCCAAACAGACGCAGGGGTGGCTCTTACGCTGGCTGACCGATATTAAGCATAACACCCACCAAAGCCGCGGCAAAGCAGTTAACACCCATGAAGCCTAAAAAACTATATAAAAAATGGAAGGGCGGAGAGAAGTGGGAAAATGGAATACTCTGGTGTGTAAAAAAACTAAGGAGGCGAATAGTGGAGAAAAGAACCTGCCGATTTCAAAAACACAAAGGAAAAATCGAAGACTGACCACGTCCACCAAGGAAAGAATATGAACAACGAAAACACAGATAAACAAACACAAACGCCAGCCGCATCGGGTGAAACGCATTGTTCGGCTAAAGGTCGCATTCCCAGTTACGAGAGAGGGTGTAAAGGTAAGATCAATCTAGGTAGATCATACGAAAAACAAGCGGATAGACTGAGCAGTAAGCATGAGAAGATATATGGCGTGTATCAATGTCCTCACTGCGAAGGATACCACCTGACAACGAAAATGGACAAGGTTTGCCAATACGCGCAAATCCTATATATCTCAGAGCCGAACACCGAACCTGCCACCTGCGGACACAACCAAAAAACGATAATGACACTAGAACCTACCGAATTAGAATCAACGCCGACAACTCCCGAAGCGGAGCAGGTTCACACTACCTCACAGTAAGACATGAAAAGTAACCAATATAACCCAGACAATTGGGTAGTATTAAAGACTCTTGATAACGTTTATAAAGTTTTAGCAGGCTGGAGCGGAGGATACTTATCTAGTGATAATTGGAGAATTAGTAGTGGTATTGCAAAGGTAGAAGACGATAAGGATCATTGGTTATTCATTGGTCATAGTGGAAGCATCTATAAGTGTCATAAAAAGGGATACGGCCCAAGAATAAACATTGGTGGTGTATTAAATCAGCTTATTACTAGTGATGCCGTATCTGTCGAATTGATGGATGAAAAAACAGATTGGATAAATAAAATAAGTAATCGTGCAACACAATTATAATATGATAGCCATATCTGGTAATGCCAGAAGTGGAAAGGACACATTAGCGCAACTCATAATGTTATACGCTACTGGAAAAAAGAAAAAGTTAAGAAGAGTAGCATTTGCAGATTCCCTTAAAAAGGAAACTGATGACTTTTTAATGAGCGCAGTTGGAATTAGTAGCTTCACCAAAAACGATGAAGAAAAGGCTAAGATTAGGCCTTTCCTTGTTTTTTACGGAACCGACTTTATTAGAAGTTTTGATGACAACCATTGGATCACGGAGACTGAAAAATCTATGACACTCGGTGATGATTATGTTATCACCGATATGAGATTTAGGAACGAGTTTGATTGGGTAAAAAGCCACTCTGGTTATACCATTCACCTTGAACGTGTCTTGGCTGATGGTACGATGGTTCCTCCAGCAAATGAGCACGAAAAAAGGAATAACGAAGAACTTAAACAGATTTCTGATCACATTATTACATGGCCTGATTTTAGTAACCCAGCAGACCAATTCCAATTTCTTAACGAAATAGATTTATTCAACAAATTACCGATATAACAACAATATGACAGATAAACAAGTAAAATCAATAGCTAAAGACTATATCAAAAAGGCCACAGAACTTAGCTCAATAAGCAGATTCTTGTCTAAGAAAAGGTATGATCAATCACAGGAAATTCTAATTAAAGAATACACGACTAAGATGGATCCATTAACTGATGAGGCTATGCAAATGGTGAGAGATGCTTATGATGAAATTGGCCTTGATTGTAATATTGATAAAGACGGTCGCGATATAATGAGTAATGCTCTTTATGAAAAATTGAAGACAACAGTAAAATTAAGTGAAATTTAAGTTATTGTCGATCAATATGTTATGACAAGCCATCAATTTTATGGTGTACAAACCGCTGTTTTTGTGGTATAATATATTTAGAAAGATAAGGAACGATATGAAAGACACGAAGACAGAAGATACAGAAAACAAACACACAAGCGGCAAGCCGTCGGATGCTTCGCCCTGTTATCTCCCTAGTGAATTTGATGGTAAATTCTACGGTGTCGGGAGCATGGGGAAGATATTCATTAAAACCAAATGCGGAGATACCAACGTGCTCGACGTGAGAGCGTGGGGATACCTGACGGGGCGAGGTGGAGGGCTAGCGATGAGCAACGATTCAGCGTGTGAAGCTCAAGACAAGTTCGAGGCGTGGGTGATTGAAGCCTTAAATGTATATAGAGATAACACTAAGGATCACCGGCCCGACTGAATTATGTATTGCGTTATTTGTGATAGAGAATTTGACGACTCCCTACGGGATTGTCCCCACTGTTATGAGGGTTCATGTGCATCCGTTTGTTCTGAGGCAGTAGCTGCCGCCGCAAAAGTTCCGACCGATGATCTAGCTGATGCGCGTGCATGGACTGAGAGCTTTTTAGCTGAAATCAAGCGGCGAATGAATCAGAACGCTCAAGCTGACTCCTGAACACCGAAGCAATAACTATGAAAACCCAAGAAAACTCCGCAGAGGTGGGCATTGATGTCCAGCGGCTTGTTAGCTTTAATTTTTACGATGGGGGATTTTGGGTGAGATTGTTCGGAGTAGGTGTATCTGTCGTGAATAAAGAGAGGCACCTTCCTTTATTCAGCGAGAGAAACGGACATCGGAAAATTCTCAGACTAGGAAAATGGGGTTTTGAATTTATTAGCTAACGCTAAAGAACAACCGCAGCAAATAACACAATCAACGATATGAAAGACACGAAGACAGAAGATACAGAAAACAAACACACAAGCGGCAAGCCGTCGGATGCTTCGACTTGTTCGGCATTTTACGAATTAGTAATTTTAAGTTGTACAAAGGTACGTTAATTTGATATAATACTTATATGGATAGAAAAGATAAAGAATTCTTATGGTGCGAAAGATATAGACCAAAGAACATTAAAGACTGCATTCTGCCAGTCAATTTGAAAAAAACATTTCAACAAATCGTAGATTCGGGCGAAATGCCTAATATGCTTCTTAGCGGTTCTTCTGGTTTAGGTAAAACAACAGTTGCTCGTGCATTGTGTAATCAGCTTGGATTAGATAGTATACTCATCAACTCTTCAGAAGAAAACGGTATTGATGTTCTTCGATCAAAGATCAAGCAGTTTGCGTCAACTGTTTCGCTTAATGGCGGAAAATACAAAGTTGTTATTTTAGATGAAGCAGATTATTTGAACGCTCAATCCACTCAGCCTGCTCTTCGTGGGTTCATTGAAGAATTTAGTTCAAATTGCAGATTCATTTTTACGTGCAACTTTAAAAATAGAATCATTGAGCCATTACATTCAAGGTGTACAGTGATTGAATTTAACACCACGAAAAAACAACTTGCGGAACTTGCTGCAGGGTTTATGGATCGTCTTCAAGAAATTCTTAAGATCGAAGGTGTAGATTACAACAACAAAATTTTAGCTGAACTCATCATGCGCTATGCACCTGATTGGCGACGAGTAATTAACGAATGTCAAAGATATTCCTCATCTGGTGAAATTACATCAGATATTCTTATTGGTCTATCTGATCAAAACATAACGGCGTTGGTTGGCTTTCTAAAGAATAGGGATTTTAAGAGTATGCGCTCGTGGGTTACGAATAATAGTGATATTGATTCATCTGTGATTTTCCGCAGAATTTATGACACACTGTATGATTTCGCTGAATCGCAGTCTATACCAGCGATCATTCTTATACTCGCAGATTATCAATTCAAATCAGCCTTTAGTGCAGATAAAGAACTAAACACGGTCGCATGCTTAACTGAAATCATGGCTTCAGCCCAGTGGAAATGAGTAAAAGCGATAAGAAAATAAATGTTTTTTCGTTCATCAATTCGATCAATAATGGAAAAGGTGGCAAACATCTCCTTATTGATTCTAAGGCTGATGACACATTAGAAACATCTAATCCAGATGCAATTGAAAAACAATACGTGCCATTTATCATCAACCGTTCTTTTTCAAACTTTAAAGATACAGTTTTATTCGCTAACGAAATGAATTTTCATCCTACTCTTCCAGCAAGAATGCAGTATGATTTTTACAGAAATATCGTAACGGTCAAACGTAGATTTTCTAAATGGGGTAAGAAAAAGGATAAGTCTGCAGACGTTGCTATTATTCAAAAGGAGTACAATTATTCACGTGAAAAAGCTGAAACTGTATATCCTATTTTTAGCGATGACGCCATTAAAGCGCTTAGGAAAAAGCACGACTTAGGAGGTAAACAATAGTGGATAATCTGCGTATGTTTAAGTTCGCACTTGTATAAATAGATATAACATGATTGAGAAGTTTATAGAATGGACACCCGCAGACATGCTTGAAGTTCGCATCGATGAACCAGATGATTTCTTAAAAATAAAGGAGACACTTACACGTATAGGAGTCTCTTCTAAAAAAGATAAAAATATACTTTATCAGAGTTGCCACATCTTGCACAAACAGGGTCGATATTTTATTGTACATTTCAAAGAGTTATTTTTACTTGATGGAAAGCCTTCAAATTTTACTGAAGACGATCTTTCTCGTAGAAATACTATATCTACACTTCTCTCTGACTGGGGTTTACTTGAAATTGTTATTCCAGAAATGGCTAATCCAAAAACAACACTTAGAGCAATTAAAATAATTTCACATAAAGATAAATGTAAATGGTGTCTTGAATCCAAATACACCATTGGAAACGTAAAAAATAGTTAAATGAAAACACCAAAAAGTAATTCACTTGTAGAATCTATAAAAGATATTACAAATCGCAACACAATCGAAGAAGCATTTTCACGTCTACCAGGGCATATTATTGGAAACGAGTTATATTCTATTAATAGAAAACTTGATACATTTCTCTCTGGTCAAATGAATGGTGATGACGTAAACGAAAAGGAGCTTAATCAAATTATTAAATCTTTAACTAATATTAAGAAAGAAGTAAAAAGATTTAATAAAAAGGAAGATGTTCCTGTTTCCTACATGTATAAAAAAGAATCTGTTAGTGAAATGACCAAAGATTTCAAACCTCATTGGATGTACAACCCAAAAGACGGAGAAAAAGAATGGGCTGAAAAACCAGAAGACCACGAGAGATTAAACGCTAAAGGATGGGTTCACGAAGATCCATTAGATGAAAGTAAAAGCGAAAATAAGAAAGACATCGCGGATCTTGAAAAGTTAATTAAGAACCCAGATCCATCTAAGGTAAAGGAATACGGAGGCACCAAGTATGTCGATATGCTTAAAGCCAAAGTAAGTAAACTAAAAGAAAACACATCAGTTGAAGAAGCGAGTCCCCGCGGTCATGATTGGCTTGTTTTCAACCTAGATACTAAAAAGGTCAAGTACTTTAAAACGTATGATGCAGCTAGTAAATTTGCTAAGATCAAAGGAGGTGTCATTGCCACGTCAGCATATTTCCACGACAACAAAGATAAATTTTTTGAAGGTGCCGACAGTAAGAATGAACAATCTGTACGAAAAGATTCGATAAAAGAACTTGATGAGGCCAAAGCACCCGAAGAATATTTAGATTTTCAAAGCGATGATAAGAGTTATAGAGTCTATCAAGTAAACAACAAATATGGTGAATCTTCAGTAAAACCTGCTGAAAAGGCAGGCGAAAATTGGCCATCAGGAGCCCCAGTAACTAAAACCTTTAAAAAAGTTTCAAAGGCGCCAATTCCGAAAGGCAAGTTTTGGGTTTTAGACTCTGAGGATTATTACTATTGGTTCGTAAAAGCAGATGATTCTTGGTATGCGCTTAATAAAAAATATTCTTGGAAAACATCTACTTTCGCTTAATCTTAACAAATAAACAATGAGTACTGAAAAATATTTACTACCACACGAAAAGAAACGTTTAGCTGAAGCTAAAATTGTTTGGACGCCAGACCAATTAAAGTCTATGGGCAATGCCTCAGCTAAGTTAAATGCTTTCTTAAAGAAAACGTTTTCTGCCGGTAAGATAAGGATTAAATGGTCTCAACGCCGTGGTGGTATTGCCATTTTTGTAAAAAATAAAATGGAAGGCCCCACTTTTGATAGCGAAGATGACGCTAAAGAATATTTAAAAAAGCTCGGAATTAGAGTATAAATAGATTTGTAACAACACAAATAACACAAATAAACAATGAGTACTGAAAAATATTTACTACCACACGAAAAGAAACTTTTAGCTGAAGCTAAAATTGCAGGTGAAGATAGAGAACGCCTTGATAGCTTAATCTCTTTATATATCGGAGCAACAGGTCCTGAGGCGGATTATTATTATGACGGAAATGTTCCTGATGATGAAAAGATTTTAAAGGATATTGAAAAAGAGTTTGGATCAAAAATTGCTAAAGATGTTAGTAATGGAGAGAATGTTTTTCATTATGGTAGAGATAATAATCAAGGAGGCCGCTTAACATATGGTGATGCAACACAACATCGTGGCGCAAGACGTATCACAAAAGGTGGCAAACTTAATAAGCAAGACGCGAAAAAACTTAAAAAGGATATTAAAGATATTTTAAAGAATACAAAAACAAATAGAGGTTTTCGGGCACACAATTTAAAAGGAAAATTACCAGAGAGTAACTAATCTAAAGTATAGCACCAAAAAAAAGGCTCTTCAGATTCTGAAGGGCCTTTTTTATCCACTTTGTTATGTACAAATAGCCAAAAATATGGTATAATTCTTTTATGATTCTAGGTGGTTTTTATACAAGTGTCGAAAGGTTTGCTAACAATCTTCTTTATCGAGGTTATGACGATGATGGCAAAAAAATATCTCATCGCATCAAGTACAAACCTACACTTTATCTAAAGTCTAAAAAACGTTCAACAACATGGGAATCTTTAGATGGCCATCCTGTAGAGCCTCTGCAATTTTCGTCAATGTCTGAATTCAGGGATTTTCAGAAGACATATCGTGATGTTCCTGAATTTAAAATTTACGGCAACGATAGACATATTCCAGCGTTTATACAAAAACAATTCCCAAACGAAATTCCCTATGATCGTAGATCTGTCGACATTGCATCATTAGATATTGAAACCTCTTTTGGCGATGGGTTTCCAGAAGTTGACAATCCTGTTAATGAGATTTTGACAATCGCGTATAAAAGTTCAAAGGATGACACGTATCGTGTATGGGGACTTAAACCGTATGATGAGACAAAAACATCATTGTCAAAACAGATAAAAATCGAGTATCGCCAATTCACTAATGAGAGTTCAATGCTAGAAGCTTTCATTGAGTTTTGGTCTGATCCCGATAATACGCCAGACATAATTACAGGTTGGAATACTCGTTTTTTCGATATTCCATACATGATTTCCCGAATGGCTTTCCTCCTCGGTGAAGAAATTGTTCGCAATCTATCGCCATGGCGCAAAATTGAAAGAAGGGATATTCACATCAAAGGTAGCTCTCGCACTACATTTGATATTTCTGGTATTCAACACTTAGATTACATGGAATTGTTTAAGAAATTCGCTTATACGTATGGTGAGCAGGAATCATATTCACTTAATCATATCGCAAGTGTTGTTTTGTCTGAAAAGAAATTAGACTATTCTGAAATCGGAACTCTGCGAGATCTATACGACATCGACTATCAAATGTTTGTTGACTATAACATTAAGGATGTCGAGCTTATTGAAAGAATGGAAGAAAAGCTTGGTCTTATTACGTTGGTTATGACTATGGCTTATCTCGGTGGCGTGAATTATCAGGACACACTTGGAACTACGGCTATATGGGATTCAATCATTTTCCGCCGCTTGGCTAGAAAGAAGATTGCGATACTTCCTTCAGAAAGCAAAACATCAGAAGCATTCCCTGGTGGGTATGTGAAGGAACCACAGGTAGGAATGCACGATTGGGTGATGTCTTTTGATCTTAACTCGCTTTATCCAAGTTTAATTGTACAATACAACATGTCGCCAGAGACACGACTTACGATGAAAGGCGCGGAAGGTGCAATTGCCGCAAATGGTGCTATATTTAGTAAAGCTAAAAAGGGAATTATTCCAGAAATTGTCGAAGAACTTTACGCTAAACGTGTTGAAGTAAAAGGTGAAATGCTTGAGGCTAAAAGTAAACTTGAAACAATTTCTAAACACAAAAGAGGTGAGTATTTAGCAACATCATCACAGGTAGCTCGTCTTGAAACACTCCAAATGTCGATTAAGATTCTTTTGAATTCGCTTTATGGTGCAATGGGTAATAAGTATTTCCGCTATTTTGATTTGCCAACCGCTTCAGGTATTACACTCACTGGGCAAGCCGTAATCAAACATGCAGAAAACCATGTAAACAAATTTTTAAACGACTTTCTTGGTGGTCCTGAAAAAGACCGCATCATTGCAATGGACACTGACTCGCTCTATGTGGGTGTATCTGATGTGATTGATAAGTTCAAACCAAAAAAGCCAGTAGCATTCCTTGACGAATTCGCTAGTAAAGCAATTGAGCCTATGTTAGAAAAGGCTTTCGATACTTTTGCTGAAGATACTAAAGCTTACGTAAATAGGATGGTGATGAAACGTGAAGCTATCGCTGATCGTGGTATTTGGACAGCGAAAAAAAGATATATTCTCAATGTGCATAATAACGAAGGTGTACAATATGCCACACCCAAGATTAAGATGAAAGGTATTGAGGCAGTAAAATCTTCAACACCACAGGTTTGTCGAACAGCCATGCGGGAAATGTTTAAAATCATTGTTACAGGTAATGAGGAAGAAACACAAAAGGCTATTAGTATTTTTAAAACACACTTTAAGAGTCTTCCTGCAGATGAGGTCGCATTTCCACGAGGCATATCAGACGTACGAAATTCTTATAACAAATCTACGATATACAGCAAAGGTACCGCAATTCATGTTCGAGGAGCGCTTTTATACAATCACCACCTTAAAGCCCAAGGCTTAGAAAAGAAATACGAACTTATTCAGAATGGCGACAAGATCAAATTTGTTTATCTTATGGTGCCTAACACAATTCAAGAAAATGTCATATCGTTTCCATCACATCTTCCGGCTGAATTATCTCTAGATAAATATATTAACTACGATCTACAATTTGAAAAGACATTCCTCAATCCAATCAATATTATTCTTAATGCCATTGGTTGGACAGCTGAACCACAAGCAGATTTGCAAGAATTCTTTTTTTAAACATTAAATAACAAAAACAAAATGAACCACTGGGTAAAAGACATTTATGATATGCACACGAAATACGGTGTAAAAGAGGCGATAGAAAAATTAACACACGAGCAACTCCGTGAATTTTTAAAATTTAGAATTCGATTTTTAGAAGAAGAGCTTAACGAAACAAAAAAAGCCGTTGATGAAAATGACGCTGAAGAAGTTGTTGATGGTTTGATTGATATGTGTGTTGTCGCTATTGGTACCTTAGATGCATTTGGAATAAATCCATATAAGGCTTGGAACGAAGTCAAAATCGCAAACATGTCAAAGAAAGTTGGTGTTAAAGAGTCCCGGCCTAATAAGATGGGACTTCCAGATTTAATTAAACCAGAAGACTGGAAACCGCCATGCCATAAAGGCAACCACGGAAAACTTGATGATCTATTAGGAAACAAATGAATTATAGTCTAACAATATTTAATTCGATATTCGATAATAAGACACATCGTACGATGAGCTTTCCTACGTGGGAAAAGTTCGAAAAATTATTATACGAATTAAGTAAAAGACCAGGATATAAACCAAAACGGGGTGAAAGAAAAAACGGTTCACCTCTTATAACGCCTGCGTCATTTACTGAAAACACCACTCGTGCTAATAAGAACGTTGTTTCTTGGTGTGGTTGGGTGGCTTTAGATATTGATGATTACGAAGAAACATTTGAAGACGTGATTCAAACCTTTAAAGGCCATCATTTTGTGTGCTACAGTTCAGCATCATCCACGAAAGAAAAGCCAAAGTTCAGAATAGTTTTTCCACTATCACGACACGTCAAATCTGATCAAATAAAACATCTTTGGTTTGCTCTTAATCAGGAATATAACCATTTAGGCGATCCTCAAACGAAGGATTTATCTAGAATGTACTATGTTCCAGCACAATATCCTAACTCATATAATTTTATTTTTACTCACCATGGCCCACATCTTGATCCTGATAAATTGATGGAGAAACATGACTTTGTCAATAAAGGTACCAATAGCTTATCGTCTAATCTTCCACCTGCGATTCAGGAAGAACTTAAGAAACATTTTGCCAATAAACTTACAAATAAAAACTATACGTGGTCTTCCTATCGTGATTGCCCATTTATCAATAAACAACTCGTAGCGGAATATTCAACGATTAACGAATCGGGTTGGTATCATCATATGTACAGGATTATGTTGAGTATTGCGGCAAATGCTGTTAGAAGAGGATTTCCAATCACACCAGAAATAGTAGAGTCACTTGTTCGAGAAATAGATATGGACAATGGAGGATGGTATAAGAGCCGTCCTGTGAAGGTTGAAGCGGCTAGAGCAATAGAATTTGCCATAATGAATGGTGCTCTATAGTAGTTTGGCGAAAAAAGGTGCAATCATAAGTGGTTGATTTACAATAAGTTATGAATAAAATGCCTTTTTATTCATTTTATGGTGTACAAACCGCTGTTTTTATTATATAATATATTCAGAAAGGTAAGGAAACCAACTATATTATGAACAACAATAATCACAAGGGAGAAGTACTAGAGTCTCTGGATAGTCTACTTAAGAGTGTGGGTGAGAAGATAGGCATCTTGGAAGCTCTAGATAAGGACTCATCATGCAGCGGATCACACGATCTACATGATCAATTGACAAGCCTATTTACAGCACATAATTCATTAGAGCAATGTGTTGAGAGATCAAAGCTAGTAGTACAGTATAGTGCTAATATAGCGCCACAATAGGAACACTAATATAATAAAATTATGGAAGAATACAAAGTAAAAGTATCTGCTAATGGTGATAGAGAATGGTATCAAAATGGTATGCGCCATCGGCTAGACGGCCCTGCAATTGAATATGCTGATGGGCACAAGTATTGGTATCAAAATGGCAAGCGTCATCGCGAAGATGAGCCTGCTATTGAATATGCTAATGGTGATAAGTCTTGGTGGCAAAATGACAATCTTCATCGGTTAGATGGGCCTGCTGTTGAATATGCTAATGGTGACAAGCGTTGGTGTATTGACGGTAAAGAGCTTACTGAAGAAGAATTTAACAATAGAAATAACAATGTAGAAGTAACTCTCGAGGATATCGCCGAAGCTATGAACATCGACGTTGATAAGCTCCGTATTAAGGAACACTAATATAATAAAATTATGGAAGAGTACAAAGTAAAGGTATATGCTAATGGTAATAGGGATTGGTATCAAAATGATAGGCTTCATCGTGAAGATGGGCCTGCTATTGAATATGCTGATGGCGGTAAAGAATGGTATCAAAATGATAGGCTTCATCGTGAAGATGGGCCTGCTATTGAATATGCTGATGGCAGTAAAGAATGGTATCAAAATGATGAGCGTCATCGGTTAGACGGACCTGCTATTCAATATGTTAATGGTTATAAGGAATGGTATATCGACGGTAAAGAACTTACCGAGGAAGAGTTTAATAATAGAAATAACAATGTAGAAGTAACTTTGGAGGACATTGCCAAAGCTATGAACATTGATGTTGATAAGCTCCGTATTAAGGGAATGCATATATAATAAAATTATGGAGACAATAATTGAAGAAGTTTTAGGATTCGTAATGGGGATAGTATTAATCGTTGGTATTATCTTTGTTCTTGCCGAACTAATATACAGGAAGTAGGAACACTAATATAATAAAATTATGGAAGAGTACAAAGTAAAGGTATATGCTAATGGTAATAGGGATTGGTATCAGAATGGCAAGCGTCATAGGTTAGATGGGCCTGCTTCTGAATATGCTAATGGAACAAAGTATTGGTATCAGAATGACAAGCGTCATAGGTTAGATGGGCCTGCTTCTGAATATGCTAATGGAACAAAGTATTGGTATCAGAATGACAAGCGTCATAGGTTGGACGGGCCTGCAATTGAATGGGCTAGTGGCTGTAAGTGTTGGTATCAGAATGACAAGCGTCATAGGTTGGACGGCCCTGCAATTGAAGAAGCTAATGGTTATAAGTCTTGGTGGCAAAATGGTATGCGCCATCGTCTAGACGGGCCTGCAATTGAATATGTTAGTGGATATAAGGCATGGTATATCGAAGGTAAAGAGCTTACCGAAGATGAGTTTAACAATAGAACTAGCAATGTAGAGGTAACTCTTGAGGATATCGCCGAAGCTATGAACATTGATGTTGATAAGCTTCGTATTAAGGAACACTAATATAATTAGATCATGGAGACAGTAATTGAAGAAGTTTTAGGATTCGTAATGGGGATAGTATTAATGGTTGGTATTATCTTTGTTCTTGTCGAACTAATATGTGATTGACGGACAGGAAGTAGTAACACTAATATAATAAAATTATGGAAGAGTATAAAGTAAAGGTAAATCAATATGGCTATAAGTTTTGGTATCAAAATGGTAAGTTTCATCGGTTAGATGGGCCTGCTGTTGAATGGGCTGGGCACAAGGATTGGTATCAAAATGGTAAGTGTCATAGATTAGACGGTCCTGCTGTTGAATATGCTAATGGAGATAAGTTTTGGTATCAAAACGATAAGCGTCACCGTGAAGATGGACCTGCTGTTGAATATGCTAATGGCGGTAAGCGTTGGTATATCGACGGTGAACAACTTACCGAAGAGGAGTTTAACAATAGAAATAACAAAGTAGAAGTAACTCTTGAGGATATTGCGAAAGCAATGAACATCGATGTGAAGAAACTACGTATTAAGGAATAAGATTATGCAAGAATATAAAGTAAAAGTATATCCTGATGGTGATAAGCATTGGTATCAAAATGGTAAGTTTCATCGCGAAGATGGACCTGCTATTGAACTTGCTAATGGCGATAAGGAATGGCTTCAAAATGACGAGCTTCATCGCGAAGACGGTCCTGCAATTGAATGGGCTAATGGCGATAAGTTTTGGTATCAAAATGACTTGCGTCATCGCGAAGACGGCCCTGCTTATGAATGGGCTAATGGCGATAAGGAATGGTTTCAAAATGACGAGCTACATCGACTAGATGGACCTGCAATTGAATATGCTAATGGACGCAGGGCATGGTTTATTGACGGTAAAGAGCTTACTGAAGAAGAATTTAATGAGGCTGTAGATTCAAAGAAACGAACTAGACGTAGACGTAAAATTGATTATGGTGACCTGACAGAAGAACAATATGAACAGCTCAAACTTAAATACACACAAGATATCATCGACGGAGTGTGTGGTATAGGTATCAGCTTTATTACATGGATGGATTCATGTGGCTATAAACACGAAGGAAGATTCAAATTCATACGCAAGGAACACTAATATAATAAAATTATGGAAGAATATACGGTAAAAGTAAATGACTTTGGAACGAAGCTTTGGTATCAAAATGATAAACTACATCGGTTAGATGGACCTGCTATTGAACAGACTAATGGAAGTAAATTTTGGTATCAAAATGATAAGCGTCATCGGTTAGATGGACCTGCAATTGAAGAAGCTAATGGAACAATGTATTGGTATATTGACGGTAAAGAGCTTACCGAAGAAGAGTTTAACAACTTCCGAGGAGAGACCATCAGCGATAGGATGAAACGATTAGAGGATTTATACGACTGTTTAGCAAAATTATCAAAATGGGATTACAAAGAATTAGCATCTGCAGTAAATGATGAAGTTGATAAGCTTCCTCGATATGGAACAACCGATTAATATATATATGAATAAAGACTTTCAAAAGGCAAGAAAATACGCGTATTTGCAAAAAGTGGAAAATAGTAAAATTCGCACAAGCGCAAATTCTGAATACACACAAATCGTCACCGAAGATATGGAAGTCTATTTCTTCACCAACGACGAATTAGAAAATGCAAAATTAAGAGCTACTAAAAATCCGGAAGATCAGAAACTTGTTGAAATTACGTATGTCGGAAAAGAATTATTGTAAAATATAGTTGATTTTATTATGTACAAATGGATAAAAATAGTATAGAATATATATATGCACAATGTTAGCGATATCCGAAATGAGTTTATTAAGCTCTACAATAACAAAGAATTTGTTATAGATAAAAGTGGTGTAAAAACACTTGAATACATAGGTTCATCCTTCAATGCAGATGAGTCTGCTATCTTTGGAAAACCAAATAAAGACTACATCAAACGTGAAATTGATTGGTATACTTCCCAATCTTTGGACGTCGATGATATTGAAGGTAAAACGCCGAAAATTTGGCAAGATATTTCATCCCGTTCTGGTCTCATACATTCTAATTATGGTTATCTTATCTACTCAGATGAAAACGAAAACCAATATGCGAGTTGTTTAAATGCGCTATTGGATGATAAGAATACCCGCCGTGCGATTATGATCTATACTCGGCCTCAAATCCAAAGAGAGTATGACAATAATGGTATGTCTGATTTCATATGCACTAACAGCGTACAATATGTTATTCGCAACAATAAGCTCCATGCTATCGTCAATATGCGTAGTAATGATGTTATTTTTGGTTATCGAAACGATTGGGCATGGCAAAAGCACGTATTATCTAAACTCGTTAAAGAGTATAACGCCACGGCTCGACTCCGTCACATTAATTATGTAGGTGTTTCTGCTGGAGATATCACATGGCAGATAGGATCTTTACATGTCTATGAACGACACTTCAAATACATTGAAGATGAAATTTCTAAGCGTGTTAGAATGTCACACAACAATTCACTTGCTGACAAAATACTATAACATTATGAATGATAATTATAAACACAAATTATGTTTCGTTGATCTTGAAACAACAGGTTTAGACCGAAAGAAAAACGACATTTTTCAACTTTCTGCGATTATTACAGATCCTTCTGGTGATAATGTGTTGGATAAAATCACACTGACTTTTAAACCATACCAACTCAACGATTATGAAGAAGCTGCATTTGAGAAAACCGGTGTCACCCTTGAATATTTAAATTCACTTGAACTTGATTCTCTGACAGCAAGGGATATGTTTATAGATTTTCTTAAAAAACATGTAGACCCATTTAATAAAAGCGATAAGCTTCAGTTTATTGCTTATAACGCACCATTTGATTCTGAATTTTTAAGAGAATGGTGGAATAAAGCAAACGATCCTTATTTTGGAAGCTTATTTTGGAATCCACCTATCTGTGTTATGCAAGCTGCAGCGTGGTTTGTACGCCGCGTCAGAGGAGCTTTATTTAATTTTAAATTGGGAACAATTTGTGAAGCTGCTGAACTAGGGTGGGATGAGTCTAAAGCGCATGACGCAGAATACGATATTACAAAGACTCTCGAGCTTTATCGGTATTTGTCTAAAACGATGCATTAATTGTTTAACTAATATTGTGTACAAGACTAAAAAACTATGGTATAATTAACTTATGAAAAACAACGCCAAAGACTACAAAACCAAAGTAAAAAAACGTAAGCGAATCCACGCTAAAAGTAAAACATCTCATTTAAAACAAAGTAAACTCTATAAAAAGAAATATAGAGGACAAGGAAAATAAACGTAAACAAATATGGGAAAAACAACATTATCACAAATGAACGATAAAGAATCTTCCGATCAACACGCAAACCGCGCATACACGTTTGCAAATTACATAGGACTTAATAACACAGTCGCGACTAAACCCTTAACTCCTGCTGACGTTCTTAAAATGTGTTCAGATCTTCAAATTAAAAAATCAAATGACTATCAAAACCCTCATTCGATTATACGCCAAGCTGATTATTATCCTCGTGGCGTATCTTCTATTCTCGATATCATCCACGCAAAAACTTTGCGGATGCGTTCTGTGATCGAAGCAATTGAAAGTGATGATAAGTATACAGAAAACTTCGAATCGATTGAAGATTCAGCTATGGATTTAATCAATTACGCTTCCTTTCTTGTGGCGTATATGAATGGAGGTATCGATGGCCAAGATGTCGACCGTGATTTTCTTAATAGAAAGGTTAGTGAAAAATAGATGAAAAACATATCAATCATTTTAGGTAGAGGCATTGAAGGTTGCGGCGTAACGAAATTTACTATCGAACAATGTAAATACTTTGAAAAAAGCTCGGCATATAAATATAAGGTATTTGCGTCTAAGGATAAATCTTGGACTCGTAAAGACGCGCATTCGACAAATTATATTCAACAACTTAAGTTCGCTAATGATGATGATGTTGACGAAATGATTAAAGAGATTAACGAAAGTGACATCGCAATAATAAATTCTTTACCAGCTTCAAGTTTAAAGGAAAAGCCAATTGAAAATTTTAAAAGAATGCTCGAACAAATCGATGTGCCAGTCGTTCTTATCCAGCACGATCATTCAATGCAGTCTATTCGCCGCAATGCAGCACTAGACGAAGCGATTAAGAAGGCAGATATTATATTTGTGCATTCAACCTCAAACGATTTTGCTAAATATGCCCGCGAAAAAGTTGGTGGTGGAGTAACACTTTTTGGTACAGAACCTGGCACGCCAATTATTGCATTTCAGCCAGGAATGTATTTTGACGATGTTAGAAATAAGTATTGGAAATCTGAATGTCTTAATCCTAAACATCACAAATGGATTGGGCGAACTACATCTTGGAAAGGCTATCAAGAAATGTTTAAATACCACAATGCACACCTTGCGCCACAGGGTATGTTAACCACATTTGAAGGAATTGAACGTTCTCCTGCGTATCTTGGTTTTAGGGAATTGTCTGTCTTCAAAGGATTACTCGGAGAAAATATTGACACTTACGACTTTAGCGATGGGTACGGTAGCGACGTACACGTTTTTGGTCCTTATATTCAAGAAGAAATGCTTGAAAGAATGTCTAACGTTGGATTTGGTTATCAGCTTTCAAGAATGAAAGAACATTTTATTCAGAGGTCAATTGAGTATACACATTGTGAAGTTGTTTGCACTGGTACTATTCCAGTTTTCAATAAAAGGTATGGCGATGCATGTACACACAGGCTATATAATAAAAAACTTACTGCCTGTGAAAACAGTGGAACTATTTGGCTCGACGAAAACAACCTTGAAGAAAATCTAAATCAGATGCTTGAAATTAATAACGATACGGCTCTTCGTGAAAAAATGAGAAATGAAGCTTACAGTTTTTATAAATCCCACCAAGACGCATCTTACACGTTTAATGATATGATGGTTTCAATAGCTGAAAACATAGACGTTTAGAATCGATAAATAAAAAAACATGAACAACAGTATCACCCACGCAGCGATTGTGCCACTTATTGGTGGACTCCCTTTAGCTATGGAAAGCGTATTCGGCAAAAAGCCGGAGTACGTTTTATCATATACGCCATTTGAGGCAAATGATTCTCAATATCTCGCACACCACTCAAACACATTACCTTATTATCAGATAGACAAAATGACTCATGAAAATTGGATTCCTAAAAAGCCGATTGATGTTGTTGGTGCTACGTGCCCTTGCGCTGGATTATCTTCTCTAAGTCCATCAGCGTCCACAGATAACAAAGCAAATGATTGGATGGTGGAATCAGCCAAGTTTGTGTTAGGTAAAGTTAAGCCGAAGGTATTTTGGGGAGAAAACGCACCTCGGCTTGCTTCTAAAATGGGAGAACCAATTGTAAAAAAACTACGCCTTATTGCTAAGAAACACGGTTATACGTTATCTCTATATAAGACTAAATCTAAAATGCATGGCCTTAGCCAAACCCGTGATAGAGCGTTTTATTTCTTTTGGCGTGGAAAAGAAATTCCTTATCACAATTTCTTTTTTAGAAACTACGAAAAGGTTGAAGACACAATCGCTAATACGCCATTCCGCGAAGACGATTGTATGAATCAATTGACAAATTCTCGTAAACCTTCTGAAAACCCCTTTTATCGATATGTTCTTGAAGAAATTGAAGGAGGCATTAGTCATGAAGAATTTCAGAAAAAGATTGAAAGAAGCATTAATCCTCTCGACTATTTAGAAAACCACGGCGTTAAATACGAGACTGTTTCTAAGTGGATGGACAAAAACGGTTATACCAAAGAAGCTAATAGATGTTTAGAAATTCACAAAAAGCTTGAGTCTGGAGGAAATATCATGAGAAAAACCACAGAAATTCCAAAGGATTACATTGGTGCATTCGTTGGGCATATGCCAATGTGGCTTACTCATCCAACTGAAGATCGATATCTCACCATTCGTGAATGTTTAACAATTATGAAAATGCCTAACGACTTCCAATTACAGGGAGGCAAAAAAAACCTTAACATGATTTGTCAAAACGTCCCAGTGACAACTGCTATGGATATGTCACAAATTATTTATGATTGGCTAAATGGAGAATTGGATTCTAAAAAGGCTGAATTTGCTGTTTTTGATAATAGAAATCAAACTTACGATTTTGAAGAAATCCCACAAACATTAGAAAAATTCATATAAGGTAATTATGTTATGTACAAGTAGCGAAATTTATTATATAATAGAAGTAGAAAATAAAGAAACAATATGTCATTATTAGAAAAACTAAAAAAATCGTCACGATCTAAAGAAGTAGCAATTCTTTCAGAATCAAAACTTTTCTCTGAAAAGGAACTCACACAAACACCAGTGCCAATGATCAACGTAGCGTTATCAGGCACAATTGATGGAGGATTAGCGTCTGGCCTAACAGTTTTGGCTGGCCCGTCAAAACACTTTAAAACATCCTTTGCTTTGTTAATGGCTGCAGCCTATCTTAAAGAACACAAAGATTCTGTTTTACTTTTTTATGATTCAGAATTTGGTTCTCCTCAAGCGTATTTCGAATCTTTTGGAATTGATACTAATCGGGTGTTGCATACACCAGTTACAAACATCGAAGAATTGAAATTCGATCTTGTACATCAGTTGAATGAAATTTCTAGGAAAGACAAGGTGATTGTTGTTATTGATTCTGTAGGAAATATTGCATCAAAGAAAGAAGTAGAGGACGCAGAAAATATGAAATCTGTTGCAGATATGACAAGGGCCAAGGCACTTAAAGGTCTATTCCGCATGATTACACCTATGTTAACACTGAATGATATCCCATTGCTTGCTATTAATCACACTTATATGGAGCAAGGATTATTTCCAAAGGCTGTTGTAAGTGGCGGAACTGGTGTAATGTATTCTGCTGATAACGTTTGGATTATTGGACGTAGACAAGATAAAGATGGTGCTGAAGTAAAAGGATATCACTTTGTAGTTAATGTCGAAAAGTCACGATTCGTAAAAGAAAAATCAAAAATCCCTATCTCAGTTTCTTGGGAAGGTGGTATTCAAAAATGGTCTGGTTTATTAGATGTTGCTCTAATAGGCGGATATGTTATTAAACCTAAAAATGGTTGGTATCAAGCCAGAAACCCTAACACAAATGAAGAGCTTTCTACAAATGTTAGAGCTAAACAAACCCTTAAAAAGGAATTCTGGGCACCGGTATTTGAAAATACAGACTTCGCGGCGTATATTGAATCCCGCTTTAAGATCGGAAATGTTGAAATGGTAATAGAAGAAGGAGAAGAAGACAATGGCGGCGAATAAAATTGATATAGACAAATATGTGCAATTTGTTGAGAAGGGTGATAGCGAACTTTATGCATTGAAAATCATAAAAGGTACTTACACCGATGTAATATATACATATGGGAAAGTAGAGATAAAAGGTTCAGTTGATCACCCAGTTTTAAAATTTGATTTTATTATCAACGAACCATCAAAGGGCAAAAGAAAAAAGAAGTTAGAAAAGTCCAAAGCATTTAAAACACTTATAGGTGATATTCTTGTCAACCTTATTGAAGAAAAAATTGATGACAAACCTGCAACAACTGATAATTAAAACAATAACGGCCGATGAAATATATTGCCGAAAAGCATTACCTCATATTAAAGCTGAGTATTTTGAAAACGAATATAAACCTGTTTATGAGCTTATCTTAAGTTTCTTATCAAAATTTAATAAATTGCCAACATCCTCTGCGCTAAGTGTGGAGTTCCAAAAGAGTGATTTTATAAATAGATCTAATAGTAATGATATACACAATTTAATACTTGATCTGGAAAATAATGAGAAAGTTGACAGAGAATGGCTACTGAACTCTACCGAGGAATGGTGCAAAAATAGAGCAGTCTATCTTGCAATCATTAAATCAATCGGCATCATCGATGGAAAGGAAAAAGAACTAACTGATGGTGCTATCCCCGGAATCTTATCCAAGGCACTACAAGTGTCTTTTGATACGAATGTTGGCCACGATTATTTTGAAAACGCAAATAACAGATACGAATTCTATCATACGCAAGAAGATAAAATCCCCTTCGACATATCGCTACTTAACACCATTACAAAAGGAGGTGTTTCGAATAAAACTCTCAATATTATTCTGGCGGGCACTGGTGTGGGAAAAAGTTTGGCGATGTGCCACTTTGCTTCTGCCAATATCTCCGCTGGACGCAATGTTTTATACATTACTCTTGAAATGGCAGAAGAAAGGATTGCTGAGCGAATCGATGCCAATTTACTTGACGTCCCGATTGATCAACTTGAGACGTTGCCTAAACAACTTTTTAATTCCAAAGTTGATCAGATCAAAGAGAAGTCTCGAGGAAAGCTTATCGTTAAGGAATACCCAACAGCGACAGCACACGTAGGTCACTTCCGCGCCCTTTTAGATGAACTAAAACTCAAAAAGGATTTTAAACCCGATGTCATATTTGTTGACTATCTCAACATCATGGCATCAGCACGTATCAAAGGTCTAGGTGGTTCGGTGAATACCTATTCGTTAATTAAAGCAATTGCTGAAGAGTTACGAGGTCTTGCTGTAGAAACTAATGTTCCTGTTTGGTCTGCAACACAGGTAACGAGAACAGGTTTTGGTAATACTGATGTTGAGTTAACTGATACTTCAGAATCATTTGGTTTGCCTGCAACTGCTGACTTAATGTTAGCACTTATTTCGACAGAACAACTTGAAGAAATGAATCAGCTCATGGTTAAACAATTGAAAAACCGATATAACGATCCTACACAAAATAAAAGGTTTGTTGTTGGAATTGATAGGTCAAAAATGCGGCTATACGATGTAGAGGATTCTGCTCAGACACTTTCGAGTGATGAAATTACTCATACTCCAGTTTCAAATAAAGATTTTTCAGCCTTTAAAATATAATGATTGCAGTATATGGATTAGATAAAGAGCGAAAAGCTATGGTAAAGTCGCTTTGTGATTATACCATCCAGTTATTAATGCCAAGGATGAAAAACAAATTGAACATTAAATTCAAATTTATCGATGATTTAGTTTCAAGCGATGGTGTTTATGGTGATTGCGAATGGTTAGAAGAAACGTGTAGACGCCCTAGAAACTTTGCTATTCGAATCGATTCATCACAGGAAAACCAGCTAATGTTAGAAACTGTGGCTCATGAACTTGTACACGTAAAACAGTATGCCCGTGGAGAAATGAAAGAACTTGTTAGATCATCTAAATACACCAGATGGAAAGGTAAGGATATCAACCACCGCGAATTAAACTATTACGATCAGCCGTGGGAAATAGAAGCACATGGTAGAGAGACGGGTATATTCATTAGATGGCTAAGCGAAAGCAGATGGAAAAAGTGTAAATGGTGCAAATATTGAAAGCTCATTTATTATAAATAGAATTGAATACTACACACAATGGGAAAAATGCTAGAATTTAAAGACTATATAACAGAAGACATATCAACCGGATCTCTAGAAAAAGCCAAAACACTAATTTTAAAATACCTTCGCAAAAAGACAGGTACTTCAAAAATGTTTGCAACTTTAGGATTAGAGAAATATAAAAACACAAACGGCGCAGGTTACGGATTACGTTTTTACGCACCAGGGAAAAAGATAGAATCTTGGAGATTTAACTGGGTAAACGTTGGAGGTGCTAATAGTAGCAACTTAGCTTCAATAGATTTTTGGAATGGTTCTACTCAAGGACCGACATATCACCTCTCCTTTGATCGTGATGTTTCTTTAGTTAAAATTCTTCCACAGGTAGCGGATATGCTTAAATCCGGAAAGATTACAACTGGTAAATTTTCTACATATCCATCAGACATCCCACTTAATGAAGATGCAGAATTAGAATCAGCTGAAGTGTTATGTGAAGCAGTTGATCCTGATGATGCGTATGATAATGTTATAACATTAGTATCAAGTCCTGGATTCACCAAACAGAAGGTTTTTAAAGTTTGGAAAAGCGTAGGTATTAAAATATTTGATGAGTTAGAGTCTCAGAATCCTGCCCTAATTAAAAAAGTTGGTCGTCAATATATTTGGAAAGGTAAAAAGGCAGATGTTAAAAAACTTTTATTGCAGAAACAAACAATTCTTGATTCAATTGGTGTAGTTACTGGTAAAGTTAAAGGCGGTTCTTCGACTGAAAGATACGCTAAAGACGCACAAATTGACGAACTAGAATCACAGCGCGAAAAACTTACATATGAAAACCAATTAAATGATCTAGAAAATCTTATTAAGATGACCGCGTCTGGCGCATCAAACGCACTGTTTATTGCAGGTCGAGGAGGTATAGGTAAAACATATACTGTAGAAAAGGTGTTAGGCGAAATTGGTCTTTCTGACGGACAAGGTTACTTTAAAAACACTGGTACTGCATCAGCTGCAGGTATATATTCTCTCCTGTTTAAATACAAAGACGAAATCGTGCTATTCGATGATTCCGACGATGCTTTAAAAGATC